>Ga0256828_1000679_pt1 | contig 22271 bp, 23 predicted proteins | sample CV88metaG_FD_185993 | JGI IMG/M metagenome (GOLD analysis project Ga0256828, IMG submission 185993) | Hydrothermal vent microbial communities from East Pacific Rise, Pacific Ocean - CV88 | ecosystem: Environmental > Aquatic > Marine > Hydrothermal vents | place: Pacific Ocean: East Pacific Rise...
TCATTAAAACAACTTTTACAAACCTTTTGATATAATCCCTCTTTAAAAACCAATTTTTAGGAAACATCCGTGAGCCAACAATTAGAAAACATTGATGAACAGTTAGCAAATCATAAACTTTCACAAGAAGATTACAAACATATAAAAGAGATCTTAGGTCGTGAACCGAATTTAGTTGAACTAGGGATATTCTCAGCTATGTGGAGTGAGCACTGCTCTTATAAATCTTCTAAGATTCATTTAAAAGGATTTCCTACATCAGCTCCATGGGTTATTCAAGGACCGGGTGAAAATGCCGGTGTTATAGATATTGGCGATGGGTATGCTGCTGTCTTTAAAATGGAGTCACATAACCACCCAAGTTTTATTGAACCGTACCAAGGTGCTGCAACCGGTGTTGGTGGAATAATGCGTGATGTTTTTACTATGGGTGCTCGTCCCGTTGCAAACTTAAATGCACTGCGTTTTGGAAATGTACTTAACAAAGATGATATTTCTAAACACCAACGCTATCTTGTACGTGGTGTAACTGAAGGTATCGGCGGATACGGAAACTGTATGGGTGTTCCGACAATTGGTGGTGAGACAAGTTTTGATGAGTGTTATAATGGAAATATCCTTGTCAACGCATTTACTTTGGGTATTGCAAAATCAGATGAGATCTTTTATGGTAAAGCTGAGGGAACTGGAAATCCTGTAATGTATGTTGGTGCAAAAACAGGTAGAGATGGTCTTGGTGGAGCTGTAATGAGCTCTGATTCATTTACTGAAGAATCAAAATCTCTACGTCCTACTGTTCAGGTCGGTGATCCATTTACAGAAAAACTTCTACTTGAAGCATGTTTAGAACTTTTTAAAACAGATCACGTAATCGGTATTCAAGATATGGGTGCTGCAGGGCTTACATCTTCTGCGTTTGAAATGGCAGGGAGAAGTGGTTCAGGTATGATTATGCACCTTGACAAGGTTCCTGCTCGTGAAGAGGGAATGACTCCATATGACTTTATGCTCAGTGAATCTCAAGAGCGTATGCTTTTATGTGCTAAAAAAGGTTCAGAACAAGCAATTATCGATATTTTTGAAAAATGGGATCTAGATGCTGCTGTTGTCGGAGAGGTTACAGACACAGGTAATATGGAACTCTTTTGGCATGGAGAGAAATGTGCTGAGGTTCCAGTTGATCCTGTTTCAGAAGAAGCACCAGAACTGAACCGTCCAATGAAAAAACCTGCTTATCTTGATGAAATCCATAAAGTAAGTATTGATGATTTTGACAGAGTTTCGAATCAAGAGGCTTTTGAGAAATTAACACAGTCAATGGAAGTTGTAGATAAATCTTGGATATATACACAATATGATTCAATGGTACAGACAAATACAGTGAAAAAAGGCGGGATGCTTGATGCTTCTGTAATCCGTGTAAAAGAGAATAAAAAAGCACTTGCTATGAGTGCTGATTGTAATGTTCGTTACTGTTATATTGACCCTAAAATGGGGGGAGCTGCTGCTGTAATTGAGAGTGGACGTAATGTCGCGATGAGTGGTGCCAGACCGCTTGCTATTACAGATTGTCTTAACTATGGTAATCCTGAAAACCCTGAAGTTATGTGGCAGTTTGGTGAGGGATGTTTAGGTATTAAAGAGGCTTGTGCTGAACTTACAACTCCTGTTATCGGTGGAAATGTTTCTTTGTATAATGAAACGAACGGAGTCTCTGTTTTTCCTACACCTTCAATCGCGACAGTTGGTGTTAATGATGATGAGAACAATGTATTGATGTCATCTTTTTCAAAAGAGGGCAATGTGCTTTATTTAATCGGTGAGAACAAGTCAGAGTTCGGTGGATCTTTATATATGAAAGAGCTCTACGGAACTGTTGCCGGTGTTATACCAGAGATCGATTATAAGCAAGAACTTGCACTTTGGGACCTTGTTATAGAAGCAAATAAAAAACATCTTCTAGAGTGTGCTAAAGATTCAAGTAGTGGTGGTGTGGCAATCGCACTTGCAAAAATGGCTGCAACGAGCGGTCTTGGCTGTGATGTAGAGATGAGTGTTTCAGATGACAGGGATGTTTTTTCTGAGAGTATGAGTCGTGCTATCGTTGAAGTCAAACCAGAAAACTGTGAAGCTTTTGAAGCGATGCTTGATGAGTCAATGAGCATTGAGAAGATAGGAACAATTGGCGGGGACAGTGTACGCATCAATGACATTAACATGTCTTTAAAACAACTCCAAGATAACTACTTCAATACTTTTGCAAGAGTAATCGAACAAGATCTATAGTTCTCCTTTAAAGATGACCTCTGTGTCATCTTGCTTTTACTTCTTTACCATCCTCTAAACTCAATTTCGATAGAATTACACAATTATTTTAAATCAAGGCTTGATATGAAAAAAAGAGCATTAGTAAGTGTTAGCGATAAGAGCGGTGTAGTTGATTTTTGTAAATCATTAGTTAAAAATGATTATGAGATCATCTCTACAGGTGGGACATTCAAACTTTTAAAAGAGAGTGGTGTAGCAGCGATTGAGATTGATGAGATCACAAAATTTCCTGAGTGTTTTGAAGGACGTGTAAAAACATTGAATCCTTATGTTCACGGTGGAATTTTACATCGTCGTGATAAGCAGTCACATCTTGATCAGGCTAAAGAGCTTGGTGTTGAAGCGATTGACCTTGTATGTGTTAATCTTTATCCATTTAAAGAGACAATTGAGAAAACTGATGATTTTGATGACATTATTGAAAACATAGACATTGGTGGACCGGCAATGGTTCGCTCAGCAGCAAAAAATTTCGATGCTGTTATCATTGTAACAAATGTAGAAGATTATGATGTTGTTATTGATGCGATAGAGAATGAAAAAAATACAAAAGAGTTCCGTCGCGGTTTCATGGTAAAAGCATATGAACACACTGCTGCATACGATTCTATGATTGCCAATTATATGAACGAGCGTTTTAATGAAGGTTTTGGTGAGAAGCAGTTCATCGTAGGAAATAAGGTTATGAATACCCGTTATGGTGAAAACCCTCACCAAAAAGGTGCGTTGTATGAATTTGATAAACACTACTCAGATAACTTTAAAACACTTAAAGGTGAAGCAAGTTTTAACAACTTAAATGACCTAAGCGGTGCAGTGAAAATCGCTTCTGCGTTTGGTGATGACAACGCTGTCTGTATCACTAAACATGGAAATCCTTGTGGATTTGCTATAAGAGATAATTTAGTAGATGCATATACTGAAGCTCTGAAGTGTGATCCTGTCTCTGCGTTTGGTGGAGTGGTTGCGGTAAATGGTGTTGTAACGAAAGAACTGGCTGAAAAAATGAATGAGATCTTTTTAGAAGTCATCATTGCCGGTCGTATAACTCCTGAAGCACAAGAGGTATTTGCTGCTAAAAAACGTATCAAGCTTTTTGAAATGGGCAGTGACAAGTTAGTATTGGCTGATGATAAAAAAGATTTTAAACATATCAATGGCGGATTTGTTTTCCAAGATGCAGATAAAGTAAAAGATGATGAAGTAAAAAATGCAAAACTCGTTTCTAAAAATGCAGCAACTCCAGAAGAGATGAAAGATTTAGAGATTGCTTATAAAGTAGCAAGTCTTACAAAATCAAACTGTGTTGTATATGTGAAAAATGCTGCAATGGTCGCAGTTGGTATGGGTATGACAAGTCGTGTTGATGCTGCTCAATGTGCACTTAAAAAAGCGAAAGAGATGGGACTTGATGTAACTGGAGCAGCACTTGCAAGTGAGGCTTTCTTCCCATTCCGTGATTCCATCGATGCCGCTGCAGCTGCTGGTGTGAAAAATGTTATCGAACCAGGTGGTTCGATCCGTGATGAAGAGATTATTGAAGCTGCCAATGAATTTGGTATGAGTCTTTATTTCTCCGAAGTTCGTCACTTTTTACATTAGAGTAGAGCTATTTATCAGGTTCCTGTATTTTATATGGGAACCTAGAAAATTTTAAATAAATAAGAAAAATATATAAAATAGAGTATATATCCAACTATAAATGTCAAATAACCAAAGAAGATAAACTGTACAAGAAAGGATTTTATATTTTTTCCACTGTTATGTGAAAGATATATTTTATAGGTTATTAGATTCGCCAAAGCTGCAACAATACTCCCAAACCCTCCTACATTACTTCCCCAAAGAAGAGCTTCCCATTGTGTCGTAAATTTATTTAACAAGAGTGTTGTTGGAACATTACTTATAAACTGACTCATGATCGATGAAAGAATAAATACATGATGTGGGTGATATATCATACTCCCTATCATTAGTTTTATATTTGTCGTTAATCCTATGAAAATAAGAAAAGTAAAGAGCAGAAAATAATCTATCTTAAAACTTTTTTTATCGAAAAAGAGTATAAAAAGTAATACTAAAAAGACAATATTGACTGAAAATATATGTAAAATAGATAAAACAATGGTAGTAAAAAGTATGAGATAGATATAAGCTGATGCTTTATCGACCTTTTTTTCTCTATATTTAATATCTATTTGCTCTACTTTTATAAAAAAGGAGCTAATGAAAAATAATAATAGCAAGCTAAGAGAAAAGGGTGCTATTGTCTTTACAAAAGTGTAAGGATCAACCCCATAGAATGAGTAAATGAATAGGTTTTGTGGTGTACCAAAAGGTGTTAATGCTGCTCCAATATGTGCTGTAAACGCAACAAGAATAGTAAGTTTCTCCTTTTCTTTTATTTTTAAGGAGAGTACGATTGGAAGCATTGTAATAAGTGCGACATCTATAGTAATGATGGAAGAGAGAATAAAAGTGATAAATAAAAGTTTTTGGGGTAGCATCGAACCTTTTTCAAGAGTTGAAGCTGTTTTTTGTAACAAGTTACTATTTTCAATGCCTTTTACAACAACAAAAAGGGAAAAAAGAAGGAAAATAGGAACAAGCTCTTTTTGTGTATAGTGAGGAAGACTTTTTAGTAAATAGGAGGTAATACTAAAAAATGAAAAGGAGAGCAAGAACAACCACTCCTTTATTAAAAAACCTCTAAAACGTTTTTGCATCCTTTAGCCTTCTTTGTATTCCCCTATGATTTTAAGTATAACATATTATCAATATAATTATCATATAGTTAAAAGTATAGATAACTTGATTGACATACACTCAACTCTTGTGCTATAATTTCACTTAAAGAAATTAATTTATAATAATATATTTATGAGGACGGTAAAATGAGTAAATCATTATATGAAACACTTGAGGTGTCTCCAAGTGCAAGCGAAACAGAAATAAAAAAAGCATATAGAAAATTGGCACGTAAATATCATCCAGATGTGAATAAAGACAAAGGGGCTGAGGAAAAATTCAAAGAGATTAATGCGGCCTATGAAATTCTAAGTGATAAAGAAAAAAAAGCACAGTATGACCAATATGGTGATAGTATGTTTGGTGGTCAAAACTTCCATGACTTCTCTAAAAATACAGGAGGACAGGCTGATCTTGATGAAATTTTAAGACAAATGTTCTCTGGCGGAGGTGGTTTTAGCGGTTTTGGTGGAGCATCTGGTTTTAGTTCTGGTGGTTTTGGTGGTGCAAGACAGCAGTACCAAGAACCAAACTTAGATATAGAGTCAAGTGTAACTATCCCTTTTAGTACAGCAATACTGGGAGGTTCTCACTCTGTATCAATCAATGGTGAGCGTTTTGACATCAAAATTCCAGCCGGTGTAAAAAGCGGTGAAAAAATGAGAGTCAAAGGCAAAGGACACGCGCAAGGTGGACGTGCAGGAGATCTGTTCTTAAAAATAACAGTTGCACCTAGTCCTGAATACGAGAGAGAGGGTGATGACTTGGTTAAAACCATAGATGTCCCTCTTTATGCCGCACTGTTTGGTGATAAAGTTTCAGTACAAACATTAGAGAAAGAGATAAAACTTAAAATTCCAAAAAATACGAAAAATGGACAAAGGTTTCGTGTAAAAGGAATGGGTGTTATGAATCGTAAAACTAAAACAAGAGGTGATCTGTATCTTAAAGCAAATATTATCTTGCCAAATGTGGATGAGCTCGATAGTGATCTCGTTGAGATAATGAAAGAAAAATTACCTAAAACACTGTAGGAGGGTAGCAATATGCATACATATGATGAACCAGTTTATCTTATTAGTATCGTTTCAAAGATATTAGATATCCATCCTCAGACGCTACGTCAGTATGAGAGAGAAAATCTCATTACGCCATCTCGTTCTGATGGACGGATCAGGCTCTATTCTCAAAGAGATATAGATAGAATCAAACTTATACTGCGTTTAACAAGAGAGTTGGGTGTGAATTTGGCAGGAGTTGATATTATTTTAAATCTCAAAGAGACTATTGATTCTATGGAAAGAGAGATCGCAGAATTGCGTCATGATGTTCAAGTCGCAAAGAGTGCACACTCTGTCGCTCCTGAAAAGTCTTTAGTAGCTAAACGCAGTCTCTATGAGATGGTCGTTTTTAAAGATTAAAAGATTTTACTCTTTTAGTCTTTGAATCTTCGCTCCGATATGTTGGAGCTTTTTCTCCAGTGCTTCATATCCCCTGTCAAGATGATATATTCTATGAATATTTGTCTCATCTGTTGCTACAAGTGCAGCTAGAACCAATGCACTGGAGGCTCTCAGGTCTGTTGCCATGACATCTGTTCCGCTGAGTTGTGTTTTTCCATTGACAGTCGCAGTATGCCCATTTAATGTAATGTCCGCACCCATACGTTGTAATTCACTTACATGCATAAATCTGTTTTCAAAAAGTTTCTCTTCTATGATAGATACACCTTCTGCCTGTGTAGCGAGTGCTAAGAACTGTGCCTGCATATCTGTGGGAAAGGCAGGGTACTCTTGAGTAACGATCTTAACAGGTTTAATGGTCTGTGCAGGATGTATAGTAATAGTATTATCTTTTATAGTGAAACTGCTTCCCATCTCCTCAAGTTTAGAGAGTACTGCACCAAGATGTTTTGGTTCTACGTTGGTTAAAGTGAGCTCATTCTTTGTAATAGCTCCGGCACAGAGATATGTGCCTGCTTCAATTCTATCAGGTATTACATCAAAATCTTTTATATCAAGTAACTTCCCATCACTTCCATGAATCTCTAAAATGGCCGTTCCAATACCTTTTATCATTACACCGCTATCTGCAAGGATTTCACAAAGTTGTACGACTTCTGGTTCTCTTGCTGCGTTTGTGATAGTTGTAACACCTTTTGCCAATGCTGCAGCCATAACGATGTTGGCGGTACCTGTAACTGTTATCTTATCAAAAATGATTTCTGATCCATGCAGACCATTTGGTGTTGTGGCTTGAATGTATCCTGCTTTTATATCGATATGTGCACCCATCTGTTCAAGTGCTTTAAGATGCAGATCAATAGGTCTTTGCCCAATGGCACAACCACCAGGTAAAGAGACCTCACAGTGACCAAAACGTGCTAGTATTGGACCAAGGACCAAGATAGAGGCACGCATTGTCTTTACAATGTCATAGGTTGCTTTCGTTTCATTGATGCTTGAAGTATCAACTTTGACAGACTTGTGTGAAAAGTCGCAGTCTGCACCAAGTTTAGAAAGTAGTTTTAAAAGTGTTTTAATATCAACAACATCCGGAAGATTACTGATCGTAAGAGGATGTTTAGCAAGAATCGTCATTGCTATAAGTGGAAGAGAGGCATTTTTAGCACCCGAAATCTCTATCTCACCTTGAAGTGTTTTTGTTGCGTGTATTTTTAGATAATCCATAAGTCTCTTTATAATAGTAAAGTAATTCAAATATTATACCTAATTTTGATATACTTTTATTAAAGGAATAGTAATGAGCTCAGCCCTCGACAGATTAAAAAATTTAACGAATAAAATATCAGGTTATGAGACCGCAAGAAAAGAGAATTTAAGACGTTTAAAAAAGCTTTTTGAAGAGTTGGAAATTAGTAAAAAAGTGGATACTTTTGAAGATATTTTTCTCTTTAAAGCCATCAACCTTTCAGGTGCTTCATTACAAAAAGAGAATCTGGGTGAAGTGAAAGAGGGTAAGTACCTACAAATCTTAGCGATTAGTTATGATAAAGATGCTGTACAAAAGAGTAAAAATATCTCACTTGGTTATTTTGGCAGGGCAGAGAATGTTGATGTCGATTTTAAAAACAGCGTTGTTGAATTTGTTATTCGTTACAGATTTGAGAAGAGTTTTATGACACTCGAACACTATAATGATATGCTTGGAGAATTTGGAAAAGAGAGTGAGTAGATTTTATTTTTATCTATGGCTAAAATGGGCACTCTATGTGACCATTTCAAGTCTTGTGTTTGCTGTAATAGTTGCTGCGTTTAGTACATTTTTTATCTACTGCAATCAAGGTTGTGTCCCTCTTACTAATGAGGTCTATGCGGCACTTTTTAAAATTTTTCAGTTTTGGTTCGCATTAGCCTGGAGTCTGACACTGCTACTCTCTCTATTTTTAAGTCTTAAGTATGTTTTTAACCGTTGCTATGGGCATTTTAAGCTCATTTTATTTACGTGCCCAGATGAGAATAAAGAGCGTGAAAAAATAGAGAAGATAGGATATGGTGATTTGGTCAAAGTTTGGAGAAAATGGTTTATTCTTCTCATTTGGCTTGTAGGTGCACAGATGGTGATAGCTTTTATTTTTATGAAGCTTTTTGGAAGTGTGTCAGCACTTTTTGAGTGGTTCAATATTTATCTGTTATATCTTTTTGTTCTTATTAGCGGATATTTTTCTTTTATTATCTTGAGTGCAAAATGTAAAAAAGTAAAAGTAGTAAAATGTTGATATTTTTAGATATGCAAACCACAGGTGTCGAAGTCTCAGATGTAATTTGTGCTATTGCACTGATTAATGATGATAACTTGGAAGCAGAGTTTATCAATGAAGGTAAAAAGATTCCACCTATCGCATCAAGTATGCATAATGTTACAAATGAGATGATACAAAATGCTGCTGCGTTTAAGAAGAGTGGTACCCATGAACTTTTAGTCAAACACAACACGAAAGAGAGTGTATTAGTGACACATAATGCTAAGTTCCATCTTCAAATGCTCTCTTCGCATGGCTTGGACTGGCATGGTGATGTTGTGGATACTATGCGTGTCTGTAAGCATCTTATGCCAGAGTGTGAACTCTTTTCTCTGCCATTCTTACGATATGAGTTGAAACTTTACAAAGAAGAAACTACTCTTAAAGAGAAGTATGGCATTAAATGTGCTTTGTTTGCCCATGATGTCAAAAGTGATGTTATTATTACAAAATTACTTTTTGAAGTTTTAAGTGAGATGACAACACTAACGAATATGAAAGAGTTGAGTTTCAAAAAAGTACTTTTAGATAAACTCCCTTTTGGAAAATATCAGGGTAGGTATATAGAAGAGATTTTGGAACTAGATAGAAATTATTTACAGTGGATGTTACAATTAACAGAACTGGATGAAGATTTAAGATACTCTTTAGAGTATTATTTATAAGGATAGAGATGAAGATAGCTGTTGCATGTCACTCACCGCTTTTACAAAAATCACTGGAGATATTTTTGAGCAGATATTTAAGCTCACCAAAAAAGAGTGATATAGTGATACGAGATGAAGAGTGCTTAGGTGATGCAAGGTGTTTTTATATTGCCAGCAATGAAAAAGCAGATCTGATGAAACCTTTTTCAAAAGCGCAACTGATCTTGGCACTTGAAAAAAAGTATAATGAACTGAATCCTCAAAGTGTGACAGATATTCCAAACGCAGTGGCTTCTGTAAATAGTGATGAAACGGTACTAGATTTTAAAATTTTGGAAAAACGCATAGAGTATCTTACAAAAGAGTATCAAGAAAATATCTTACGGGCAGTGAAAGCATTTTATGAAAAATAGACAACTTACAAAGAAAATTATTGCAGGAAAGTTTAAGGGCAAAACACTTAATCTCCCCTCTAAAACCACAACAAGAAGTTCTAAAACAATAGTCTTAGAGTCTTTTTTCAATACTTTACAGTTTGAGATAGTCGATGCGAATTTTGTTGAAGTCTTTTCTGGAAGTGGTTCTATTGGTCTTGAAGCACTCAGTCGTGGTGCTAAAAAGATATATTTTATGGAAAAAGACAGAGATGCTCTTAAAACACTTAAAGCCAACATCGCAAAGACAGATCCAGATGCCTGTGTTGTTTTTGGAGGGGATAGTTTTAGTAATATAAACGCAGTGACAGCAGCTTTGAAAAAACAAAAAGAGGATGCTTATTTCTACATTGATCCTCCTTTTAGTATACGCGAAGGGATGGAGGATATCTATGACAAGACACTGCGTTTGATAGAGAATCTTCCCCAAGAGTGTGTGAAGATGATTATTGTCGAGCATATGAGCGGACTTGATATTCCTCAAAAAATAGGCAACTATAATCAGCAAAAATCTAAAAGATTTGGTAATACAACACTTACTTACTTCAATATGGAATAATTATTGCTAAATCCTTTTATAATTCAAGGATTTATGCATGAAACAGATACTCTTATTCTTATTTCTTTTCTCATCTTTAAACGCAACAAAAATTGCTGATATTTCAAGTATTCTTGGGGTTCGGGAAAATCAGATAATCGGTTATTCTCTTGTTGTTGGTTTGAAAAAAACCGGTGATGGAACGACTTCAAAGTTTACTCTTCAATCTATTTCAAATATGTTAAAAGCTATGAACATAGATATGAATCCTATAGACATCAAATCAAAAAATGTCGCAGCAGTTGTTGTAACTGCAAGAATGAAACCTTTTTCTCGTCAAGGTGATAAGTTCGATGTTATTGTCTCTTCTATTGGTGATGCAAAGTCACTCGAAGGTGGGACACTTCTCATGACGCCGCTAAAAGGGGTTGATGGGAAGATCTATGCACTTGCTCAAGGTTCTCTGAGTATCGGTGGTAGAAATGAGAGAGGTGCAGGAAGTGAGTCACATCCTACAAGCGGAGTGGTATATAACGGTGGTATTATAGAGAGAGAAATAAATAATAATCTTTTCAATCAACAATACGCAACACTTTCACTTAAAGAGTCAGATTTTAAAAATGCAGTGGCTGTACAAAAAGCCATCAATAAGTTTTACGCAACACAGGTTGCTGTTGCAATGGACTCCAGAAGTATTCGACTCAAATGCCCTAAAAATCGTTCAATGATCGAATTTTTGGCAGAGGTTCAAGAGATAGATATGAACTATCAACCCAAAAATAAGATTATCATTAACGAGAGAACTGGCACTATTGTTGCTGGAGTAAATATACAACTTAAACCAATAGTATTGACCCATGGTGACATTACTATTAAAATAGTTGAAGATAAAGCTGTTCCATCTCCAGCAGGTTCAATGAAGGTAGATAATAACCTTGTCATTGGTCTCAATGAAAATGAGATATATACAAAAGATGGAACAACCACTGTCGCAAACCTTGTACGCTCTTTGGATAAACTCGGTGCGACACCCAAAGATATAATATCGATACTTGAAGCAATGAAAAGCGCAGGAAGTATCTCTGCTGATTTAGAGGTGATATAATGAGTTATGGTATGAATGCTGTTGCTATGCAGACTCAAATGGCGGTACAAAATAACTATGTTCCGAAAATAGATGCAAAGGCAGAAGACAAAGAACTGAAAAAACAGACTGATGCTTTTGAATCGGTACTTATTAAAATGCTAATGGATAATGCCATGAAAGATGAAAAGAACATCTTTTCATCGGAGAATGATCCTGGTGAGAAAATCTACAAATCTATGTATAGAGATGAACTTTCAAAAGCGAGTGCCGGAAGTTTTGGATTTTCTCAGATGTTATATGATTATTTATCAAGAAATAAGAGCTGATTTTACTTTAGAAAATTATTTGTTTGCCGATTTAGAAGCATATGAATAGAACTCTCAGTGATTGGGTTCATGAAGGAAAAGTTATGATTTCGAATTTAAATAATTCAGGTGTAAAACTAGCGTATGTAAATACGACTAAAGCATCACAGCAAAAAGATGGTGCTCGTAGTGTAAATACGGCACAAAATAGTAATGATAAAATAGATAAACTCAAAGAAGCCATTGCTTCTGGTGAGTATAAAGTGGACTTGAATGCTGTAGCAAATAAAATAGCTGACGAGTTGCTTTAGAGATAAAATAACGGAGGTGTTCCATGTTGACACATCATTTGAAAAATACTTTAGCAGATTTAGAAGATTTAATTCTTATGACAGAATCGGATATAAAAGATATAAAAGTAGCACAACATGACCCTCAGTTTGACAGACTCTCTCTAAAAGAAGAGAAAATTAAAAGCTTTGAAGCAAAAAAAGCGATGATAGACCATGAGATCTCCTCCTTGGTTCGTGCTAATCCAAACGCACAACTTCCCGAACTATTAAATGCACAACAACATCAACTTTTGGATGATCTAAAAGTGAAACTTTCAAGGTTACATGAGGTGAATAAAGAGTATGCAAAACTTGTGGTGATAGTAAGTAATTTATATAATACTTTTTTAGAAAGACTTGTACCGACAGAGATGCAAGGGTATAAGAAAGTTGCAAGTAAAGATGCTTCTATCTTAAAAGTGAGAGTTTAGTAAAATGGCATCTATATTCAATACACTTGGAATCGGTTACAGTGGCTTAAACGCAGCACAAGTCGGTATTAATACGACAGGGCATAATATTGCTAATGCTGAAACACCAGGGTATACAAGACAAAGAGTCATGACATCAGCTGCCTTACCAATTCTAACTAGACCTGGAGATATTGGTAATGGTGTAGAGGTCCAAGATATCAAGCGAGTATTTGATAATTTTGTTTTTGACAGGTACAACAGTGTTTCCGCAGACAAAGAGTATAGTGATTTTGAGAAGCAGAGCTTAGAAGAACTCTCAACATACTTTCCTGAAGTTGATGGAGTGGGAATAAAAGCTGATATGGCTGAGTACTATAATATGTGGCAAACATTTGCTGATAATCCAGATAATGATTCCATAAAAGTAGCTTTAGCCAAGCAGACAGAAACACTTTCTAGCCATATCACTCAAACGCAGGATCAGGTATTGACACTGCAACAGCAACTCAATGACCAGCTTTCAGTGAATATCGATCAAGTAAATGATTTGGCAAAACAGTTGGCTGAGATTAATGTATCTATTAACAATGCAGAAAATGGACATGACTACAGTGCAAATGATTTGAGAGATAAACGTAACGTACTTGAGAGAAGTCTCTCAAGACTTATCGGAGCAAAGGTCAATCAAGGTCAATTAACGGCAAATATACAAGTAGATAGTAACTCAAATACTAAAACAGGAAGTTATACCTTAAGTGTTAATGGATTTAATATTGTAGATGGAAATACTTTTCACCCGCTGCGTTTAGATAATGAAAATAATAAATTTGGATTTTATGATATCTCTTATGAACGACAAGATGGCACACTTATTCCGTTGAATGAAGAGATCAAAGGTGGTAAGATAGGAGCAATTCTTGATTTACGTGGTGGTGCACTTGATACAACAAGTGGAATGCCAGTGGATGGTGTGATACAAAAAACTGTAACAGATTTAGATGCTTATGCCAAGGGGCTTATAGAATCGACAAATAATTTGTATGCACAAAGTGCATCGGTACGAAAAGAGTCTAATATTATCAACCTCAATGATGCAAATTCATTAGTTGGTTCTGATATTGGTATTAAAGAGGGCTCTTTTGATGTTGTTGTATATGATATTGATGGAAATGAAGTAGCTACAAGAACGATAAATATTGATGCAAAAACATCGATGTCCAATGGTGCCAATTCAATAAAAGAGCAACTTGAAGCCAATAAAGATGACAATGGAGATTCAAATGCTACGAATGATGTAGATGACTACGTAGCATTTAATTATTCTGCATCAGCAACGGGTGAACAAAAATTAGAACTATTTATTCAGCCTGGTGTTGAAGCACAAGGGTATACATTCTCTATTAGAGATAATTATACGGATGAATCTTTTAACTCAGGAACAAATTTCGCGGGAGCTTTAGGTCTTGGCAGATATTTTGATGGTAAAAATGCCAGAGATATTCAATTGACCGATCGTCTCAAAGATAATCCAACATATTTACATGCAGGATACTCTTCAAGTGCAGGAGATAGTCGTCTTGCTATGGATATGGGTCAGCAACAATTTGAAAAATATGATTTCGATGTTGGATCAGATACTTATAATACAACTTTATATGGTATGTTCGATATTACAAGTACTTATGTAGGTATCTCAACTAACTCAGCAATTAGTAGAAACGATACAGTAACGACTCAGTTTAATGCAACAGAACTTGAATATAACTCAGTTTCAAAAGTGAGCATTGACGAAGAGATGACTAATCTGATTAAGTATCAGACATCATATGGCGCAGCTGCAAAGGTTATTACAACCGTTGATCAGATGATGCAAACACTTTTAGGTATTAAACAGTAAGCTATGCCTGTCTTTAGCATAGCTCTGTTAGTTCTTCTTTTTTTCTTCTCTTTTTTTGGTTCTTATTTTTATGGCGTAAGCCCTTATGCTCTCGATGCCCATTCGATTTTATTGCCACCTTCATATTCACATTTTTTAGGTACAGATAGACTTGGAAGAGATATTTTGGCACGTTTGATTGAAGGTGGGAAGGTCTCTTTGACCATAGGTGTTGGGAGTGCTTTTATTGCTTCTTTTATTGGGTTTATATATGGTTCTCTAGCAGGATACTTAAGAGGAAGTTTTGATAAAATATTTATAGTGAGTGTTGATCTGTTTCTAACATTTCCAACATTTTTTTTACTTTTAGCTCTTGTGAGTTATGTCAATGCTTCAATAATGGTTTTAATAGTCATTATCTCAATTACTGGTTGGATGACAACAGCACGTCTTATACGTTCTGAGAGTTTCAAAATCACTTCACAGCCTTATATTAAAATACTCAATATCGCAAAAGTTAATAAGTTTAAAATTTTGATGAAATACTATGCCCCTATTCTTGCACCGATCTATTTTGTAAGTTTTACTTTTGGAGTAGGTGGGGCAATATTGGCGGAATCATCTTTAAGCTTTTTAGGGCTGGGGATTGTTGCCCCACAAATGAGCTGGGGAACAATTCTCAGTGGAGGAAAAGATGTAGTAGATATTGCTTGGTGGGTTAGTTTTTTCCCAGGATTGATGATATTTTTGGTTACTTTTTCACTTATTAATATTTCAAACTATCTTCAAACATTAACAAATCAAAAAGAGATACAAGGATAAGAGATGAGAGAGTTACGCTTTGGGTACTATATTATTATATTCGCAAGTATTGTTGTTGTCCTTGCGGGTATTAAAAGTGCATCTGCTTTGATTGTTCCTTTTTTACTCTCTCTGTTTATCGCTATTATTTTATCACCTGCATATAATTATTTGCAAAAAAAATCTATTCCTTCAGGTTTGGCACTGTTAATTGTTATTTTTGTTTTTGTACTCTTTTTGGCTGCAATTGCGACATTGATAGGTAACTCTGTACAGAGCTTTAGTGCAAATATCGATCACTATACACAACAACTCAGTACATATTATCTTTCCCTCTCTCATATGACAGAAAACTTTGGATTGAATCTACCTGCAGATGAATTTTCAAGTTTTGCAAATACCAAACAGATTATGATCTTTGTGAGTTCGATGCTTAAGGGTATGGGATCTGTCTTTACAAATGGCTTTGTGATTTTGCTTACCGTTGTTTTTATGTTGCTGGAGACAAAAAGTTTTAATCATAAAATAGATATGCTTGACAATAACAAGGAGACAAAAGAGCATATTCAAAAAATAATCGCGAAGATAAAAGAGTATATGACCTTAAAAGCTATCATCTCTCTTTGTACGGGTTTAGTTGTTTGGATCGCTCTAGTTGTAATAGGAACAGACTACGCTTTTTTATGGGCTGTATTGGCATTTTTATTTAATTTTATTCCAAATATTGGCTCAATAATTGCCGCAGTTCCTGCTGTTCTGATTACTTTAGTACAACTAGGCCCAGCTTCAGCTATCGTTGTATCTCTATTGTATGTAGCTATAAATGTGATTATAGGATCTATCATAGAACCTAGAGTAATGGGTAAAGGTTTAGGCCTCTCTACTCTTGTTGTATTCTTATCACTCCTTTTTTGGGGATGGCTACTTGGAATGGTAGGTATGCTTCTATCCATACCTCTTACAATGATTGTAAAAATAATTATGTACGAAAATGATAATACCAGATGGGTGTCCATTTTATTAGATTCGGGCAATAGTGTAGAAACTAAAGTAAAATAAAGAGCAAAGTTGATATACTCATTTCATGATTTTAATGATAGATAATTATGATAGTTTTACTTACAATATTGTTCAATACTGCCGTGAATTAGGTGCAGACTTAAAAATAATCAGAAATGATGAGATGAGTGTGCAAGAGATTGAAAAACTCAATCCTCAAAAGATCATTATATCCCCTGGTCCTGCTTCACCGGATGAAGCGGGAATTACATTGGATGTGATTCGATACTTTAAAGACAAAGTCCCTATGTTAGGTATTTGTTTGGGACATCAAAGTATCGCACAGGTATTTGGTGGAGATGTAGTACGTGCTAAAAATATGATGCACGGTAAAACATCGACTATGAAACAAACGCAGCAGTGTGCGATTTTTAAGGATATTCCTTCTACATTTGTGGCAACACGTTACCATTCTCTTATAGTTGATAAAGATACTCTTCCTGATATCATAGAACCAACTGCGTTTAGTAGTGATGATAATGAGATTATGGCTCTTAAAATTAAAGATAAAGAGATTTATGGTGTACAATTTCATCCTGAGTCAATAATGAGTGAATATGGACATGAAATGATAGGTAATTTTCTAAAATTATGAACACAAAATCCATCTTTTTCTTAATATTAGGATTAGATGCCCTTATTTTATTATTTGAAACATCACATCTTTCTATCTCCTATAATGAAGCTTTGCTCATTTATGGAGATAAGTCTTTTCTTCAGCAACTAAGTAGTTTTTTTATTAATATTTTTGGACAAAATGATATAGGGCTGCGTTTAGCAATGATTCTTTTACATTTAAGTAGTGTGGTATTACTCTATTTGATTTCACAAAGGTATCTGAGATCTCAAAGAAACAGGCTTTGGCTACTCTTAATATTTGTACTCTTGCCTGGTGTTATCAGTGCAGCATTGGTCGTAAATCATGCAGGTGTTATTATCTTTGGACTTTTATTATATATCTATTTGAGTGCCAAACTTGATGAACGTTATATCCTTGCGCTACTATTCATATACGCGTTGCTTGACCCAGGTTTTTCTTATTTGTTCATAGCACTTGCAATTTACTATTATGTAGAGAAAAAGAGATGGGTATTCCTTTACAATATAGGCCTTTATATACTCTCAATCAGTATTTACAATGTTAAGATACATGGTTCTCCGAGTGGACACTTTTTAGACATACTTGGTCTCTACAGTGCTATTTTTACACCAATAATTTTTATTTATATCTTCTATGTATTGTATAAAAGATATTTGACCCATAAAATTGATAAGATATGGTATATCTCAACTACAGCATTGATCATCTCTTTGGTATTGTCATTTAGACAAAGAGTAGATATTGAAGTCTTTGCTCCCTATCTGATAGTCTCTTTGCCATTGGCTGCACAAAGTTTTGTATCATCATATCGAGTACGTGTTAAAGAGTTCCGTAAAAAATATAAATTTATCTTTATACTTTCTCTCTTGTTTTTGCTTGTTAATGCGGTTGTAGTTTTTTTCAATCAAGAACTCTACCGTTTCATAGAAAATCCAAAGAAACATTTTGCATATGAAATGAATGTTGCAAAAGAGTTGGCAGATAATTTAAAAGCACGAAATATTAGGTGTGTAAAAACAGATTATAAAATGCAGTTAAGACTAAAATTCTATGGCATATCTGAATGTGACAAAATAGTCCTAAAAGAGTTGCCTTTAGATGATGTAAAAGCTGCAAATGTAACAATAAGTTACAGTAATCAACCCATATATAGAGCCTATGTTACTAAAATAAACAATAGATAAATCAATTTAATATCAAATATAAACAAAAGATATTTATTAAAAAGTTTATGCTACAATGCTCCTCAAATATCAAAATAGGGAGTTTCTATGGCTCAAAAAGCGATACGTGAATACGACGGTAAAGCACTTTTTTCTAAACAATGGGAAAAATATTTTAGTGGATTCCATTATGGGTTCAAATCTGTTCTTGTAACTAGTGGAGCAGAACTTTTAGCGAAAGCTGAAGAACATGGCTTCGAGTGGTTAAAACAAGAGCCATTAGTTGCTAAACCAGATATGTTATTTGGTAAGCGTGGTAAAAATGATTTAGTATTATTTAAAACAAATAAACCTGGTGATGTAACTTTAGAAGATGCTGCAAAATGGATTGATGAAAAGACTTCTCATGAAACAACACTTCTTTCAGGTCAACATGGTACTTTAACTCACTTTATTGTTGAGCCATTTACTCCTCACTCTCAAGAGCAAGAGTACTATATTTCAGCTACATGTGTTGGTGAAGATGATGTACTTTATATGTCTGCTGAAGGTGGAATGGAAGTAGAAGATGGTTGGGATGAAAAAGTTAATGAAGTTGTAATTCCAATCGATATGACTGATACTGAAATTGAGCGTGAAATTAAAGCTAATATTCCTGCTGATATTCCAGAAGAAAACAAAGCTAATTTTGAAGCATTCGCATTTTCATTTTTCAAGTTTTACAGAGACTTAAACTTTGCTTATCTAGAAATAAACCCTATCGTTATGCTTGAAAACAACAATATGGCAATTCTTGACCTAGTTGCTCGTCTTGATGATACAGCTGGTTTTATGATGAAAGATGTATGGGGTGATATTGAATATCCTACTGCGTTTGGTATGGAAGATCAATCTCCAGAAGAAAAAGCAATCGCAGAAGCTGATAGCAAATCAGGTGCATCATTAAAACTTACTATTTTAAATCCAATGGGTAGAGTATGGACTATGGTTGCCGGTGGTGGTGCATCAGTTGTTTATGCAGATACTATTGCAGATTTTGCTGAAGCAAATGGTGGTTCTATCGCTGATTTAGCAAACTATGGTGAGTATTCAGGTGGACCAACGACAGGTGAAACTAAATTTTATGCTGATACTATTATTGATCTAATGACTCGTCATAAAGATCCAAAAGGTCAAGATAAGATTTTAATTATTGGTGGAGCTATCGCTAACTTTACTGATGTAGCTAAAACTTTTACAGGTATTATTCAGTCTTTTGAAGAGAATGCTGATAAAATTAAAGAACATAATACTAAAATCTATGTTCGCCGTGGTGGACCAAACTATGAAAAAGGTTTAAAAGACATTAAAGAAGCTGCAGATAGATTAGGGCTTTACATTGAAGTGTACGGGCCGGAAACACACGTTACTGACATCGTTAGAATGGCATTAGAGAAGTAAGGGGCTAAAATGGAAAAATTATATACTAGAGATACACAAGCGATTTTTTGGAACAACAATAAGACTGCAATCCAAAGAATGTTAGATTATGATTATACAATTAAGAGAGACACTCCTTCTGTTGCAGCTATTGTAGCTCCAACAAGTGGAAATAAGTTTGAAAAATTCTTTTGGGGTCCGGATGAAATTATGATTCCTCTCTACAAAAGTACTGCAGATGCTAAAAAAGAACACGCAAATGCGGATGTTCTTTTAAACTTTGCATCTTTTAGAACAGCTTATGATGTAACTATGGAGGCTGTAGAGCTTGGTGGTTTTAAATCTATTATGGTTACTGCAGAAGGTATTCCTGAAAGATTAGCAAGAAAAATGAATAATGCAGCTCGTAAAGCTGGTGTAATTGTAATTGGACCAGCTACAGTTGGTGCTATTGCTCCAGGTGCATTTAAAATTGCAAATATAGGTGGAACAATTGAAAATATTGTACGTTCAAAATTACACCGTGCAGGTTCATGTGGACTTGTAACTCGTTCAGGTGGTCTTTTCAATGAACTTTCAAATATCATTGCACTAAATGCTGATGGTATTGCTGAAGGTGTTGCAATTGGTGGAGACAGATTTGTAGGATCAGTTTTCATTGATAATATGCTTAGAATGGAAAAAAATCCAGATGTAAAATATATGGTACTTCTAGGTGAAGTTGGTGGTACTGAAGAGTATAAAGTAATTGAAGCAATTAAAAAAGGTGAAATTACTAAACCTGTAATCGCATGGTGTATTGGTACAATTGCTAAACATTTTAGTTCAGGTGTACAATTTGGTCATGCAGGTGCTAGTGCAAATGCTGACGCTGAAACTGCAGCTGCTAAAAACAAAGCAATGGCTGAAGCTGGAATCTATGTACCAGAATCTTTCAATGATCTACCTGCTACAATTAATAAAGTTTATACTGAATTAAAAGAAAAAGGTATAATTGGAGAAATTCCTGAGCCAGAAATGAATGTTGTGCCAAAAGTACGTCGTCCAAAACAATTCATCTGTACAATTTCAGATGATAGAGGTGATGAGGCAACTTACGCAGGATTCCCAATCTCTTCTGTAGCTACTCCAGATACAGGTAAAGGAATTGGTGATGTTATTTCACTTCTATGGTTCAAAAAACAGTATCCAAAATGGGCTACTGAGTTTATTGAAACTGTAATTAAAACTGTTGCAGATCATGGTCCGGCAGTATCTGGTGCACACAATGCAAAAGTTACAGCACGTGCTGGTAAATCAGTTGTTGAATCACTTGTTACTGGTCTTTTAACTATTGGTCCACGTTTTGGTGGTGCCATCGATGGTGCTGCAGAACATTTTAAATATGCAGATGATAACAACTTGACTCCTGCAGAATTTTTAGGACATATGAAAAAAGCTGGTATCCCAATTCCAGGTATTGGACACCGTATTAAATCTCTTAAAAATCCAGATTTACGTGTTGAAGGTTTGAAAAAATTCGCTAAAGAATATTTCCCAGCAACACCTCTTCTTGATTATGCATTGACAGTTGAACAATTAACTACATCAAAAAAAGAGAATCTTATTCTTAATGTTGATGGTACAATTGGAATCTTGATGGTTGATATGTGGAGAGCATTAGGGTATTCTGAAAATGAAATAGATGAATTTATCTCTTCTGGTACTTTAAACGCATTCTTTATTGTTGGACGTTCAATTGGTTTTATTGGTCATGTACTTGATGAAAAACGCCTTGCAATGCCAATGTATAGACATCCAATGGATGATATCCTTTACGATGTACAAAAAGCAGAAAAAATTTAATTTTTTTTCTTTTTAGCAGCTAGAATAAATGAATTCTAGTTGCTACCCTTCTTTTATATAAAACTTCTTCCTCTTTTAAATTCATTATTTTTACGATATACTTAAGGTATGAAAAAAGCATTTACATTACTTGAATTGGTCTTTGTTATAATGGTTGTAGGTGTATTGTCTGCAATATTAATTCCAAAAACAGAACGTAGCCCGTTAACTGAAGCGGCAGTGCAATTATTGTCAGATATTCGATATACACAACACTTAGCTGTAATTGATGATAAATTTGATGCACAGGATGCAAATTGGTTTAAAAAAAGATGGCAGATATTATTTGGAAAAAATGTAAAGTCAAATAGTCAATGGGCTTATACTATATTCTCTGATACATCTGGTCAATCATCAGGTGATGCGAATGAAGCTGAAATAGCAATTAATCCAATGAACCCAAACAAAAGAATGACTGGTGGTTATACAGGATCGGATGCGTTAGATTATAATAATGCAAATTTTGTTGGTATGAAGAAATTTAATTTAGGTTCGACGTATGGGGTGGATGATATACAGTTTACATGTGGTCAAAGACTTGCTTTTGATCATATAGGCAGACCAATGCGAGGAGATCAGAGTACAATGACAGGTGCTTATCATTCAGGAAGTGATCGCTTATTGAAACAAGATTGTTTTATAACATTGGTGAAAGATAATAAACATATAATGATTACAATAAAACCTGAAACTGGCTATGCAAGTATAAGCTATTAGAATAGTTGAAAAACTTTTCCACAAAGTCTAAACATTAAGCTTCTTTTAAGCACATTCCCCCTATAATTCCCATCCACAAACAGAGAGACCTTGTTTAAAAGGGCTAGAGAGACTTCGAGTTGAAGTTTTTTAAAATGTTTGAGATCATTGAAAACT
>Ga0256828_1000680_pt1 | contig 22257 bp, 25 predicted proteins | sample CV88metaG_FD_185993 | JGI IMG/M metagenome (GOLD analysis project Ga0256828, IMG submission 185993) | Hydrothermal vent microbial communities from East Pacific Rise, Pacific Ocean - CV88 | ecosystem: Environmental > Aquatic > Marine > Hydrothermal vents | place: Pacific Ocean: East Pacific Rise...
GCGGGAATATATTTAACGATTTTGTAGATGAAGCAGGGAAGGCTGTTAGAGATATGGCTGCTGGAACATTGAGTGGTGCTACATTTGGTTTATCTAATGTAATTATGGGCTTAATAGGTGGTGGCTATTTATCTTTTCCTAAAATGCACAAAAGTAGTAGTGTATCTCTACCATCCCACACATTTAAAATGAGATTGGGTGGACCGTATGGAAATCCTTTATCATTATGTATGGATATAGATGTGGTGAGTTCGTTACTATTTGCATCTGTATTACCTTTAAGCACCGGTAACGCATCATATACATCTCCACCACTATGCAGAGCATTTATGCGTGGTGTTTTAGATGTTGATTTTGGAATGGTAACATCATTAACATATAAAGCTGGTGATGGAGCAGGTAGAAATATGTATGGTCAACCACTAGAAGTAGAGGTAACGTTCACAATAACAGACTTTAGTGATGTAGCAACTGCTCCAGTAAATAATGGGTTCTTTGGTATTATGGGTGGTGATATAGATGACCATGATGTATTAGCAAAATTGATACGTTCTATGGGTGGTCGAAGTTATACAAATTCTCGTTATATAGTAAAAGGAGCTTTATATCGTTTAGCAGCTATTGAAAAACAACTAAATGATATAACTAATCCAGCGAAATGGGCAACCTATGTTGGTGACACAATAATAGGTGATGTTATGAAAATAGGAGAAGTAAAAAATTCTGTCGTTAAACTGTTTGAGTAACATATGTTACTCAAACACAATATTTTAATTCCTCAATATTATCACCAGCTTCTAACTTAACAACCTCTTTATTACTTATCGATTTCCTTTTCATACCTTTAAAAAATGATGATTTATAATAGATTTTATTATCAAAACTTTTATCCAATACTAATATTGATGATTCTAATTTATTAAAATCACTTATCGACATACTACTAACTTTTGGTTTTTTATTAATAAATAACTTATCCCTTTTAATAATAGGCTCTTTTGTTCCTGTCCTAAACTCTATATTATTTTCAACTTCAGAACCATATACATCATATATAGCAACAATAGTATTAGACAACCCAATATTGTTCCTACCATATAATCGACCGGCTGATGTAGAAGCTATGTCATTAATTGTATTAGTTATTGATACCTCAGTAGTTGGTTTAGCACTAGACATAACAAATATTTTAGGAATTGTATTAGCAAATAATAAATCAATCTTTTGTTCTTTTTCTATAATCGTTGTATTTAATATCTTTATTCTATCATCATATGGTATAACTTTTGTATTATCAATAACTGGTTCATAACGGTTAACTTCTTCATTATATTGATATTCGGGAACATCTCTAATTAAATCTCTCTCTTTAATTAATGAATCTCTTTCTTCTCTTAAATTAACTAAATCAGGTGTATTTTTATAAAGATTTAATGTTGATGAAAATGTATTATCAAAACCACTACAAGCTAACGCTATTAAAAGGGAAGATAATGCAAATGTCTCAACAGCATCTCTATTATAGTTACCACCGTTTAACTCTATACAGGCATCTTTAAATAAATTCAATAATCTATTTCGTAAATCTGTTGGTAGTCCGAATCCGAATAAACCATTATTAACTAAATCAAAAATATAATTTAATAATTCGCTTATACCTAGAGCATCAAAAATCTTATTTAAATCCAACCAGCTTAAAATAGCTTCTAACATACTTAATAATTTATCAATAAATGCAGTTATCTCACCTACTATATTTTCTATTGCAGATATTAAATCTTTTATTCCTGGCAACTCTGATAAGAACTTAGATGCCTCACTCTTATTTATGTAAGAGCCAACATCAAATTTTTCTTCCATTCGTTGTATATCATCTCTTAATTTATTCGTACTTAAATCTATTGACATATTTTTACCTTTTGTTAAATTCATCTAATAATTATGAAGATTAATGATTAAAAATCTTTTGTATATTATTTCAATGTAGTAATATGAATTACTAACACTTATAAAACAGGAGACAGTATGTCAGTAGTAGAAAATAAAGAAACAGTTGAAACAAAAATAGAGTTTCAATTTGAGGAAACTAAAATAAGTGAACCAACAAAAGATGGTTCGGTTACAATATCGATGACAAAAGATTCATCATATCTTTCTCAAGCTAAGAATCCTGAGGAATCAAAAAGGGTTTTGGAAGAAATTGGTGAGTACCAGAAACAAGCTCTAAACTGGTCCAATAAAAGAGCTAAAGAGGTTATGAAAAAAGATGACAAAATCCAAAAGGTGAAAGTTAAGTCACCTAACGCATCTAAAGATGAGAGACTCCTATCGGTATCAGTCGTAGCTGTAAGAGAAAGACAACTGGGACCTGAAAACAAAGGAGCATATATCGCATCAGCGATTTCTTCGACAGCGTTCGCAGATAAAAACTATATGAAAAAATTAAGAGAAGACTTAGCGAACGGTCTAAAATAAAATTCATACCACGCATATGCGTGGTATGAATATGTATTTTTTTTTACTTCCAAGCTTGTTCGTGGAAACCAAATTGTTGAGCTAAAGCTCTATCAATATCAGAGTTATTGATAAATGCTGGTATTTTATCTGGGTCAACTGTAACATTAGACATATTATCCAACGCGTATTGGGCGATAATTCTAACAGCTTCATTGCTTTTATCAATTGATGTAAACGGCATACTAAATTCAATTATAGTTCTATCAGTACCTCTTTCCTCTCTTGAGCTAACATTCTCTGGGAATTCCATTGGCATCATATTACCACAGATATATGCTTCAACCACATTTTTCATCCAAGCATCTGGTTGAATATATAACATTGTACAAGTAAAATAGATATTTGATAATGTTTTACCTTTCTCAACATAACCTGGTTTTAAATCCAATGTATCGAGTATATTTGTTTGTGATTCTGGGTCCATAGCACCATAAACCATTATAAACTCAAACAATCTTTCAATTGCTTTACCTTTCTTCTCAACATAATCGTGAACTGGTGCAGAACGCTCTCTTTTAGCACCAATGACTTGTTGATGAATTTGAGATGCACCAATTTTATGTTCACCAAATGAGAATGATAATTTTCTATTTAAGCCACTAATTTTTTTTGGAGCAATTGTCATAACATTGATGAAGTGATTTCTAAGCTTATTACCGAGAGATTCATCAGCTAGAATATCAAATATCTTTGGTGTTCTAAGAACTAACGGAATTATATCATAGTTAACGTGTGCCTCATTAGCAAAATACTCTTCAAATTTTTTACCATCAATATCCCTAGTTAAGTTAGGAACAAAACCGTTCATATGACCGTAGTCTAAATTCACCATTGGTGAAGTTGTTGGTTTCCCATCAACCCCCAAAGGGGCAGTTTCATTTACAATTTGCATCTTTTAACTCCTTAGTTTTTTCTCAAAGCTAGAATACTACTACTCAAAACAGTAAACATATTTGGTGCAAACATTTTAACTTTTGCTGTTACTGCATACCCAGCAGTCATATCTCTAGGTGTTTTAAATACATCAACAACTGGAATGATAACATTACCAAATTTATCTTTTAGTTTTAAAGAGATTTTTTCATTCATCTTATCAACTTGTTGTGTTGGTGTAGAAATAGCATCACCTTGTCTCTCTCTATGAGACTCATCTAACATTTTTTCAATATAACAAACTGCAACACTAGAGTACCAACTGTTCAATACAGATGTATCGTCAGGATAGATATTTTGAAGTTGTGGATATCTAACATTTAGCTTATCAGCAGCATCAATCCATATAATACCAGCTTCCCAAGCTTTTGTTTTCAATCCTCTTGGCATATATCTAGGTGTAACATCAATAAGACTATCTATAATATTACCTTCATCACAACTAAACTCATATGACATATTCCAAGTATCACCTTTGAACATTTTAACATTCTTTAATCCAAAATCATATGAAGTTGGTAATCTATATCTATACAATCCAGCCTTTTCTAAACCAGAACCAATCACAACAACCGTTCTGAAATTTGCCGTATTAAACTCTTCGGATTCGATAGATAACGCCAACATTGATTTTAACAAAATACCTCTTGATATATGTTCATTTATATCAATATCTTTATTAAACTTATTAACTTCATATGTTCCTATAATCAAACGAACATCAGTACGATATGCATTAAACTTACCTAACTCAAATTTTGTAGCCATACTATAACCAGTATCCACAAATTCTGAAACAGTACTCAGTGCTAAGTGGGTCTGAGGTGCATCTGGGTCAGAATAATTAGCTATACGACTGGTCAAATCTTTTTCGTGTTCAACCACATAACTATCATAATGATTCTTGAAGTTCATACCATCAAGACCACCTTCAAGATATAAAGTTGTATCTTTAGTTAGATTTATCTTCTTACCACATTTAGCACTTAGGTCATCTGAAAAAGTTAAATTATCACTTCTTCTAGTCATTTCCATTGGTGCACCTGATGTATATCTACCATCTATCAGGTTTAAGAAATATGGATAGTTATTTGCCTCTTCTATTGCTGGGTCTTTCTCAAAGTTTTTAAAGTCACTATATGGCTGGATTGTACCATCAAACTCATTAGCCTCAGCAACGAGGGTAACTTTAGATAACTCTTCAATAGCATCTCTATAATATGTTACTTCCCCAATAATAGGAGATGAAAACTCAACTTTTGGATTAGTTGTATTTTCAAACTTTTTAGGGAAAATATCTTCTAAGACAACTGTTTGGTTTGTTACAGGATGACTAGAGTTTGTATCAAATGATACTTTATAACCATCAGAAGCATCGATTGTTTTAATAATCTTCTCTTTACCTGTACTCTTATCTATAAGAGATATGAAATAAGCCATATTCCTAGCATCATTCATCATATCCATATCAGCTTCGTCTTTTATTAATGGATAAAGTTTAATCCCAATATTATTATAATACTCACCGTGTGCGACTGAGCGAATAGTCATAATTGGTGTAACCACTGCATCGACAGTCGTATCACCTTTTGTGATACCATCTTCAACAGTTTGAACACCTAAATCTACTAAATCTGCATCAGACATAAATTTTGCTGTCATTGCGAAGAATGTAGTTCCTTTCGCATCACCATCCTCATCAACCTTCCAGTCACCATCAACCCAAGCACCATTACCACTAGCATCTCTTAAAATCGGATGTTCATCAATAGTATCTTTTGTCTTAACAGAAAATATCGTTATATTAGCAATACCATTTGTTGGATTATTATCAGAGTCAATAGGAACATACGCTGCTCTCATAACTGTAGCTTGACAACCTAACCCAATAGCCTTTAAAGCAAATAGACTTTGGTGGTTAAAAAACTTAGATAATGGGTTAATACTCTCATTACCATATGTTGCTTCAAATTCACCACCAACTACATCTGTTTCAACATATGGGCCTTTTAGTGTTGATAAAAACAATAAAGGTTGTGTTTGTTTAACAGATTTACTTACTGGAAACAATTTCTCTGTTGAACCATCTTCAACACCGGCTGCATAATGGGCAGGGGCACCGTTTTGATAAGTCATTTTTTATCCTTTTTTCTTTCTTTTATTTAAAGTGTTAACATTTCAAATATGAGTGTTACTCAGATAAAAAAAAATCTTATTCTAGTATTTTTATTTAAAAATAATTTGCTCATTATCATTCTTTAATAAATATGACCCATTAGGCAACTCTATTGTTCTTGTTATATTATCCAATGGACTTTCAAACTCTGTAATTTCATCTTCTTTAAAATCATAAAGTAGTATACGCTTATTGGATTTAACAAATATAATGAGTCCACCATTTATAGTGTTATAGAATACTAACTCCTTATCTTTAATATTATCATCATATTGTTTTAAAACTTGAAATCTACCTGTATCTATTGTATATTGCATAAAACCATCAACCCCACCAACAATAAATATCTTGTTACTATTTGAAACAAGATATAAGTTATCATTAATGTCAGTCGTTTCTATTACTTCATATAGTGTATCAACACTACCACCTAAACTAATAGTTGAAATATAGTATTTATCATCATTCTTACTTATACAATAAAATTGTTCATCATAATCAGAATACACAATATCAGAAACAACACTATCATCAACTACAGCTTCATTAACTTTTATAGCTCTATAAAGTGTTGGTTCAATATGGAATTTTACCATTATATTGTCACCAGATTTAGCTATATAAAAAAACATTACCTCATACTGACTTATATTAAGTATTGTTATAGGTAAATTAAAATCTGGTTCATTATCTAAATCATAATTTGACTTATAGTAATTAGCATCACTATTTAAAAATTTAATTGCATATTTATCTTTATCAATAGGTATAAAACATTTATTATTTTGTAATGTATCATATTTACCATTGACCTCGGTTATATTCATATCAGATTCTTGAAAATAACCATATTCATAATTTTCATCAAACATCCTTGTATATTTACTTATAGTTTGTATATTAAATCTATCAATATTAGTTTCACCATCAATATATGAGTATATGACTAAAATATATTTTTCCCCATAATCTAATTTATCTTCAGGAATCTCTAGCCTTTCCCCTTTATAAATTATTTTATTTTTTTGTATTAATTCTAACCTACGAAATTGGAAATCTTTATCCGTTATTAAAATAGGTTTATATCTTAATGTTGGTATAAGTAGTTTATTTCTAAGAACACAAACATTATTTTTTAACTTAATTTTAATAAAACCGTATGCTGACATTGAACCATATTTATCGTAATGCGATGCTGTTATCATCACTTCTCGAGAATCGGATGGTATCTTTGCACTATTTAGATTATATGTGTAATCATCGCAATCTACCGCATCAATAACTCTACCATTTGCATATGTGATAACAGACATTCTATCAAAAATTGCTGTTGATGGTCGTATCTCACTACTAACAATAGTTAACTCACCACCAGAAGATAATGAGTTAGCAGTAATTCTAAGATTAGGTGATTCAACCATTTTTACCATATCGATAGGAAAAATATCCATTGCGTCATATTGTGTAATAGTTTGTTTCAATGCTTCTTCAGTTGAATCATCGTCAAAATTTCTCACAGCCAATATATAATATGTCTCTCCATCAGGCACAGATATATCTTTATCTAGAACATCTCTATATACTTCACTATCTTCAATACTCCATAGAGCTTTAGATTTATCCCTTGTATCAGAGTCTTCAAAAAGATACCAAGATGTCGTTTCGTGATTTTTATCACCAACATATGTTTTTAATCCTATTAACATAATTATCCTTTCATTAGTTGTATTTGTTCTTTTCTTAAATCATATAGAACACTATATTTATCCCCGTCAGTATCAATATCTTTTAAAGTTTTTAACTCCTTTAAATCCTGATTATAAAATTTAATGTATATTTTTTTATCATCTTTAATATTATAAACTATATTTACACCGTTTGGAATAGGATATACAAATAATATATCCACACTCTTATCACTATAATCGATAATGTTATCCGTATCTTCACTGTGATAGAATTCGCCATCTTTATTAAATACGAAAAAAGCATCATTAATCTTTGATATATGTGTAGGGTTATCGATAGCACTATAATCAACATCTTCTTCTACTGTTACACCGTCATTCAGATTTAAAATTTTAGCTTTATCATCTTCCTTATAATAAACCTTTTTCTTAGATATAGATATTTTGGAATTACTTGGTATTTTATACTCATCTATTTTTGTTAAATCACTTATATCATTCATATGTACCAATACCATTTCATCATCACCATTAATATATGAAACTAAAATCTGAATATCACTAACATAAAATACAGAAAAACCATTATCATATTTATCTAGATAATAAACATCTTCTGCTTTTAATGTTGCCCCATCATCTGTTAGTTTATAAATATCAATGTAATCATCACTATTCTTTTCTAAAAAATATGAGTTTTCAATATGAGATTGGTTCATAGTTTCTGGGGATATTCCATCTACTTCAACTATTTGTGGTGATGGACTTAACTCTCTAACATATTCTAATCTTTCTGAAAGAACTTTAACTTTAACTCGCACTTCTTCAATACCATTAATACTATCTATAGCTAACAATACAACATTAATATATGTTAAATTAGAGATAATATCATTCTCTATATATACACCATCTTCGTATTTTGTTTCTTCTTTAATTATATCACCAGTCATAGTTTCTATATAATAGTATAAAGTACCATTATAATAACCACTATTTAATACACTAATCTTAGACCTTTCACCTTTATATATTTCATTTTTACTAAGAGTAATTTCAAATCTACTATCGTTAAAAACAATAACTTTCCTACCCCACACTTCTTCAACAACATCTTTAAATTCATATCGCACACTAAAAATTAATGCTTCAAAATCTAGATTTAATGGTAATGGTATATTAACATCGTATAGGTTATCTTTATCATACATTCTTCTATAGATTATATTCCCATTAGTATCAGTAACTAAATACGAGGTTGAAATGTGTTCATCTGTTTCAAAATAGAAAATAGGTCTATTTATATTAACCATAGCTCCACCTAAATCAGCTCTAAGAGTAACATTAACTAAAGGAGCATACACAAAGTTATTAACCAAAACTTTTTTATAATGCTTTGTTATAACAATAATATTTGTTGTATATTTCTTATCGTTACTAGCATTTAACTCTGCACGAACATATAACTTTGTATCTTCGTAGAAATCATACTCGAACTCTTTAATATAAATATCATCAGATTCCGTCTCTGTTGGTAGAGCCTCATCTGAGAAATCAGCTCTAGTACTATAATACCAATTTGCACTATCTATATCAACATCTTTTGGTAATGGAAACTTATTTATTGTTACTGTTTTTTTCATTTCTTAATTCTCCTCAATAGGTAATGTTAAAGGTAATGTATATGGGAAACCTTGGTATTGTTCACACTCGAATGTAAATGTTTGACCTTTTTTACCACCAATGGTTAGTCGTATTTCCAATTTACCCTGAACAATTAATTCAGGGTCAATATCATTACCATCTTCATCTTTTAATGTCATTGATATTTTTAATAAATATGTTTCGTTATCAAGACTCTCATAGTATTTTTCGTATTCATCATCTCTATCTAATTTACCATAAAACACCCAATCTGTTGCGGTGTGTTCTCCATCAATTACATAAATATCTATATTATCTATTGATACTCTCATAAACCAACCTTATGTTTTTTAGATAACTCTTTAATTCTCTCTTCTATATTTAAACTAAGAACATCAGAATCTTTTAATTTTGATTTTAATATCTTTAGTCTATGATTTAACTTATAAACAAACACTCTTTCAGTACTACTCTCCATTAATTCAACTATCTTATTAATCTCGTCTATTATAACTTTCTTTTTAGACCTCTCTTCCATATCTTTTCTCTCATCTTTCATCTCATCATCAGAGATGTATACATTAGAAAGTACTAAATTAGGATTAAACCCATAATATTTCAAATTCTTCGCTCTAGTTAAAAACCAATATGTTAACATATAAGCAAATACAAGGTCATCATGTTCACCAGTTTTATGGTCGATTCTACCATCTTTAACCTCTAATTTAATCATTTGATAAACCAAATTTCTATCATATGTTAAATCACCAGTATATTTAATAGATTCCATCAATACATCAGAATATAACATTGAACGAGATGAACGACCACTACCCATAGTGACAAAACCGAATTTCTTTTTATTTGTTACATAAAAGTATTCTGGATTTTGTTTACTACGATGTATTAAATCTTGATACTCTTTTGGTCTAGACTTATAATCATCAACAACCCAGTTAAATACTCTGGAGAATATATTAATTCCAGATGCTCTAAATAGTGATTCCAAATGGTCTAAAATACCCATAGCTGAACTATGTCTTTCAATTATCAATACAGATTTAGTATATTTTTTCATAAACCAAAATATAAATTCACCGAACGCATTTAAAGAAATCATATTATATTTACCTTTAGCTATTGTTGCTCCGGTAATAGGGTCTCTAGCATGGAAACCTATATCATCATCACCAAAAGCGTTTGAAGTATCTAAACCAAACACAAATGGTTTATATTTATATTCTTCTCGTTCTTCATCACTAACATACCATTCGATAGTCATAGATTGTGGTGATATCTCCAAACTATCACTTTCTTTAATAGAATTTTCTAAACGCTTTATAATATTCTTATCCAATGCTGATGTAATTTTACCTCTCGACCATATTAAAAGATAATCTGCCGCTGCCCTTTCACCTTTAGCTAATGCTGCCGCCATTCTTTCTTTTAACCATTCGTCAGTATATCCCAATTTTCTATGGTTCATTTCAATTAGAACAATACCGGACTTAGATACATTTTTAACAACTTTCATTAATGCATCATTATCCTCACAATCGAATAACTTTTCTTTAAAGAAGTAAGATTTAGAATAGATATTATTATAAACATATTCTCCTGTTGGGTCATCTAGGAAACCTGCGGTTGTATAGAACATAGTACCATATGGTTGACCAGAATTCATAGCTGACTCTCTTGCAGCATCCATTGATGGTAATAGTGCACTAAGAGTAATGCTTAAATTACTAACAAAACAAATCTCATCAATACCAACCGTTGGTGCTGTAAGTCCCCTACCAACCTTAAATGCACCTGTTTCAGTCATTTGTGAAACATTGGTATTTAATTTTGTATCCTTAATCTTAATATCAATATATTCGTTATTATTAGCATCTTTCTTATTCCTAAAATTTAACCAGTCGGGTAGTAAAGAGATAATCTTTTTAACTCTATCAATATTTTCTCCACGGAGTTTATTGTCTTTAGTTAACATCTCTATGGTATAGTTAAATGTGCCATATTCAATTAGCCATACATATAATTGGTCAGTAGATAAAGATTTTCCTGTTTGTCTAGCTTGTATTAGTAGTGTTGTCATATGATTAAAATAACACCAATATAATGCAACATTTGCTCTATTCAGCCTAAACCTAACTGGTTCAATAGAACCCTTTGCTGGAACTAATGCGACTTCTCTAAAATAATACCAAGGATTGTTAGCTAATTCATCGTGTATTAAATCTTTAATATGTCTCGGTAAATTTTCATCGTGTGGGTTAATTCCTTGTAATTCTGGGTTATGTAAAGCTAAAATAAAATTCCAATTCTCTACACCCATCCTCTTATAAATAAATGCAGTTTTAATGGCACTAATATTTGTAGTTTTATAGTCAGGAATAGCACCTTTATATTTCTTCCAATCTTTTTTAAATAAAATCATATTTATCCTTTTTAAATAAATCATTTAATTTTTGATAGGTTTATTGAATAATTAAAAAGGATAATAAATGATAATAATACCACAGGACACTACTTTAGGCTCATTAACTTACTATGACCAAAATAAACTAACCAGTATTTTAATACAATCTGGAGATATATCATATGGTTTAAAAGGCAATAAAACATTTAAAATAATTACAGGTAAAGATAGTACTGAAGAAGAATTACCAATTTTTAACTACCCTTATCTAATAAATGAAAATATTCTAATAGACGAAAGACCATTTGTAAAAGATAAAACAAAATATGAATTGGAAGAGATGTTAAATTTGCGTTTACCATTTGAAACACCTTTATTAAGTGGCATCCTAATAGATAAAGAAGATATTAATGAATTTAGGCAATTCTATATAAAATTGATTCAGATTTTAGTTGGAGGGAGATTGAAAAATATTTTGAATCTTTCTATTTCTGATAGTACAATCTTAAACAACATCTTATCAATATATGCAACAAACATAATTACTGATTATAATAATATTGATGCTGTTATTGGTGTTGCACAAAATAATGTTATAGGGGAAACTATTCATGAGAATGATTTAAAGGCTTATGTAAATAACTTGACTTTAAATTCTATACCTGATGTTTGTTATGTCCTATCTAAAATAGGAGACTTAAGTAGAACAGCTAATAACATAACTCCAGAGATAATATATGATGCTGTCGGTTCTCTAGTGTTTAATAGTCATAGATTACCATTATTGGTTGGGTTAGAATCACCATACACTATGTTAGCTATCACTTATACATATTTAACAAACTCGTTATATAACAAAACAGGCATTGTATTCTCTATCAATATATTTAAAAACGCTTTAAATATTCAACAGTTTGAAGTAAAAATAAAGACAATTTTAAAAGATTATAAGGTAGATAAATTATTTTAAAAATACTATGGTGGAAACCCACCATAGTATTTGACTTATATATTATTATAGCGTAATTCAACATAAAGGAACAAGAATGGAGAGATTGGATAATATAAGAGATATGATTTCAATTATTGTAGATAAGAGTAAATCTTTGGATAGACCTATGTGTTATGACTGTGATAAAGACTTCTGTTGTCACAATAGAATAGATATAGATATTTTACCTTTAGAGTTAGAATATCTTAAAACTTTGAAATCTAAGAAACTTAAAAAGAAATTTAAAAATGCGAAGAGGCAAAAAGAAAAAATAGGTTCTTTTACCTGTCCATTTTTGGAAGATGGTAGGTGTTCAATATATGAAAATCGACCATTAAGTTGTGCAGCATATTTCGTATTTAAAGATAACAGTATGGATACACCAGATAGATGTTTAAATATGAGTACTTATCAATCCATGATAACATTGGCACAATTTACAGAACCTATTTTAAAAATGGGGTTAGCTAGTTTATTTAGTAAACAAATTAGTATTCTAGATATTTATGAATGAAACTAATAATATCTATATATTATTAAAGTAATTAAATTAAAAAAGGAGCAGTTATGACAAGAGAATTGTTAAATGCTGCTATCGCTAATGGTTGTAAAACTGTTAGCGATGCAGCAAAATGGTACAGAGAGAATCGTTAGGTTCTCTCTGTACCGTATTTTATTTTTTTCTACTTATATATTATTATTGTGACTTAGGCACGCTGTATAAATAACTATATTAAAGGAAAAACAATGTTAAAAGAAATTCTACTAACTCATACCGATATGGATGGTATCAGTTGTGCAATCCTACTAAAGGATGAAATGGATATAATCAAATATATTGATTATTCGGATTTAAAAGATGATAATTTTCATAAGATAATAAATTTTTTAGAGGATCAAGTTTATAAAAGAGAAAAGATAAACTTAACAATATCTGATTTATCTTTAACGGTGGAACAGATTAGATACTTATCAAATATGTCAATTATTTCGCATATTAAAATATATGACCATCACCAAGCAACAGAAAAATTATTTAAAATAGATAATAGTAAATTAACTATCGTTTATGATAACGAAATATGTGCAACTAGAATCATAGCAAGAGAGATGAACCATCTAAATAGACTATCAGAGATTGTTGATGCTGGTGACTTATTTAAGACTGATAGTCTATATTTTACTATCGGTACATCTATAGGAACATTGGTTAAAAATGAAAAGGTGCGTTATATAAAAAAGAAAGATTATGATTACGAGTTTATAGCTAATGTATTAGAGACTTTATTTAAAAGGTTAGATAATCATTTCTTACTATCATATATCAATATAGAAATTGAATGGGCTGAAGCTCGTCAATCTGTGATTGGGGAAGATAAAAATGTATTACATTCTATGGCAAAAGAAACAGCAACAGAAATGTTATCGCTAAATAACAACAACAAACTATTGTTTATTTCTGACCTTGAAAATTATAATTTAGTATGTTTTTATATTTTTACACAAAATATAAATATAGACTGCATTGTACATATAAACACCCAACATAAAACTATCGCTTTTCGTAGTCACGATAGAAGTGATTTCAATACAGCTAAATTAGCTAATGAGTTTGGTGGTGGTGGGCATAAAAATGCCAGTGGATGTATGATGAAAGATGGTGATGTAGATACATTTAAACAAAGTATATTAGCACATTATAACAAATTGAAAGGGGTTAAATGTTAATCATTTTACTAGGAGAATCATGTGTTGGTAAATCAACCTTAGAAAATAAATTAACTGAACTTAGTGAAGTTAATAGTGTAGAAATTTATACGATTAGAGAACACCGTGGTGTTGAAGATAACTCTATCTCATTAACACCACATGGGTTTGGTGTAAAAGCACCACTATTTGATTTTGTATTTGAATCTAATGAAGAAACATTGTATGGTTATAAATTTCCAAACACAAAACATTGTGTTGTGTCAATTATATCAGGTGATGTTGCTATAAGTTTAAAAGAGCTTTATAGTGGTGACACTCATATTATCAAATTAATTGCTGACCCAAAAGACATTTATAGATGTTTAAAAAATAGAGGGTATGATGATGAAAGAATAAAGTTAAGACAAAATATCAAATCTGAGGTAGAAAATCAACTCCATATACATCGTGATGATGCTTATAGTTATATTAAAGGATTATTATGGAAATAAAAATTAAAAGACAAAAAATAAACAATTTATTACAAATAGACATAAGTGCGTTATATAATAATGACTTTAAATTCCGTATGGAAAAAAGAGGTATCAATATAGATTCTATAATTGAACTGTTAAATAGAGCACCCAACTTGAAAGATGGTCCAATCTCTTATACCTTTGATGAAAACATAGGTTACACAAATATTGTTCCGTATGACCATACTAATGGTGTTTATATTGCATTTAGAAAAACTAGCAAGAATTTCAGTATAGTAACAAACAGTGAACCACAACCAACAAATATTTTAACAGTTGATATTGAAGTGGTAAATAGTTATACCGTGATATTAAGAAATGTATATTATGGTACACCTGTCCCTTTAGAAATTCTAGATGATAAACTAGAAGTTAGGAATATGTCAGAGTCATTACAGTTTTGGTCGGAAAATGCTTTTGCATTAACAGATGAATTTGAAGACCACATATTCATTTTATCAAACGCGAAACATGGTTTAGTAAAACTTTTAACAACAAAGCAAGATTTATCGAAACGCATAAAGAAACCAGAAAAAGCAACTGGTGTTTTAACACCAATATTAATAAATCAATTACAAAATTATTATAGGAGACAAAAATGAGAGAATTTTATAAATTACACATTGGGAAAGATTATGTTACATATAGCGATGGTATTGATGATGTATTTGTGAACGCAAATACAATCGTGCACTATAATAGCAATGACAAAAGAACATATATATTATCAAGAGAGAAGGGTGAACATAAACTACCATTTACAAATTTACATTTCAAAGTTGTTAATTCTTATATTGGTTGGAATGCAAATTTAAAACATTTAAAAAATGCACCTATTGTAAAAAAGAGGTTTACTGAGACCAATGAACTTATGTTAAGTTCGACAGTTAGAGGTATTCTATCACTCTATAATGATTTAGAGTTAACAGATGCGTATCTTATACTAGACAATGAATTTTACGAATGTAAATTTGCATATGAAGGTGAACTTGTGTTAATGAACCAAAATAATGTTGTAATTCCACTAACAAGAGTTTTGAATAGAAAAGATAACTTGATAGTTATTAAAACTTCATTACCTATGAAATTTGATAAATGTTTGACCATTACCAAAGATTCAAAAGAGTTTAACTTTAAGATTGGTCAGCAAGAACTCATAAGAGTTTATAAATATAGCGAATTAGACAAACAAACTGAACATCTTGAAATAAAAAGAATAAATAGAGATTCTAAAAATATAATGGTGGTAGAAATATGAAAATAATTAAAGAGTTAAAGAAATTAAAAACTGAAGATTACTTTGCTTTTATCTCAGCAATCGAAGCTTTAGGATTTAATAAAGCGAAACAAATATTGGATAAAATATCTAATAAGAACATTGAAATGTTCTATAATACATCTAAAAAGTCTCTGAGTGATGTATTAATAGCTGAGATTGAAAAAGAGAGAAAAAATATTGGTAAACGGATAGGCACTAAACAAATACCTAAGCTCTTAAATGCTTGTGGTATTGAAATAGAAAAACCAACCGAAAATACTAATTACAATAAATTGCTGGCATTGGGTATTGTTAATAAAGTACACGACCAACCTGATAAGATGTTGAATCTAATAAACAATACAAAAAATGAAAATAATCTCCCTGATGACGCATTCATTTTAGATTGCTTAACTAACGAACTAAAACCTCGTATAAACTCAGAAGATTATCAGAGACTAATTAACAGTATTAGCATTTTATTTCCCGAATACAACTTTTCATAGTATAGCACCTAGGTGCTATACTATTAATCTTTTTATATTTTTTAAACTGAATTTAAACAAAGGATTAGATATGAATATAAAAAACCATAGGGTTATTTTATCTACTGACTACGATGCTGATGGTATAATATCATCAGTAATAGGAATAAAAGCTTTTGATATTCTAAATATTAAATATGAGCATATAATTTTAAATAACAAATATCCAAGGGGTGTTAGTGAGTTTACTGTTGAAAAGGTATTAGATTTAACAACAGCTGATGAAGAGTTCATATTCTTAACTGCTGACCACGGTAGTAGTTCAACTAACGCTTTAAACTTATTAAAGAAGAAAAGACCGAACTCTTACATAATAATTACAGACCATCACATCATTCCCGATGAAAAATTATTAGAAAATATATGTGACGAAATATATAATCCGTTTTATACTAAATGTAACTATAATAAAAATTTAAGTGGAGCTGGGGTATTACATAAATATTTTGAAAAAATATTAGATTATACAGATTGGCATAATTTAAAACCATATGTTGTTATGGCTAATCTAATTGACCAAATGGATATGAACGATGAAAATAATATTTCACTTTATAAACAAACACAAAATATGATTAGTGAGTTAGAATTTATACAAGCTATGTTAAAAATAACTAAAAAATCTATTCCACACGATAGATGGATTTTAATCAATCTTGGTCCATTATTAAACTCATCACATAGGATGGGACAACCTGAGGTTGCTGTAAGAGCAATGTTAGGTGATAGAAATTCCATAACTAAGTTAGATATTTTAAATAGGGAAAGAAAAAAGAAAACTAATGAATTGGTTGATTTTCTAAAACCACAAATAAAGGTAACATCCAAATCATTAGATAAAATGATGATGCTTATAATGCCACAAAATGCATTATCATCATTAAGTGGTCTTGTAGCAGGTAAGATAGGAAATGAACAGAATAAACCAACATTTGTATTTAAATTAGAAGATAATACACTCAAAGGGTCCGCTAGAGCAATACAGGAACTCCCACTCTTAGATATATATAGTTTTATAAAAAGTAAAGTTGATAATGTAATACTAGAATATGGTGGACATAATATGGCAAATGGCTTAAAATTAAACTTTAGCCCATCTGCTATTGATAATTTTATAAAATATTTCAATATATATTTAATAGAAAACAATATAAAATATATAAAAAGTATCGAGGCAGAAATTATTGATGCAAGAGATATTAATAAGAAAGTATCTTGGATAGAACAAAATAGACCCTTTGGTAATAAAAAACCTTACCCATATATAGAAATAAAAGATTTGGAAATATTAAGAATAGTTCATTTTAGAGCGTTAACTATCTTGTATTTAACTAACGGTATTGAGGAATATCGAGCTTTATTTTTTAAAGAAAATTGTCATTTTAATATAGATTTAACCATTGATATTAAAGGTTATATTGAAAATGACGATAAAACATATCTTATTATTGATAGTTACAAACAATATGCATTAGATAAAGGAATTGAAATTAGTAGCTATTCTAACTCAAGTCTGGGTAGAATTTTAACTAATGTTCATTATAATCGACAGGGAAAATCACTATTTGATATTAAGATGGATAACTTAAAAGACCCTATAGATGTTCTTATTCCAGATACAGAAATTTCATATTTTTCAAAATATGGATACAGTGTTGAATCTTGGTATAAATCTAATAACTCTCTCATAACTTTAGGTAAAATAGACGATAATTATGATTTTAATTTAATGGTTAAACTAATACAGACTAAACTAATAAAATATAATTTAACATATAAAATATCTAGTGAGTTATTACAATATTCTACACATAATGTTGGTAAAGGTAGATGGAGTAGTCGTGGTAACAATATGTTTATAGAAGCTTTAAAAAGTGCATTCATATATGAGTTGTTCGGAACAAAAACAATAAAAACAAAAAACGGATACATTAGAGTGTATGAAAAAAGTCAAGATATTGTTGATATTGGTTTTCACACATCGTTATCAGATGAGTTAGAACAAATGTTTAAAAAATATAATTTTGTAAGTTGGAAAAATGGTAGACATAAAGCAATCGCATTTGGTGATATAGAATATGAATATACTGGAGCTAAACACAAACCACAGAAACCAGATTATATTGATAGTCCTATTATTAAAAATATATTGAATAAAGCATCAGAAGTAGTTGGGAGACCTTTTGATTATTATAATCATATTTTAATTAATAGATTTGATAACTGTGGAATTGGAACACATACTGATGATGAAGATTTATATCAAGATAAAAATGGTAATGTTGGACCTGTACTTATTGTTAGTATCGGAGATACATTAACACCACATATAATAGATGGTGTAAAAATTTTAGCTTATAATAATAGTGTGGTTGAAATGTCCACAGGAAAATTAAAACATTCTGTTGGAAATAGTGACGGTATTAGATATAGTATAACATTTAGACATATACCAAAATAAAAAAATATTTCAAACATATTTAAATGCTAGAATAAGACAGAAAGGAGAAAAGATGTTAAGTAACTTATATCTTATAACTTTATACACAATACATTATTATGTAAATATTGATGTTTATTTTGTATATGTACAATTCTTTCTTTCGGTTGTTATTCTAAATATTATTTTAGAAAGACGCCTTGCCAGTCGAAGGGATTGTGTACCTTAAGTATTTAGCAATTATTAAAAAATAAATTATAATTCTGGTATTAAAATAGAGTATGTGGGAATTCCCACATACTCTATTTTTTTTATCTATATATTATTATTGTGACTTGGATTACTGTGTCTTTAAAGACTAATAAAAGAATTATCATAAAGGAGATAAAATGGATTTATCTATTATAAATAACGAAACAATGTCATTCTTAAATGTTTCTATTAACACGAAAGAGTGGGTACTTAATACTGTTGGTAGTATAACTACACAACAACTAAAGAATGTTAAAGGTGACTTCAATGGTTATATTAAAGAATTGAAAGAGGTATTCTTTAGTGCAAAGTTTAATAAAGAACTTAGTATCTTAACTTACAGAGAGGATGATGTGATTCCTGTAACAAAATATTTTAATAACTATGGGAAGATGGTAGAGTGTATTTTTGGTACACTTAGACAAATATTAGAATATGATGAAAGAAACAATATAATTAAACGCATTAATATAAAACCAAATGGTTATAAAAATATAACACATTTCAAATATGACGAAGATGGGAAATTATTAATGTGCACAAGAGACGGTATCATATATGAAAAATATGAATATGATAGTAATAATAGATTAGCAAAAATATTATATCATAATGATGAAACTAAGATTTATGAATATTTTGACCACAATATCACAAAAGTCACAAATAACGAAGGTTTCACAACATATATAACTATTAATGATAATATATTACCACTAGTAACAAAAACTAAAACATTTACATCAATATGTACATACGATAGGGTCGGTAGAATAACTTCTAAGAAAATACAATATAACGAAGGAAGTATTGGAAATGATAGAAGTGAAGAATGGGAATATCAAGATGATAAATTAATAATATATAAAAACAATTTAGACACTTATAATTTTGAATATATTAATGGTCAATTCAATGTATTTGATAATAGTAACAACAAAATCTTACATATGACTTAAGTAATATTTTAAAAAGAGCAAGTAAAGTTGAGTTAAATAACCAGTATATAATAGGAACAAGAATGAATAGAAAAGAACACTTAGAATGGGCAAAACAAAGATGTTTTGAGTACTTGGATAATGGAGATTTACAACGGGCTATTGTTAGCTTTATGCGTGATATGAGTAAGCATAATGATTTAAAAGACCATATCGGTTTACAATTAATGTCTATATATACATATAGTAACAATATTATTGAATTTAAGGAGTTTATAAATGGATTTAATTAATGAATTAAATGGCGATACAAAGATATTTATTAGTAGTGAGGATGTTAATATTTTTAAAATAAAAAATATCAACCACAAAATAATTATTAATGGTAAATCATTAAGTATCAGTGATGAAATAAATTGGATTATCGCATATGAGTTAGAGACAACACTTAAAGATATATGGTTAAATTTTAAACAGACTGGGACGTTATGTGTAACCGATATACAAAAGTTACGCATACCATTACCAAAAGAAAGGATGGAACATATTACACTTGATAAAGAAATTGACACTTATGAAAAATTTAAGGTGTTAGTATCTACTAAGGAATTTCAAAATATGATGGATAGGATTTCAATATTTAGGACTAAGTATTGAAAAAGGAAATGGTAGAAGCATATAAAAATGCATTAAAGGAAGATTATATAATGGTTTTCGGTTATAAGTGTGTTTATGATAAGGGACTTAAAGAATTCGACTTTGAAATTTGTGGGAACTATTCAAATATTACATAGTTTTGAATTATATATAGTTAGCCTCATATATTCTGAAAGCAAATTTAAATATCGTCAAATACATTTAATGTATGGAAGTACGATGTGTTATTGACTATATGAAAGGTTTTGACGGAAAAGATGGTAACGGTAAATCATGAACTTGGTAAGAAAGTTAAGAGGATTTATGAAATCTATTTTAATCACTATTTTGTAGAAATCGACACCACAAGTGATATCATATTAGCTAGAAAAATTAGAGTAAAAGGAATTGAAAATGTTTGTATCAAATAACGTAAGATATATAATACTAGAAGACTGGAAAAATATTTTTGAGGAGTATCCTGAATTCTTAAAAGAGTTAGAAGGTGTTCCAGAAAAGATATATTTAGATAAAAATAATATTCTTAGATTTGAGAAATCTGATACTTCTTCAAGTATCTATAACGAATCATTTAGGAAAGATGCTATCAGAAGACTTGGTGATAAATTTAGAAATGATGATATTTATCGACAATCTGAAAGACAAAGAGGATGTTCATTACATTACTACTGGGAAGTATTCTGGTGGGATTGGAATAATGAATACTCTAATGATTACATATATAAAGGAGAAAATAATGAAAGAGTTTAAAAATGCACAAGATTTATATAATTACACATACAGTTTATCTGGATGTACATCAAGCCCAGATAAAAGTTCAAAAATAACAACAGATGATAAAATCATCAATATATTAAATGGATATTTTGACGAGTCAGAACATATTATTAAATATAATAAAATGTTAGAACAGATATTTGATAAGAAAACACCAAATAAAGATAGAATTAAGTTACTTGGTAAATACTGTAAATTCGGAATAAAATCAAAGGCTTTTGATTTTAGTAAGTGCAACAGAAATATAATGAAAAAAGCAATAGAAAAGGTTACTAATGAGTAAAACAAAAGATATTATAAAACCATTAACAGTTATTGAATTAAAGAAGATTGTAGATCATCCAATACATACATCGGATTTTATTGTTAATTTATTTATTAAATGTAAAATTGCCATCACCTTAAATGATTATAATAAAATACAAAGTTATTATAAAGATAAACAACAACAATTGATTTTTACAGGCGATTCTTCTATATTAGACTTTGTTGTTATTGATTTAAAAACAAAACAGATTGGAACAAAAACATTCGATATATCAGGTTTAATTCCATTACAATCATTATTTTTAAGGCTTATTAAAAGGGATAATTTAGAAATTATTAATGTTATAAATTCTCATATGACTGAGGGTATAGATTTAAACCAAAGGCTAACATTGAAATTTAAACGGTTGTTTAAAATAAAACCACTTGTTGGACGTGGTTTAACTACATCTGTTGTGATTATGGATGACTTCGGATACTTTGACGAATCAGAAGAAGATGGGAGGAATTGCTAATGAAAGCTAAGT
>Ga0256828_1000681_pt1 | contig 22234 bp, 22 predicted proteins | sample CV88metaG_FD_185993 | JGI IMG/M metagenome (GOLD analysis project Ga0256828, IMG submission 185993) | Hydrothermal vent microbial communities from East Pacific Rise, Pacific Ocean - CV88 | ecosystem: Environmental > Aquatic > Marine > Hydrothermal vents | place: Pacific Ocean: East Pacific Rise...
ACTTAATTACCTAAAAAAAAGGACATTTTAAATATACACTTATAAAGCCTATATTTAAGGTATTTCGATAAATTATATTACAATTTGTCATATTTTTAAACAATATTTATCTTTTATACTATAATAAAAATGTACCAATTACCCAGTTATTTCTGGCTGAAAAGGACATTATGGGTGTATAATTGCATTTATCGTAATAAAAAGACATTTATGACTAAAATTACTTGATAGATTAAGAGATAAATATAGACTACTATTATATACATATGTAATTAATAAACTAAATAAAGATGAGATTAAATCTTCTCTTAATTTTTTAGTAATACCCTTAATAAAAAATTGATTAAAATTTAGATAAAATCGCCATATATTAATAATGATAACTATAAGGATAATAATATGACAACTAAATTAGCAAAAAGAATGGATAAATTATCTCCTTCTATGACTATTGCTATTTCTACTCTTGCAGCAGAACTTAAAGCAAGTGGTAAAGATGTATTAAGTTTTAGTGCTGGTGAACCTGATTTTGATACACCTCAAATAATAAAAGATGCTGCTATTGAGGCATTGAATAATGCTCAAACAAAATATACAGCAGTTGCAGGAACACCTGGTGTTAAAAATGCTATTGTTAATAAACTAAAAAGAGATAATAATTTAGATTATTCTGCTGAAAATATTATGGTAAATGTTGGAGCTAAACATTCATTGTTTAACATTATTCAAGCATTAATAGAAAAAGATGATGAAGTTATTATCCCTGCACCTTACTGGGTAACATATCCTGAAATTGTTAAATATTCTGATGGTACTCCTGTTGAAATTTTAACTGATGACAAAAGTGAATTTAAAATCACTCCTGAACAATTAAAAAATGCAATAACACCTAAAACAAAAATGCTTATTCTTACAAGTCCTTCAAATCCTACAGGTTCTGTATATACAAAAGAAGAACTAGAAGCTATAGCTGAAGTTTTAAAAGGTACAGATATTTGGGTTATCTCAGATGAAATGTACGAAAAATTAATATATGATAATCTAAAATTTACAGCAACTGCAAGTATAAATGAAGATATGTTCAAAAGAACAATTACAGTAAATGGTCTTAGTAAAAGTGTTGCTATGACTGGTTGGAGATTTGGTTATTTAGCAACACCTAATACAGAATTGGTAAAAGCTATGACAAAACTTCAATCACAAAGTACATCAAATATTAACTCAATAACACAATATGCTTCAATTGTTGCTCTTGATGGTAAAGCAGATGAAGATATTGAAATGATGAGAGTTCAATTTGAAAAAAGAAGAGATATTGCTTGTGAGTTATTTAATAAAATTGATGGTTTAAGTGTAGTAAAACCAAATGGTGCTTTTTATTTATTTGTAAATATTAAAGAAGTAGAAGAAAATTCTTTAGTATTTTGTGAAAAGTTACTTCAAGAAGTAGGAGTTGCTGTAGTTCCTGGTCTTGGATTTGGTCTTGATGGATACTTTAGATTTTCATTTGCAACAGATGAAGATACAATAAGAGAAGGTATCTCAAGAATAGAAAAATTTGTAAATTCAATTAAATAATGTCAAACAAACAAATCTCTGCAGAAAAAAAAGCAACAATAGTATCATCTAGTGTTGCTTTTTTATTAACTATTATAAAATTAACAATTGGTATTTTTTCTGGTTCTGTTGCTGTTTTAGCTAGTGCTATTGATAGTGTACTTGATTTATTTGTATCTATTTTTAACTATTTTGCAATTACAAATAGTGAAAAACCAGCAGATGAATTATTTAATTATGGTCGAGGTAAAATTGAAGCCTTAGCTAGTGTTATTGAAGGTACTATTATTTCACTTTCTGGTTTATTTTTATTTTATGTTGCAATAAATAAATATCTAACAGGTGAAATATCACAATATGCTCAAACATCTATTATAGTAATGATGATTTCACTTACTATTACTATACTACTTGTTTTATATCTAAATAAAATTGCAAAAGATACTAATAATATGGTAATTAAAGCAGATGCTCTTCATTATAAAACTGATATTTGGGCAAATCTTGCTGTTTTAACATCTCTTATACTTGTATATATAAGTGGAAATGAAATTTTTGATGTTATTATTGGTAGTTTAATTGCAATATATATTATATATAGTGCATATGAATTAATTCAAGAAGGTGTATTAGTACTTTTAGATAGTTCTTTAGATGAAGAAATAACTTCAAAGATAGAAGATATTATAAAGTCTGAAAATGAAGTAAATGATTACCATTGGCTAAAAACAAGAACAGCTGGTAAAAATAATTTTGTTGATGTTCATTTGGTATTTGATTGTGTTATATCACTAATGGCAGCACATAAAATAAGCGATAATATTGAAGAAAAAATAAAACAATTAGATACAAGTAAAGATTGGATTATTAATATCCATCTTGACCCATATGATGATAGCGATATAAACGAGCATTGTCATTAATTTAATATCTTGTTATTTTAAAGTAAATTTTAAGATAAATTTAGATATTATTTCACAAAATATAAGGCACTACTTTTAGGTGTTCTTAAATAAAACACTTAAGGAAACAACATGGCAAGAAGATGTATGATATCTGGAAAAGGTCCAATGAGCGGGAACAATGTTTCTCATGCAAAGAACAGAACTAAAAGAAGATTTTTACCAAATTTAAGAACAGTTAGAATTGAACTTGAAGATGGAACAACAAGAAAGATTAGAATTTCTGCAAAAGAATTAAGAACTTTAAAGAAAAATTCATAAGCATTATTGCTTATTGAGTAAAAAGGTGTGTTGCTTTTGCAACACACCTTTTTTTTTATAAATATAACTAAGGAAACAATATGTTTACAATTACACCTACAAAAAATACTATTAGCGATATAAATGGTTTTTTCTGTGATGGAATAAGTGCTGGATTAAAACCAAATAATGCTTTAGATATGGGATTTATTTATAGTGATACATTATGTGAAGTAGAAGCTATCTTTACAAGTAATAAATTTCAAGCAGCACCTCTTAAACACTATCAAAAATACCCTAATGATTTTAAAACAAATTTTGTTTTAATAAACTCAAAAAATGCAAATGCAATGACAGGTGAAGATGGAATAAATGATGTAGATGAAATACTAAATAGTATAAAACAAAAACATTCAAATATTACAAATCCTATTATGTCAAGTACTGGTGTAATTGGTGTACCTATACCAAAAGATACAATTATAAAAGCAAGCCAAAAGTTTGATTTAACTACTAAAAATGCTACAAATCTAAGTCATGCTATTATGACAACTGATGCTTATAGTAAAAGTTGTTTTTATAAAGTAAAATTACAAGATGGAAATATATTTAAAATAGGAGCAGTTGCAAAAGGTGCTGGTATGATAAATCCAAATCTTGCTACTATGCTATGTTTTATTTGTACAGATGCTTCTATACCTAAAGAAGATATGAAAGAATTATTACAAGAAAATACAAAAACAACTTTTAATGCTATTAGCGTAGATGGTGATACTTCTACAAATGATACAGTATTACTTTTAAGTAATAAAAAATCAAATACCTATGATAAAGAAGCTTTCAAAGAAGCTTTAAGATTAGTAATGGATGATATGGCAATGCTTATGGTTGCAGATGGTGAAGGTGCTACAAAAGTTGCTGCATTTGAAGTAAAAGGTGCAAAAGATGATAATGAAGCAGAAATAATAGCTAAGGCATTATCTAACTCTCTTTTAGTTAAAACTGCCCTATTTGGTCAAGATCCAAACTGGGGACGAATAGCATCAACTATAGGTGCTAGTGGAGCTATGTGTGATGAGATGAGTTTAACAATCACATTTGGTAATGTTTTAGTTTATAATAAAGGTGAAGTATTATTTACTCAAGAAATTGAAGATAAAGCTTCTAAAGTATTAGCTTGTGATAAATTTAAAATTATCTGTGATTTAGGTTTAGCAAGTGGTTCTTTTACAGCTTATGGTTGTGATTTAGGCTATAAATATGTTGAGATTAATGCAGATTATAGAACATAGGATAAAATTATGAGTTATTATGAAATATTTGTAATTGGTTGGAGTTTAAACTTTTTGATGTTTACATCAAATCTTATTTTAGCTTTTAGTACTTTTAATTCTGATGATATTATGCAAATGAAAAAGCAAAATGAAAACTTAAGAGAATTAAAATCAAAGCATGAAAAACTTTATCCATATAGAACATATGAAACTCTTATCTCATACTTTATCCCATTTGCTGCATTTTATAGAATACTATATAGATATTTTGAAATGTATATGTTTTATAAAGTTAATCCAAATACTAAAATGTATGATTATATGGTTTATTCATTTCAAAAAGATATTGATAAAAAAAGCTCTTAATATGGTAACATTCTAGTAACAAATATATGTAATAATTGTAAAAAAGGAAATTTCTTGATAAAAGTACTATTGGTTATGTTTTTAATATTTACTATAACTCAAGCAGATGATATTTCTACACTTATTACTAAGATTAAAAGTGCTAAAAAAAGTCAAAAAAGAGTTTTAATAAATAAATTAAAACTTCTACTAAAAGATTCAAATATACAAACTAGAAATAAAGTTTTTTTAAAATTAAAAAAATCTTATCACAAACAGTATAAACATAAAAACACACATATAAATAATCATAAAAAGTTATTTAACAATAATACTAAAATAAATAATAATATGAAAAATAATTATAAAAACAAAATGCAAGTACATAGATAATTATGTTTAAGGTTCTTGTATTTTGTTTTTTAATTTTTAATCACTTATATAGTGATGATTTTGATTTTGATGGAGTTGAATATATAAATGACAAGTGTTTAAATACATCTTTATTAGATACTGTTGATATAGATGGTTGTCCAAATAATAGATTGTATTTTGGAACAATTACTTTAGAATATGAATATCAAATACAAAATAGTACTATAGATACTACATATATAAATACTTATTCTCTTGATATAAACTATAAAAAATATTTATTTTTATATTCAAAGAGTTATTTTAAATCAGATAATATATCATATAATAATGATGACTATTTTAGTCTAGGATATATGACAAATAAATATTTATTTATTAACAAATCATATCTAGGTATAAAAAAACCAACAAATGATTATTTTTTAAATACCTCTTTTGATTTTAATAAACAAAACACAATATACAGTTTATTTTTACAATATACAAATACAAGTGAAATTGATTATATTACTTATAATCTAAGTGGTAGTTATTTAAAAAATAATACTCAATATATTATTGATTATATCAATAGTGGCTCTAATACTAAATATACAAATCAATATAAAGATATTAGATTTTCAATATTATATGATTTTAATAAACATATCTATTCAAAAGTATATTATGAAAGAAGTTTAGAAAATTCAGATTATAATATTGGTTTTAATATAGGATACAGTTTTGATTAAAATATTATTACTTGAAGATGATCCACTTTTAGCAAAAACACTTAAAAAAGTTTTAGAAAAAAATGGTTATCATGTATTGTTAGTAAGAGATGGGGAAGATGCAGCTAGTGCAACTTATAATGAATCATTTGATTTATATTTATTTGATATAAATGTTCCTTTATTTAATGGAGATGATTTACTTCTTAGCTTAAGAGAAGCATCAGATAATACACCTTGTATTTTAATAAGTGCATTAGTTGATATTGATTCTATTACTAAGGGTTTTAGTAGTGGAGCTGATGATTATATAAAAAAACCATTTGATATAGATGAATTATTAGTAAGAATCAAAGCTAAAACATCTACTTTTAATAAGCAAATAAAATATAAAGACTTTATTTATAAAATTAATGAAGATATTATATTATACAAAAATGAAGAGATATTTTTATCGCATACTCAAAAAGAGTTATTTAAACATTTACTAATTTCTTACCCTAACCCTTCTACTAAAGAAGATTTATATGAATTTTTAGAAGTTCAAAATGATTTAGCTCTAAGGGTAAATATATCAAAATTAAAACAAAAAATAGATATAGATATTAAAAATATAAGATCTGTAGGATATAAACTTGCCTGAATTTAACAAAGAATCTTTTTTTAAAAGTTTTTCATTATTTTTTATAATTATAGAAATATTTTTAATAATTATTTTTTACAATTATTCTAATATCGAAAAAAATCATCTTAAAAACAAGCTATTTTTACAAATGAAAAATTATAGTTATGACTTTAAAAATAGTAACTTTGATATTGATATAGTTTCTAATAATAATCAAAATCTATATGAATTACAACAAGATAATAATTATCTATATATTTATGTAAATATACAAAATCAAAAAAATGATTTATTAAAAATATTATACCCTCTTAATGAATACAATTCTGATATAAATTTAATTAATAAAAACTTATTTATAAAATTTATTGTTTTTAGTATTTTATCATTATTTATATCTATAGTTTTTGCTTTTTATTCTTTGTATCCTTTGCAAAAGTCATATCAAATACTTAAAGAATTTATGAAAGATATTATCCATGATATAAATACCCCAATAAGTACAATGAAGATGAATATATCCCTACTAGATAATAAAGACGAAGAGATAAAATCAATAGAACAAAGTATAAATATTTTACAAATGTTACATGGAAATTTGGAAAATTATTTAAATAATAAAGAATTAACTCTAAATCAATATAGTATTAAAAGTATTATAAATGAACAAGTTGAATTTTTTCAATCTATTTATGATTATATTAAATTTGAAATTGACTTAAATGATGATATTGTTATAACTGATAAGTTTTTAATAAGTAGAGTTATTTATAATTTATTAAATAATGCTTGTAAATATAATATAAAAAATGGTTATATAAAAATAACATATAAAAATAAAGTTTTACTAATAGAAAATTCAAGTCATGGAATAAAAAATATTTCTAAAGTATTTAATAGATTTTATAAAGAACATGATAGAGGTTTAGGTATAGGATTACATATAGTTTCAAAGATACTAAATCAACTTGATTATAAATATCAAATAGAACAATCAAAAAATAAATCAATTAAAATAATGGTAACATTTAAGTAACACTCTTTTTATATACTTTCATTATAAATTTTAATATAAGGATAATTAAATGAAAAAAAATATTATAAAACTAAGTATGTTATCAGTAGCAACTGCATCATTACTTGTTGGTTGTGGATCTTCTTCAAGTTCTAATTCTACTAGTGATGATACTAACACTGGATACTTTATTGATTCTGCAGTACAAAATGCACATTATGAGACATCATCTGGATTAAGTGGAGATACTGATGAATATGGTAGATTTAAATACAAAGTTGGAGATACTGTAAAATTTTCTCTAGGTAAAATTATTTTAGGAGAAACACAACCTGCAACAGATGGTAAAATAACTCCAAAAACTTTAATCTCAGGAAATGAAACTCCTAATACAACAGATGCAAAAACTATCACACTTATGCTTCAAATGCTTCAATCACTAGATAGTGATAATAATACTTCAAATGGTATTACTATAGATGAAGATGTTATAAGTGAACTAGAAAATTTATCATTAGAGCATCATATAAAAGATTTAGATGAAGAGACTCTTTTATCATTAAACAATACACTAGATTCAGCTTTAGATGAAGATTATGATGGTCATATTGATGTTGATGAAACTGAAGCCAAGAATCATTTTGATAAAAGTTTAAAAGAATATGAAAATGGTCATAAATCTGATGAAGATAATAAAAAAGGTAAAGGTGGCACAAATACTGATCATAGTAGTGATAGTAAGGGCAAACAAAATGGTAAATCAAATAATGCTGGTTCACATAATAATTTGAAAGAACATGATGGAAATGAATTTAACATAAGCACATTACCTATTACAGCAAACTTATCAGATGAAGTTAAAAATTCTTTAGCTTATATGGGAAATGAAGAAAGATTAGCTTATGATGTATATAATTATTTATATAATTATCAATTAACAAATAATTCAAATGATATTAAACAACTTTCAAACATTGCAAGTAAATCAGAAATAAAACATATAGGTATAGTTAAAGATTTAGTAACAAGATACAATATTGATGGTACACAATTAAGTATCACTGATGTAAATACTTCTACACTAACTCAAGATTCAAACCTAAGTGTAGTTGCTGGTGTATATGATATTCAAAAAGTTCAAGATTTATATAATGCTTTAATATCTTTAGGTCAAAGTGATAAAATATCTGCACTTAAAGTTGGTTGTATGGTAGAAGTTACAGATATAAATGATTTAGATGATTATGTAAGTCAAGCAGAAGATGCTAATGCTACAGATGTAATTGAAGCATTTAATGTATTAAGAGATGGTAGTTATAAGCATTATTGGGCATTTGATAAGGGTCTTAAAAATGAAGGAATAACAAATGGTTGTTATTTTGAGAATGATACTTTATTAACTAATAAAGAAGGTATTTACCCTCAAGATTAAGAAAATAAAGAGAATTTTAATTCTCTTTATTTTTTAAAATAAGTGTTGTTGAATTATCTTTTAGTAGATACTTTTTAGCAACATTGATAATATCATTTTGTTCTAAATTGTTGATATTTTTTTCATAATCAAGTAATGGATTTATATTTCCTCTTATCAAATAAGAACCATACAATGAAGCTACAGAACTAGAACCTTCAAGAGCAAAAATAAAATCAGCTTTAGTATTTATTTTTATTTTTTTAATCTCTTTTTTCTTTATATCACCATCTTTTATTTTATTGATTTCATTCCATATTATCTCTTCTACTTTCTTAGCATCAACTCCTGGATTACACATAGCTAAAAACATATAAACACCTGGATCTTTTAATTCCATATTATATGCATGAACAGCACTTACTAATTGCTTATCATTAACTAATATTTTATTTAATCTTGAGCTTTTTCCACTACTTAGAAGTTCACTTAATGCAGATAATGCAACTTGATCTTTATGTTCATAGTTTGGAATATGAAATGTAATAGCAAGCATTTCTATTTGTGATTCTTTTTTAATTATTGCTCTTTTTTCACCATCTTGTTTTGGTTCTTGCATATAATTATGTGATTTTTGTATTAGTGAATTTTTTGTATTTCTTATATTAGCAAAATATTTTTTTACATTTTTAAATACAGTTTCTTTTGATATATCACCAGCTACTACAACTATAGCATTTGAAGGTGTGTAAAATCTTTCATGAAAATCTCTTATATCTTCTATTGTCCAGTTTTTAATATCATTTGTAAAACCAATAGGCATCCAATGATAAGGGTGATATGTAAATGTATTGTTAAATAACTTAAAATACAAATATCCCATAGGATTATTATCTGTTCTCCAAAGTCTTTCTTGCATTACTACATCTCGTTCTGGTTGAAACTCTTCATCTTTTAGTGTTAGATTTTCCATCATATCTGCATATAATTCTAGTGATTTTTCCAAATTTTTAGATGATGATTTTACAAAATAATGTGTATAATCAAAGCTTGTAGAAGCATTATTAACTCCACCAAAGCTTTTTACTATTTTATCAAATTCACCCTCTTTTAGATTTTTCGTAGATTTAAAATTTAAGTGTTCTAGCATATGAGCAATACCACTTTTACCCATTACTTCATCACGACTTCCTACATTGTAAAATATATCAGTAGATATTACATCACTTCCATTATCTAATGGTATTGCTACTACTTTTAGTCCATTGCTTAGAGTTTCTTCATAGTACTTTGGTAAACTACTTGCCATCAATTCTCCTAGTATCACTATTGTTAATATAAGTATTTTCATTTTTACTCTTTCTTTGATGAAATATTACCATAAAAAATTTATTTTATCATTAGTTATATTGTATTGATTTATAAAGTATTTAAATATAAGTTTTATATTTTAAAGAATTCACATATGTCTATATCTAGTATTGTAGATATTTTAACTATATGTTCAATATTAAAATGTGCATTTTTAGTTCTATTTTCAGCTCGTGCTATAAAAGCATTACCTGTTAATCCAATATCTAGTGCTAATTGAAGTTGTGATATATTTTTTTGCTTTCTATATTTTATAACATTTTTAGAAATTATATTATGCATAGTATTTGTTTTTATATCTAAGTTTTCAATTGTCATATGTAATGATATATCTATCATTACATTTTATCAATGACTCATTAATCATATTATAATGATAAATAGGTCATAATATATAAACTATTATCAAATATATTAATAATAGTTATTTAAATCAAAGGATTCCTTATGAAAAAGGTAATAATTTTCAGTATTTTAGTAGTAAATTTATTTGCTTCAAGCTATAGTAGTTATGTTGGTAACTCAGGTCAAGAATATCAATATGATTCATCAAGATATGATGATAGAATAAAATATAATAATGATTTAGGTGCTCAACAAAGAGATAGAGAATACAATACTTATAGAGCACCATTTAATTCTAATAATAATCAACAAAGAGATAGAGATCAAGGTCAATATGGAATGGGAATTTATAATTAATTTAAAAGCTAACATCTCAATAAAATGATGCAATTTTAGATTTTATGAAATAAATAAATAAACTATTTTTTGTTAAGAAAGTTTGACTGTTTGAAGACGAAGTCAAGTTTCAAACTTTTAGAAAAATAATTTATTTACGCCTAAAATTTAATCTCTTGTATCGATTTTTCTAAAGAAACTTTTTACTCCGTAAAACCACTATTCGTTAGTTTTGATTACTTTATTAAAAAAGTAAGAATAAAGATTAACTAATGATAGTTCAAAATAAATATATTATTTTAAATATTACTCTTTTCCCTTTCTTTTTTTTAAAATAAAAGAAACAAAAAAATCGGTTCAAGAAATGTGATTTATGGAATTTTTTTGTGTCTTCATTAAAAATGCAAAACTCGTTTCACTCAAACAGTTGCATTTTCTTAACATTACAACACTTCAAAAATTTTAATCCATAAATAACAAATTGAACCATTCTAATATAGTATAAGCTTAAAAGAATTAAATGTATTACTTAAAATCTGCTCCAATAGCTTGGCTTATATTAGTATATCCATCTGCTTTTAGAAGCTCTATTAACTCTTCATTTATATTTTTACACATAGCTGGACCTTTAAATATATATCCACTAAGTATTTGCACTAGTGAAGCACCTGCTTTTATTCTTCTATATACATCTTTAGCATCACTTATACCACCTACACTTATAAGTGTTGTTTTATCATATAGTTCTCTTCCTATTGCTTTAAATATTTCATAAGATTTATCACTCATACAAGCTCCACTTAATCCACCAAAATCTCTTGCATTTGGTATTAATGAATAATCTTGTGTTGTATTTGTAGCTATTATTCCATCTGCTCCATATTTTATAGCTGTTTTACAAAGCTCTATAGCTGTTTCATGACTCATATCTGGTGCAATTTTTAATAAAATAGGTTTATTTGTAATCTCTTTTGCCATTGTAAACATAGCTTTTATAAATTCTTCATTTTGTAAATCTCTTAGATTTGGAGTATTTGGAGAAGATATATTTACAACTAAATAATCACTTAAATCTTTAAAAGCATGTATAAGTTTTTTATAATCTTCTAATGCTTCATTTTCAGGTGTAGTTTTATTTTTTCCTATACTTGCACCAATTGGAATTTTATAAGGATATACTTTTCTTAAATTTCTTACAACTTCATATGAACCATGATTATTAAATCCCATAGCATTTTGAATAGATTCATATTCAGGATATCTAAACAATCTAGGTTTAGGATTACCTGGTTGTGGTTTTGGTGTCATAGTACCTATTTCTGTATATGCAAACCCATTTGCCATCATAGCTTTTACCATAGTAGCATTTTTATCAAAACCAGCTCCTAATCCAATAGGATTTGTAAATATTATATTGCCAAATAGTTTCTGATTTAACATAGGATCATTTACAAAGTTTTTTTCTATCATATAACTATCCAATGGTGTAATATATGGTAATAACTTAAGTCCATATTCTGCAATATGATGTGCTGTTTCTGGTTCAAAATTAAACATAATTTTTTTGATTGTATTGTATGAAAACATAAAATTCCTTTTATTATATTATTATGATTATAACTAAAATATCATATATTTCTTATTACAATAAAATATGAAATATTTATGAATAATCTTTTATATATATTTTGTACTTTAACTTATTTTTAGTTAAAATAAAAATATTAAATAAATAATTCAGATATTATAAGTTTAAAATCACTATTTATAAGGGCATCAGATGATTTATGAAAATCAAAAAGAACAAGAGTTACCAATTGATTATTTATTTGTATCTGAAACAGATGAAAAAGGTGTAATTACTTTTGCAAATGATTACTTTTCAAAAATAAGTGGTTGGAGTAAAAAATCATTAATTGGTAAAGCTCATAGTATTATTAGACACCCAGATGTTCCAAAAGCTGCATTTAGAGACCTATGGGATACTATACAGTCTGATAATTGGTGGAGTGGATTTGTAAAAAATAAAAAGAAAGATGGTAAATATTATTGGGTTCATGCTGTTATATTCCCTATTACATTAGAAAATGGAAAAAGAGGATATAGAAGTAGAAGAAGACAAGCTACTCAAGAAGAGATTATAAAAGCTGAAGAATTATATAAAAGCTTGGAAGAATAATATGGTTACAAATTTTACAATTAAAACAAAACTTTTCTTATTAGTTGCTATACCTTCTATTGCTTATTTACTTTTAGCTTCAAATACACTATATAATAGTTATATAAAAGAAAAAGAAACAGTAAAAACAATAAAATATATAAATAAATACAGTGATATAACAAATGGTATTTTTGCCTTACAAACTGAAAGAAAAAACTTACTAAATTATAGTTATAACCAAAAATTAAACACTAAAACTGATACAAATAAAATTTTTCTACTAACTAATAAAGTTTTAAAATCACTATCTAGTAATACTCTTCTTAGAAAAAAGCTTGATAATTTAAGAAAAATGTTTTTAAATAATGAATTGTCTTATTTAGAAATACAAAATCAATATAGTTTACTAATAGAATTATTACTAAATAAACAAGCAAAAGATATTTTTGATACAAATGATAAAAATATAATAAAATCACTGTATAAAAATAATAAATTACTAAATATAATAGAAAATGCAAATAAAGAATTATTTTTATCTTATTTAATTATTTCAAAACAAAAAACAGATAAAAACATAACAAATGAATTTAAATATGCTTATATGAATGAAATAAAAATAATAAATACTATTGAAAAATTTAATTATTATAAAGAGTATTTAGATACTACCCAACACATAATAAATAATTTAGAAAACAATACAATAACAAATGAATTAGAAAGCTGGTATAAATTATCAGCTAAAAGAATACTATTTTTAATAGATAAATATAAATTTGAAGAAGATAAACTTTTAGCATATACAATAGACACAGCAAATAACCAAAAAAATGTTTTTAATACTACACTTATTTCAATTATTATTATATTTTTACTAATTGTAATATTTTTAATGTCGATTACAAATAATATTAATAATTCACTAAAAATATTGTCAGAAGGTATTGATAACTTTATTTTATTTATTATTTATAGAGATAAACAAGTCTTTGATATTAATATTAACTCAAATGATGAAATTGGGAAAATGGCATTTAATATTAATAAAAATAGAAAGCTTATTGAAGCATGTTTTAAATGTGATGAAATGGTTATTAAAGAAGTATCACAAGTTGTGAAAAATGCTAAAAAAGATATTCATTTAATTTATGAAATTAAATGTTTTGCAGATAATGTTTTACTTGAAAATATGAAATTTGATTTTAATGAAATGATGAATATTTTAAAACAAAAAACAGATGAATTAGCACTATATGATAGTAATCTTGAAAAAACTATTAAAGAAAAAACAAGTGAACTTGAAAAGACAAATAGTAAATTACAAATTTCTCATAATATTTTAAAAGAGGAACAAATAAGACTTAATAGCTTTAGTACATTCTTATCAAACCTAAATAGTGTTAATATAAAATCACTTGCTAAACATACACTAAAACAAATATATGATATTTCTGGTTCTATGATGGGATATTTTATTATGTATGATGAAAAAGGTGAATTTAAAATTATAGCGACTGAATCTATTGATAAAGAAACACTAGAAAAAAATGAACAATTTATTACATCTAGCCCTATTATTAAAGAGAGTTTATTATCAAATAGATTAATAAGTATAAATGACCTACCATCAGATTCTCTTGAACCTGTTGATATTGGATTTGCTAAATTAAATTTAAACAATTTTTATTCATTCCCACTTGTATTCCAAAATAAACCATTGGGTGTACTTGTACTTGCAAGTAGTAAGCATATTGATGTAAATTATTTACAAGGTTATATTACAGCTCTAACAGGTTCTGTTAATAATGCTATGAGTTACCACTATATCCAAGAACAAGCTATTGTACTGGAAAAAGCAAATATTGAATTACAAAAATCTGATAAAATGAAAAGTGAATTCTTAGCAAATATGTCTCATGAATTAAGAACTCCTCTAAATTCAATTATTGGTTTCTCTAGTATTCTTAAAAAGAATAAAAAATCAAATTTAGATGAAAAACAAATTGATCAATTATCAAAAATAAATAACAATGGTAATCACCTTTTAGGATTGATTAATAATATCCTTGATCTATCTAAAATAGAATCAGGAAAAATAGAATTAGATACAAAAGATTTTGAATTAATCCACTTTATAAAAGATATTGTAGGTATGTTACATGCTCAAGCAGAAGAAAAAAATATTAACTTATTCTTTACAAATGAACTTGAAAAAGATAGTCTAATATTACATACAGATGATGTTAAATTAAGACAAGTTTGTATAAATCTTATAGGAAATGCCTTAAAATTTGTTTCAAGTGATAGTGGAGAAGTTGAAATAGTAGTAAAAAAAGATAACAAATTTATAAATATTTGTATTAATGACAATGGGGTAGGAATACCTAAAGATAAATTAGAATTGATTTTTGAACCATTTAGACAAGCAGATGGTAGTACTACTAGAAAATTTGGTGGTACTGGATTAGGATTAGCTATATCTAAAAATATGATTGAACTACTAAATGGTACTATTGAAGTTAGTTCAAAAGTAAATAAAGGTTCTAGTTTCTGTATAAGATTAAGCAATACTTGTATTGTTGAAAATAAGAGTTTGGAGATAAAATAATGAAAAAGATTGTAGTAGTTGAAGATAATCACGACAATGCAGATTTAATTGAAGCATTTTTAGAAGACTTATTTGAATTAGATTTTTCATATGATGGTAAATCTGGTCTTGAAAAAATAAAACAAGTAAAGCCTGATTTAGTACTACTTGATATTTCATTACCTGAAATGGATGGAAATGAAGTAGTAAAAAGAATAAGAGAAGATAAAAACATATCCCAAATACCAGTAATAGCACTAACAGCTCATGCAATGCTTGGAGATAAGGAAGACTTTTTGAAAAAAGGCTTTAATGATTATATGTCCAAACCAATTCAAGATGAAGACAAATTAATAGACTTAATTAACGACTTAATAAAATAGGATAATAAATGGAAGATTGTTTAAAAAAAATAGAAGAACTTGAAAAGAAAAACTTAGAACTACAAAGCCAAAATCAACTACAAAGTGAATTTATTGCAAATATTTCTCATGAATTAAAAACCCCACTTAATTCAATGATAGGTTTTTCTTCAGTATTAAGTAAAAATAAACAAAATAACCTTGAAGAAAAACAATTAAAATATATAAGTTTAATCAATTCAAATAGTAAAAAACTATTAAAAATTTTAGAAAATGTAATTGAATTAAATAAAATAAACTTATCAAAAGAAACACTACATCCTAAAGATATTAATCTTGAAGAATTAATAAAAGAAACTATTTCTAATATGCAAAATCAAATAGATGAAAAAGCTATGAATGTTAATTTTGAAAATAATTGTAGTAATACTAATTATACTATTGATACAGATAAGTTAAATTTAGTGATACTTCATATAATATCAAATGCAATTAAATTCTCAGATATGAGTACAGGTATTATTAACATAAGTATCAATGAAGATAATGATAATTTTATATTAACAATATCTAATAATGGTAGCAAAATAGATGATGAAATTGTAAATATATTTAATGATAAAGAAAAATACAAAGAACTAGGAGTTGGATTAAGTGTAGTAAAAAATACTTTAAATACAATACAAGCAAGTGCAATTGTAGAAAATACTCATGGAACATCATTTAGTATATATTTAAAAAAAGGTTTAATCAATGAATAAAAAGATATATAATTTAAATATACTAGTAGTTGATGATTTAGAAGATAACTTATTATTAATGGAAGAAGTCCTTGATGATGAAGGATTCAAAAATGTAAACTATATAAATAGTGCAAAAGAAGCTATATCTTTTTTAAGTAATAATCATGTAGATTTAATTATTCTTGATATTACAATGCCTGAAATGGATGGTATTACAGCTTGTAGATATATTAGAAATGATCTAAACCTTGATAAGGTAATGATTTTATTAGCAACTGCAAAAGATGATGTAGAAACTTTAAAAATTGGACTAGAAGAAGCTGGTGCAAATGATTATGTAAGAAAGATATATGATAATAGTATCGAATTTGTATCAAGAATAAAAAATCTATTATTATTAAAAATACAAATAGATTTAACAGCTGAAAAAGAGATTGAATTAGATCATAAAAATAAAGAACTTCAAACATTAACAAATCTTCTTGATAAATATGTTATTTCTTCTAAAACAGATACAAAAGGTGTTATTACTTATGCTAGTAATGCTTTTATTGATATAAGTGGTTATTCCAAAGAAGAGCTAGTAGGAAAACCACATAATATTGTAAGACACCCTGATATGAAAGCAGAAAGCTTCAAAGATATGTGGAGTGTAATAAAATCTGGAAAAACATGGAGAGGTGAAGTAAAAAACCTTCAAAAAGATGGTGGTTATTACTGGGTTGATGCTATTATTACAGCAGATTATGATGAAGATAATAACATCATAGGATATAGTGCCATTAGACTTGATATTACAGCACAAAAAGAAGCTCAATTTTTAGCTTCATTTGATTTTTTAACTTCATTACCAAATAGAGCAAAATTTGAAGAGATAGCAAACCATGCAATGAAAGTTGCTAAAAGAGATAAATCACAACTAGCAATATTATTTATTGATTTTGATAAATTCAAACATATAAATGATACTCTTGGACATAATGTTGGTGATGAAATGCTTAAAATAGTAAGTAACAGAATTAGTGGAGCATTAAGAGAGGTAGATACACTAGCTAGAATTGGTGGAGATGAATTTGTTATATTACTTGAATCATTAAATGATATAAACAATATTTCAAGAATTGCCAATAAATTACTTGAAGTAGCAAGAGAGCCTATGATTATTGATGGAAACAATATACATACCTCTGCTAGTATTGGTATTTCTATATATCCGAATGATGGTGTTTCTATTATGGATTTAATGAAAAAAGCAGATTCTGCAATGTATCATGCAAAAGATAATGGTAGAGATAGATATAGATTTTTTACAAATCAATTAGATTCTTTTTTAACACGAAGATTAGATGTTGAAAATGCTATAAAAAAAGCAATAAAAGATGATAATTTCAATTATTTATATCAACCAAAATATGATTTAAGAAGTTATTCTTGTAAAAGTTGTGAGTTACTAATAAGACTTACTGATAGTACACTTGGCCCTATTTCACCTGCAGAATTTATACCTATTGCTGAAGGTAATAAAATGATTGTAGATATTGGAAATATTGTATTAAATAAAGCATGTGAAACACTTCAAAAATGGAATGCTATAAATCTAGGTATAGAAGTAATATCTGTAAATATCTCAAGTTATCAATTAGAACAAGATAATATTGTAGATATTTTTAATGATACTGTTACAAAATATGGACTTAAACCTAAAAATATAGAATTAGAATTAACAGAATACTCTATAATTGATAATCTTGAAGAAAATATTAGAATACTTACAGATTTAAGAGAATTAGGATTTATTATATCTATAGATGATTTTGGTACAGGTTATTCTTCAATGAGTTATCTAAAAAGACTTCCTGTAGATATTATCAAAATTGATAAATCATTTATAGATGAAATATCTATGCATAATGATGATTTTGCTATTACTCATGCTATTATACAATTATCTACAGATTTAGGATATTCTATTATTGCAGAAGGTATAGAAGATATAAATCAAGAAAATATACTAAAAGATATTGGTTGTTTTATGGGGCAAGGTTTCTTATACTCACAAGGACTAAGTTATGAAGACTTTATTAAGTTTATGCAATAAGGATAAAAAATGAAATTAATACTTTCAAGTTGTTTATTAGCTACAAGTTTATTGGCTCAAGACAACTCTTTATATAATGAAATTTTAAAAAGCTATAAAAGCTCACTATTAGTAGAACCTATAAAACAAACTACTAATATAACAAACAATATTATTAAAAAGAAAAAAGTTATTCAAAAGAAAAGTATTAAAAAAACTACCAAGAAAAAACTAGTAGAAAAAAAAGTTATCCAAAAGAATAAGAATAAAAATGTAGTCTATTATACTACAAAAAATACTTATCAAAATCTAAGAATAAGCCCATCTAGCAATGCTTTGATTTTACATGTAATATCAAAAGGTACAAAAGTAAAACTTTTAGATAAAATTGTAAAAAATAATGATTTATGGTTTAAAATAGAATACTTAAATAGTAAAAATAAAAAAGTAATTGGGTATTTATTTAGAGGTTCAAAAAACTAATATTGTTTTTTTAAAATCTTTAAAAATTTATCATATCCAAACTCTTTTAATGTTAAATGTAATAATACAAATCCAGATAAACTACTAGCAAGTGCTAAACCAACAGCTTCATATGGTACTATAAGAGCCAATGATAATACTATATTAAAAATAAGTGAAATCATAGTTATTTTTGCTGCTTTTCCTTGTAAGTTGTATGAATATAACCAAAGTGAAAATATTTTTGCAATTCCAAATGGTATAAGACCAATCAGATACATACTAAGAATTAAAGCTGTATTTTTAGTATCTTCTACAGTAAAAGCACCCCTTTGAAATAAAAGTTCTACTATAAATTTATCAAATACTATCCCTATAAATGTAGCCACTGCTAAAAGAGATATTAATATATAAAAAGCTTTTTGTAAATAAGCTAAGGCTTTTGCTTCATCATTATTTTTAATAAACTTAGCAATACTAGGAAAAAGTGCAACAGAAGTAGCTATTGCAAAAAGTGCTAAAGGAAGCTGAAAAACTCTATTTGCATAGTATAAATAAGATATCGTTCCACTTACTAAAAATGAAGCTAACCAAGTATCTAAAAATGCTGCAACATGTGCTGAACTACTTCCAAATACAGCTGGATAAAATTTATTATAAAATTTAGATCTTTTAAATTCTTGTTTGCTTTTATTGTATTTACTAGTTAAAAACTTTATATTTAACTTTTTAATTGCAATTAGATGTACAAGTACTTGTAATATCCCACCAACTATAACACCATAAGATAAATAATATGTAATTGTATATTTATCTTCATTCATACTTAATAACAATGCTGTAATAAGTGCAATATTTAATAAAGCTGTAGAAAAGGAGCTTGTTGCAAAGTGATGTTTATATTGTAAAAGTGAAGCTAAAAATGTAACAATAAATATTAAAGGTAAATAATAAAAACAAATAGCCACAAGTGGTGATGCTAAATCTATAGTTGCTTTATCAAATCCTATTGCAATTGCACTTGTGATATAACTTGAAAATAAAGTTACAATGATACTTAAAAGCATAATAAAAGCTGTAAATTTTAGAAATAAAACTGTAGAAAATTGAATTTTATGCTTACTCTGAGCATATGTAGGTATAAAACTTTGAGTAAAAGCACCTTCTGCGAATATTCGTCTAAATAGATTTGGAAGTTTAAAAGCTACAAAAAATATATCACTATATATATTTGCACCCAAAATAGATGCAGTCAAAAGATCTCTTATAAATCCAAAAATCCTAGATACTAGGATTCCTGCACTATTAGTAAAAATATGTTTAAACAAAAAAATTCCAAATTATAATTGAAACTTAATACTATACCCTCTCATTAAAGGTGGTGTATCATAATATTCTGGATCGTTTGGAGTTAATATTGCAGCTGATTCTTGAACATCTTGTTCTTTTTTATTATTATCACTATCATCAGGACTATCAAATCCTGTTGCTACTATTGTGATTTTTACTTCATCTTCATCAAGTGTATCATCAGTAGTTGTACCAAAAATAATATCAGCATCACCATCAATAGTATTATTTATCTCTTCCATAATATCTGTAACAGAACTAAGAGGGATATTTGGATTTACTGTCCAATGCACCATAATACCTTGCGCACCACTTAATGTAACTTCATCTAAAAGTGGAGATTTAATAGCATTTTCTAAAGCTTTTAGTGTTGCATTTTCACCTTTTGCTTTTCCTATACCCATTAAAGCCATACCTTTATGTTGCATAATAGTTTGAATATCAGCAAAATCGGCATTGATGTCATTTGTACCTGGCTTAAGGATAACTTCACTCATACCATTTACTGCTTGGTAAAGGATATTATCTACTATTTTAAAAGCATCTTTCATCCCAATATTTGGATCACTAATATCTTTTAATTTATCATTTTTAACAACAATAATAGAATCTGTTACTTTTTTAAGTTCTTCAAGTCCAAGATTAGCTAAACCTGTTCTTCTTTTACCTTCCCATTTAAATGGTTTTGTAACAACAGCAACTGTTAAAGCTCCAACATCTTTTGCAGCTTTAGCAATAATAGCTGCAGCACCTGTTCCTGTACCACCACCAAGTCCAGCAGCAACAAATACAATATCACTACCTTCTAAAGATTCTTTTATTTCATCAAAAGATTCTATAGCACTATCTCTTCCTATTTCAGGTCTCATACCTGCACCAAGACCTTTTGTAAGTTCAAGTCCTAGTTGTATCTTCTTTGGAGCTTTTGATACTCTTAAAGCTTGTAAATCTGTATTGGCTACAATTAAATCTACTTTATAAATACCTTCATTTATCATATGGTTGATCATATTACAACCACCACCACCAACACCAACAACAGCAATTTTAGCTACATTATCAGCTAATACTTTATTTGGCATTTGTTCTACTATTTGAGGATTAAATAGATCTTCTGACATTATACTAACTCCCCTAATTTTTTCATAAATTTAGAAAAAATTCCATCTTTTTTCTCTTTATGTGTATCTTCTATTGTTTTTAAACTTTCTAGTGTTTCTATAGATTCATTTTCATGTGGATTATGAATTACAGTCGCTTCTTTTTTTATCTCTTCTTGATTTGGTGTTTTATTTTCTATTTTTGATTCTCTTAATTTTTTATTTGAATCAAGCTCAAAAAATGGATCTGGATCAAGTGCATAAAATAAAAGTCCAACTATAGTAGATAATGAAGCATCTTCAAAGTTGATATATCCATTTTGAATATTTTTAGGATTTGCTATTTTTACAGGTAGATTTGAAAATACTCTTTGAGTAAGTAAATCAATACCAGGTATTTTTGACATACCACCTGTTAGAACTATACCATTAACTGTATCTTTAAGACCACTTTTTGATAATTTTTCATGTATTAAAAATAATGTTTCTTCAACTCTTGCATGAATTAATGGTTGAATAAAATCAAGTGATATTTCTTGAGATTCTGTTTCATTACCAAGTCTTGGAATTTTTACTTTTGTAATATCTGTATCAATATTTTTAGGTAGAAGTGAAGAGTATTGTTTTTTTACTTCATCAGCAGCACTTAGTGGAGTATGAAGTGTAATAGATAAATCTTTTGTAATAGCTTCACTTCCAATAGGCACTACTTCATTATATGTAAGTGATTTATTTTTAAATATTGCTAATTCAGTTGTACTACCACCTAAATCAATTACAGCTGTTCCTAGCTTTTTTTGATCTTCTTTTAGTGTAGCAA
>Ga0256828_1000682_pt1 | contig 22230 bp, 25 predicted proteins | sample CV88metaG_FD_185993 | JGI IMG/M metagenome (GOLD analysis project Ga0256828, IMG submission 185993) | Hydrothermal vent microbial communities from East Pacific Rise, Pacific Ocean - CV88 | ecosystem: Environmental > Aquatic > Marine > Hydrothermal vents | place: Pacific Ocean: East Pacific Rise...
TCTTCGACCTCTTTGGGGTTATAGGTTGCTTTTTTTTGTGTTGTTTCACTCATGATTGTTCCTATATGCTTAGTTAATAACGCGATTATAGCGTAATGGTGCTTTTTATTTGACAATTTGTTGAGATTGAACTAAAATATAAAGAAAAAAGGAATGGTAACTATTATGAAAACAAAAATTGAGAGAGCCATCAAAAAAGTAGAAGAGCATGCGGCCATAGAGCAAGAGCAAAAAGCCCTTATTTTAGAGAAGTTAAAAGAGTGGAAAGAGGAAGAGCATGCCATTAATGATATTGCTGTGAAGTTTGAGAATTGGTGGATAGAGTTAGAGCCTATCTTTGCTGAGTTAGGATTGGTGTAGTGTCTGTTGAACTCTATACCCAATACAACTATGAGAAGCAGTGGCAAAAAACATCACAAAAAGATCTTCTACGTATGATTGAGGAGGAGATGCCTGAGACAGATGGACCTTCTACGCTAAAGTATATTGTCTCAGAGGTAGAGAAAGGGCGTGTTGTTACGCTTGGAAGTTGCCGTTTTAAAATGTTAAAAAATGGTTAAACCTTCTGCTCTATACTTTGGATTGAAATCTTATTGATAAAGGAGTTTTTATGATGTTAAGAAAGAGCGTTTTAGCTTCACTTATACCTTTGGTACTCTTCTCTAGTGCCATGGCTGACGAGTCACTATTTGCCGATGTTTTTGGTGATGATATCTTTAAAGAGATGGTACAGATGCAAAAACAGATGGATCAGATGTTCGCACATATGCATCAGCGTATTGAGCATAACCAAGCCAATGGTATGGGGGCAAACCAGCATGTAGGAGAGTATCAGATGATGGTACAAAATCAACTCAGAGATCAAGGTGACCACTATGAGTTGATGACCAATATTCCTGAAAGCAAAGATAACCGTATTGACCTACAACTCTCCAATGGACTTCTCTCTATTCGTGCTGAGATTGTACAAGAGGAGAATCAATCCAATAGACATATAAAAAGTGTACGTATCTATCAGCAAAGTATCTCAACACCACAAGATATTGATAGTAAAGAGATTAAAACATTCTATAAAGATAAAAAGTTGGTGGTAAGCATTGCTAAAAAAACCACTTCTCAGCCTTCTAAAAAGAGCCTACCAACCTTGATGAAAAAGTAATTTTTACGCTAGGTTGCTTTGACTAACTCTTTTTTATATGTTGTTATAATATAATGCGTAAAAAATAATAAGGAATACGTTTTATGGCAACATATATTTTTGGACATACAACCCCAGATTCAGACTCAATTGTAGGTGCGATTTCTCTCTCTTATCTTAAAAACCAGTTGGGAGAAGATACCCTTCCATCACGACAGGGAGAGCTTAACCCTGAGAGTCGTTGGATACTTGAAAAGTTTGGTTATGAAGCACCTCTACTTAAAACCTCTTATGCCAATGAAGATGTCTACCTTATAGACTTCTCCGATTTGGCACAAGCCCCTAAAGATATCTTAGAAGCCAATATCCTTGGTATTGTAGACCACCATAAACTAGGTGATATTACCACTTCAACACCGTTAGAGTGCTGGATACGTCCTATTGGATGTTCTAACACCATCGTAAAGCAGATGTTTGACTACTACAATATCGCTATTCCAAAAGCGTTAGCAGGGATGATGATGTGTGCTATTTTGAGTGATACTGTCATCTTCAAGTCACCCACTTGTACCAAAGAAGATACCAAAGCGTGTAAAGAGTTGGCACAAATTGCTGGTATTGAGAACTACAAAGAGTTGGGTGTTGAGATGTTTATTGTCAAATCAGATGTACTCAATGCGACACCACGTCAGCTTATAGAACGAGACTTTAAAGACTTTAATATGAATGAATATAAAGTAGGGGTAGGGCAACTGGAAGTGGTAGATTTAAGTGTTTTTGATGAGATGAAAGAGGATCTAAAAGCAGAGATGCAAACCATGAAAGAGGAGGGAGGTAGAGCAGCGATGTTACTTCTTTTGACAGACATTATGAAGATGGGTTCACAACTTTTGGTCATTGCCGATGAACCTCAAAGAGTTGAAGCTGCTTTTGATGTAACCCTTGTTGAGAATGAAGCATGGTTAGAGGGTGTATTGAGCCGTAAGAAACAGATTATTCCATTTTTGGAAAAACAGTTTTAATTGATGCAAAATATTGTCATTACGGGGTGTAGCTCTGGCATAGGCTTAGAGACAGCCCTCTACTTAAAAGAGCGTTTTGTACGTGTCTACCCAACGGCACGTACTTTAGAAGATGTAGAGAAACTTCACTCTCTTGGTTTTGAAGATGCCATGCTTTTAGATGTGACAGATTCAGATTCTATTGCGCGTGTTATTGCCTCTGTTTTAGCAAAAGAGTCAAAGATTGATGTGTGGTTTAACAATGCTGGGTTTGGACAGCCTGGTATGATAGAAGATCTTCCTACAGAGGCACTTAAAGCACAGTTTGAAACCAATGTTTTTGGGCTCCATGAAGCGACACGACAGGTACTTAAGGTAATGCGAAAGCAGGGGTATGGAAAGATTATTCAGCACTCCTCTGTTTTGGGGCTTATCTCTTTGGCTGGAAGAGGGGCGTACAATGCAAGTAAATATGCCATTGAAGGAGTTACCGATACCCTTCGTTTAGAGCTTCAAGGTACAGAAATCTATCCGGTACTTCTTAACACTGGCCCTATTACATCAGATTTTCGTAAAAATGCCATGCAGAAGTTACAAGAGAATATTGAGATAGAAAAGTCTCATTTTAAAGAAAAATATAAAAAGAGTCTGGTAGCCAAAAAGAGTCAAGTCCCTTTCAACTTAGAGGCTGTGGCTGTGGCTGAAGTGGTACATAAAATTATCATGGCAAAAAAGCCAAAACCACGCTACTATATTACCAAGGCAACCTACTTGTTAGGCTACCTCAAGCGATTTGTAAGTACATCTTACTTAGATAAAATACTTTTAAAAATAGGATAAGAGAATGGACAAAATTAAAATTGGTGTCATCACCACGAGTGACAGAGCAAGTCAGGGTATCTATGAAGATATCTCTGGTGTTGCCATTATGGATACGATGAAAGCGTACCTTCTTAATGAGTGTGAGTATGAGTACCGTTGTATTCCAGATGAGCAGAGTCTCATTGAGACAACCCTTGTTGAGCTCTCTCGTGATAAAAACTGTGACCTTATTGTCACAACTGGAGGTACAGGACCTGCGATGCGTGATGTGACTACTGAAGCTACAGAGAATGTCTGTCAAAAGCTTCTTCCTGGTTTTGGAGAGCAGATGAGGGCGGTGAGTTTACAGTATGTACCTACAGCCATTCTTTCTCGTCAGACAGCAGGTATCTGTAATAGTTCTCTCATCATCAATCTTCCAGGTAAACCAAAGTCTATTCGTGAGTGTCTCGATGCTGTTTTCCCAGCAGTGCCTTACTGTATTGACCTTATTGGTGGAAGCTATATGGAAGCCAATGAAGAGGTCATTCAAATCTTTAGACCAAAGGCGAAGTAATGGATGTAGCATTTATAGAGTCAAAAATAGATGAGATTATTGTAGCGTTAGAAAAAGAGGTGATGGAGGTGTTACAAAATGAAGCCTTAGGAAAGGGTGACACCAACCTACAGATGAAACCTCTAGCCTCTACAAAAAAGATCTTAACCAATGCCCTAGAGAGCATTAAGATGGTAGAGCGTTTAAGCAAAGAAGAGCAGGAGAAGTCATAATGGTTGGCAATATGATAGTGATACTTTTTGTAGTGACACTCCTTCTCTTTTTCTGGAGTATCTTTAAAGCAGTACAAACCCAGCAAACCAAATATGCGTGGGGTTTGTTGCCCTTTATTCTCTATATGGTAGGTATCTTCCTCATATAGAAAATGGTGTCGCTACCGATTAGACATCAGCAGCGACCTTATAGGTTGGGTCATCCTCTTCATACGAACAGAATGGCCCAGCTGTTTTGAGCATACGCTTACAATCTTCTGAGAGGTGACGCAGGGTAAGCTTTTTACCTACCTTCTTATACTTCTCTGTAATCCCATCAATCGCTTCAGCACCTGAAGAGTCCATTACTCTGGCATTTTTAAAGTCTATGACTACCTCTTTTGGATCATTCTCAATATCAAATTGCTCATTAAATGAGGTAACAGAGCCAAAAAAGAGTGGACCATCTAGCTCATAGATTTTCTTTCCATCTTCCTCTTTGGTACGCGCAATAATCTTAGCATGCTCCCACGCAAAGACAAGTGCCGAGATGATAATCCCTGCGATAACAGCTACAGCTAAGTCTGCCATTACTGTAATAATGGTTACCACAATTAAAACAAACGCATCGGCTTTAGGCATATGTTTAAGGCGTTTGACAGAAGAGAACTCAAAGGTTCCAATGCTCACCATAAACATAATCCCTACCAAGACAGCCACAGGAATGGCAGCAATGACATTGGAGAAACTTACTACTAGGACAATAAGCAACACAGCTGCTGTAAATGAGGAGAGACGTCCAAGTCCTCCAGAGGTAAAGTTGATGACCGATTGTCCAATCATGGCACACCCTGCCATACCACCAAAGAGTCCAGAGGTAGCATTTCCAACCCCTAGAGCAATACACTCTTGGTTACCACTTCCTCTCTCTCCACCCATCTCATCAAGTACAGAGAGGGTTAGAAGAGACTCTATGAGTCCAACGAGGGCAACAACGAGTGCTACAGGTAAGATAATTGCCATCGCATCCCACGAGAAGAGCTGAGAGAGTGGCATAGTAAAAGAGGGCATCGAGACATTGGAAAGATCAGCTAAGTCCCCTACCGTTTTGGTATCGATATGACCAAAATAGACCACCAAGGTGACTACCACAATGGCAACCAGTCCAGCTGGAACAGCTTTACTCACCTTTGGTAAAAAGTACATCGTTGCCATCGTAATTGCGATAATAATATACATAATGTAGTTTTCTCTAAAACTTGCTTGAATAACCTCAAAAACAGAGTGGTAACTCTCTACATTTTGAGGTGCCAAAAATGCCAATTGTGCCATTGCGATGACTATAGCTAAACCATTGACAAAGCCAAAGAGGGCAGGTTGAGGCACAAGACGGATAAATTTACCCATCTTCATCGCCCCAATAGCAATCTGTATAAACCCTGCGATAATGGAGGTAAGTAAGATGTAGTGTAGCACCATCATGGAGAGTGCTTGGGTATCAAGCTCAGGGTACTTTGCCTTTACTGAGAGCCCTAAGCCCACAAAAACAACAGCCACAGAGCCAGTAGCCCCTGAAATCATCCCAGGTTTTCCACCTAAAATAGCTGTAATAAGCCCAATAATAAAAGCACCATAGAGTCCAACCACAGGTGAAACCCCTGCGATAAAGGAGAAAGCAATGGCTTCAGGCACCAACGCCACGGCAACCAATGCACCAGAGAGAACATCATTTTTGATGTTCTGTTTTGAGTAGTTTTGAATGTTAAACAAGTAGAATTCCTTACACTATAATAAAAGTGTGGCATTCTACCATAATTGTTTTAGAGTAGTGAAGAGGAAGAGGTTAAATATCATCCCGATAGACATCTGTCATATCAAAGTCATAATCTGGTTCAATACTTGGAATATTATTTAATGAAGCAGGATTAATCTCTACAGACTTTAAGTCATATGCATCACCTTGTGCAAAACTTTGTGTTTCAGCATAGTGTGCTTCACGAGCCATTTGGTCTTTGACTTGTTGCTGGGTTAGGCTACTACTTTGTTACATTGCTTTCATTGGCAAACAGCGTAAAGCTACTAAGAGCTACAAAGAGAATCACTTTAATCATAATAAATCCTTATTGAACGAATAATAAAATATTATACATATTTTTCTGTAAGAGTGTGCTAAAATATTTTATATAGAATTTATATTATGTTAACCAAGATTGATGAATTGAGGAAGACTAACCATCTTTTCACGAAGTTTTAGATAAAATCGCGTTAATAACTTAAACAATGAAGGAATATATAATGGGACTAGGCATAGGACTTGTAGGACTACCAAATGTAGGGAAATCTACCACTTTTAACGCACTCACAAAAGCACAAAACGCAGAGAGTGCCAACTACCCATTTTGTACCATCGAACCCAACAAAGCTGTGGTTCCTGTACCAGATAAGCGTTTAGATGCGTTAGCAAAGATTGTAAACCCTGAGAAGATTCAGTACTCTACTCTTGACTTTGTAGACATCGCTGGACTTGTGGCAGGTGCGAGTAAAGGTGAAGGGCTTGGAAACAAGTTTCTAGGAAACATTCGAGAGACAGAGGTTATCTTACACATTGTAAGATGTTTTGCCGATGAAAATATTGTCCATACAGAGGGTTCTATTGACCCTATTCGTGATGTGGAGATTATTGAGCAGGAGCTTCTCTTTGCCGATATTGATGCTGTCATTAAGCGTGTAGAGATGCTTAAAAAGAAAGCAAGAGGCAATGACAAAGAGGCAAAAGAGCAGCTAGAAGTTGCTCAAGCCCTACTCTCTCACATTGAAGAGGGAAATCCTGTCTCTACATTTGATGATTTAGAGTCAGATGGTTTTTTAGGTATTAACAAAGACTTAAGACTCTTAACAGCAAAACCTATCATCTATGGTGCCAATGTAGATGAAGAGGGGCTCATGGAAGACAGTGACTATGTTAAAGCCTTAAAATCCTATGCGAGTGAGCGTGGTTCAGAGGTCATTAAACTGTGTGCCAAAGTAGAAGAAGATATGGTAGATTTTGATGATGAAGAGCGTGAAGAGATGCTTACAGACCTTGGTGTTACTGAGTCTGGATTAGAGCAAATTATCCATAAAGGGTTCGATACCCTAGGGCTTATGTCTTACTTTACAGCTGGTGTCAAAGAGGTACGAGCATGGACAATTCGTAAAAATACCACTGCCCCTAAAGCAGCTGCTGTAATTCACAATGACTTTGAAAAAGGGTTTATCCGTGCCGAAGTGATTAGCTATGAAGACTTTATTGCGTGTGGTGGAGAGCAAGGTGCAAAAGAGGCTGGTAAAAACAGACTAGAGGGTAAAGAGTATATTGTGCAAGATGGTGACATTATGCACTTTAGATTTAACGTATAATAACAAGAGGGGTTGATGACACCTCCCCCTCCTCCCCCTACTATTGAAAAGGTTAAAATATGAAAAAAAGCATCATCTATACAGCAATTGTTACTCTCCTTATGACAGGGTGTAGCCAAGAGAAAAAAGCCTCCTTTATTGAGACAATTCCTAGTCAAAATAGTGTAGAGAAGACAACACAAAAATTGATTGATGAGATTAAAAAAGAGGGGCTTGTCTACTATGAAACCTTTGATCACTCTGCTAAGGCAAAGGGTGTAAATTTGAGATTGCCAGCAAAAAGAGTTATTATGTTTGGTAACCCTAATTTTGCGACTACATTGATGAAGTGTAACGCCTCTATGGGACTTGATTTACCTCTACGTATTTTGGTAAGTAGTACCTATGAAGGTGAGGTAACAATGAGTTATACCAACCCTGAATATTGGTCTCTTAAACACAACATTAAAGACCAAACGTGTCTGCGAATCCTTAACAAAGCAAGTTTCGCATTAGAAAATTTAGTTGATGAAGCGAGTAAAAAATAGTATGATTATTAGTACCAATGAGATTTTATATCGTATCTATAAGACATTAAACCTCTCTCTAGAAGAGATGTTAGAGGCATACAAACTTGAATCGTATGAGATGACACAAACGCATTTAGAGTCGTTACTTAAGCGTCGTCAAGATAAAGACTTTATGCTTTGTTCCTATGAAGAGCTAGGGGTTTTTCTTGATGGACTTGTCACATTAAAGCGTGGGAAGCGACCAGTCCCCTCCTCTCCTGCGACAACCGAGGAGAGTCTTGAGCTTACCAACAATCTTATTTTGAAAAAATTACGTATTGCGTTAGAGCTTAAAGAGGCAGAGACAGAGATTATCTTTGGCTTGGGTGAAGTAACCCTAACAAAACAAGCATTAAAATCACTCTTTCGTAAAGAGGGACATAAAAACTTTAAACCATGTTCAGATGCACTGTTAATGGCATTTTTAGAGGGGTTAGATGAGTTTTACTATGTTGGAGATATAGAGGAGTAGAAGAGGGAGACCTCCCTCCTCCACTCTCTTTTAACGTGAGGTATCTTAGTTGACAATCGTTACTTTTGTCCCTTTTTTTACCTTTGAAAAGACTGTTTTGGCAACACTATAAGGTAGACGAATACACCCATTGGTACCAGGGTAGCGTTTCACATACTTACTCGCATGTAGTCCTATCCCTCCACTTGTGAGCCTCATCCAATTTTTTAAAGAAGCACCTACATACTTTACCCCTTTCCAAGAACCTCTATATTTACGTCTGTCACCATGGTAAATCTTCTTACCATTACGATAGAGATCACAAAAAATAGTAGAGCGTTTATTGGCTATCTTCTCTTTAATTCGGTAGGTTCCTAGAGGCGTATGTTTATCTCTATAAATCCGTGTATTGGGTTCAAATTTGTGTTTCGCACCAGTAGTACATGGGCTACAGAGTGCTACCTTTCCATTGACAAGAAGGTTTAGACGCTGTTGACTTACATCGATTTTAATATGTGTATTGTGTCTATTGGCTTTAGCAAGGAGCTTTGGATCTTTAAATACCTGATAGCTACGTTTAAGATTGACATGTTTTTTAAAATCAGCATAACAACTATAATGCTTTTGAACAGCATGTGAGCGTTTATGAGATGCTACTTTCTTAAAGTGCATTCCTTTGGTTACTTTTGCTAGTAGATGTTTGGTTTTACTTCCAACATACCCTTTTGTTGGGCTAATATGATACGCCTCTTGAAGTGCTATCACGGCTTTTTGTGTATTCTTCCCCCACTTCCCATCTACATCAAGTGTAGCATCTATTTTCTTATTGGCATTGAGTGCACGCTGTAAATTGGCAACTTCCCCAGTATAGTTAGGACACACTTGTGTCGCTGTTTTTTCACACATATCTCCATAGTGCAAAAATGGACTCTGTGCCATAGCCATACCACTACACAGCAGACCTGTGACAACTATTTTTGTTATTGGTTTCATTCGATTCCCCTACCATTTTTTTGATTAGAGAAAATTTTAGCAGATTTTCATAAAAGAGAGGTAAAGGCTAGATTAAAGAGAACTTAAATAAGAGATGCTGATAGTGCGCCTATCATACCACCGAAAACGCCACCCCAGACAACGAGCCAGCCTAGGTGTTCGTGGATAAGTTGTTGGATAAGCTCTTTGACCATGTGAGGGGTTAAGACCTCTAGACGGGTTTGGATAATCTTTTCAATACTCTCAATCATCTCTTCAGAGATGGTACTGTGTTGGAGGTAGTGTTCTATCTGTTTTTGAAAGGTTTCAGATGAGACAATGCCTACTACGGCTGATTTGAGTTTGTTGGAAAAAGGCTCTCTTAATCCCTCTAAGGCTTCCTCTCCTCCAAACATACTAATGGCACCTCCAAATTTGGACTCCATAACAGTTGTAGAGAGGGCATCAAAGGCTGGAGAGAAGTCTGCTTTTTCTACTAAAGGTGCTAAATCAATACGTTTCTCTTGTGAGATAAGGAAGTTTTCCAGATGCTCTTTGGTAAAAAACTGTTTCATAATCATCTCTTTAATAGCTTTTTTAAAACTTTGAAAGTTCTTTTCTATGACACCAGAACCATAGAGAAATGGTACTTTTTCAAAGAGCATATGGATAGCCAATTGGTTGGTGATGGCACCAGAGAGTGCAAAGAGCCCTGTAAAGAGAAAAATCTGATGGAGCGTACCTTCAAAGAGAAAGGAGAACGCAATAGTTCCTAAAGAGAGAAGGTCAGTAAGGAGTGATTTTGACATAGATAGCACCTGCCTTTTTTAAAAAAGACTATAACAAAAAGTGTGTGAAACTATGCTAAGTTTTTTTCTAAAAGTGGTGACTCTTACAAGGGAAACGCTCTCCCTCTTGTACCACTTTGGCAAAGGTAGTTAAAGGGGTGTTTGTTGCTTTTGCTACATCTTCTAAGGCACTTTTGTACTCTTGAGGAAAGGCAATAAGCATCTCATACTCCTCACCACTATAGCCTATTTCATCACTAATATTTTCTAATATCTCAAAATCATATTTATTAACATCAAGTAACTTGTTTGTGTCGCAGTAGAGCCCATCGGAGATATCCATTCCAGCATGTAGGTAGGCTCTTGCTTTCTCAATAAACGTAGCCCTAAGTGTAGGTTCATAAAAACGCGCATCAGGGGCTAAAGTTTCTCCTCTAAAGAGTGCATCAAGCCCTTTTTTACTCTCACCTAGTCTACCTGTGTAGGCAAGCAAATCACCCTCCTTTAGACCACGACGCAGTAGAGGGGTATGACTTTGTGAAATAATGGTAATACTTAGGTGTAACTTCTCTCCACCTACGGTATCGCCTCCAATAATCTCACATCCGTAGGCTTTGGCTGTCTCTTCAAGGCTCTCTATGAGTTCATCTATCTCTTTGTTTGTAAGATCCTTAGGGAGGGAAACTGTTACTAAGGCATATTGAGGTTGCGCATTCATCGCAATGGCATCTGAGAGATTTACAAGCATCGCTTTGCGCCCTATTTGCTTCATACTCATCCACTCTCGTTGAAAGTGTACCCCCTCAAAAAAAGCATCCATACTGTAGAGTTTGTCTCCAATGATAGCAGCATCATCTCCAATATGTGTTGAGTGTAGTTTTCCAATAAGGTAGGCTTCTTTATCCATGGTATCTCCCATTTTATTGGTAAAATTGTAACATACTTTAAAGCTTTTTTAATTTAGAGAGTCTCTATCCTATATTTTTCTATGAGAAAAGCTATAATAATGACAATTTGCGACAAAGGACATACCCCATGCAACATACATTATCTATAAGAGCATTCTTTTTCAATGCTAAAACAGACTATTTGCCCTACTATAAAAACTTTACAATGACACTAGATGCTAAAGCATCAGTTGTAGAGATATTGGCAGAGATAAAAGCAGCCAATGAAGATTTTGCATACCCTACGCAAAATCTTATTTTTAAACTTAACAACCTCATTGTAGATGCGCGTTACACCGTTGCGCAAGTCGTAGAGAGACTTGGTACAACCCTTCAAGTGGAACCAGCACTCTCATACCGTTCAAACCACTGTCTCATCTTAAACGATAGTGACTTTATGAAATCTTTTTCGCTTTTAGCCCCTTATGCAACAGAAGAAGACAAAGCCTACTATGAGTCACTCTATGCCCTTCACTATGCCTCTGAGACCTTCAAGTTTTCTCACGACTATATTGGTGATGCTATTTTACTCCTTGCGCATAGAATGATTGAGAATGGTTCAGAGCATAAAGCAGAGATTTTAAAAGCAATTAGTGATCCATACGATGGCTTGGCTGCGTGTGAATATGAGAACAATCTCTTTGATGCCCAAGACCATACTCCAAAGATTGAAGCACTCAATGAGATGGTAACGCACCCAAGCCAGAGTAACTTCTTAGAGAAGATTGCACAAAAACTCTCAAAACAAGCACTTCCTGAGGTAAAAGTCTCCTCTTTGGCTGGTTTGAAAGTCGCATGTTACTCACCCAATGAAGAGAGCCTTACTCGCATCAAAGATGCTATTGTTCAAGCCAAAGCAGAGGTCGTCTCTTTCCCAAGAGAGTCTAAACTGTGTGGACGTAGCCTTTTGGGTAAACAGGAGAATCTCGCTTTCTTAAAAGCAGCAACTACACTCCTTGAAGCATGTGATGGGGGTGCCTCTCTTTTGGTTGTACCTGATGAGAAAGATTTAGAGATGTTTGAGCACCACTTTGCCTCTTTACAAAAACGTATAGGACGAGAGATTCCTCTTCCTATGGTAAGTGAAGAGAGATTTTTAACACTTTCTAAGGCAGAAGCAGCCTAAGAACTCCCTCTTTTTAGAGGGGAGAAAGTGAAACACCTCTCCTATTTATTTTAAACTATTACCCCTTTATTAATCAAACTTATACCAAACTGAAGCTATAATAGATACAAAATTTTTCTACAAAAAGGACGTAGCTATTATGAGTATTAAAATCTACGAATATGATGCTGTTATCGTTGGTGCTGGTCTTGCTGGCTTAGCAGCAGCAAAAGAGCTTACTGAAGCTGGAAAGAAGACAGCAGTTATTACGAAACTTCATCCATTAAGAAGTCACTCAGGTGCAGCACAAGGTGGGATTAATGCCGCCCTTAGTGAAGAGGATTCAACGGAACTCCATGAGTTTGACACTGTAAAAGGTTCAGACTACTTAGCCGATCAAGATTGTGTAGAGCTTATGTGTTCTAAAGCACCAGAGACCATTCGATGGGCAGAGAGAATGGGAGCTGTATTTTCAAGAGATGAAAAAGGTGATATTGCCATTCGTCCTTTTGGTGGACAGTCTAAACCTAGAGCATGTTACGCTAAAGATAGAACAGGACTTACCTTGCTTCAAACTATCTATGAACAAGCATTTCGTGCTGGTGTTGAGATTTTTGATGAGTGGTATGCTGCTGATCTTCTCTACGAAGATGGTAAAGCCTATGGAGTAGCTGCGTATGATATTCGTAACTCTGAACCTGCTATCTTCAATGCCAAAGTAGTAATGTTTGCTACAGGTGGGCACGCAAGAGCATATCGTTTCAATTCAAATGCCCATGCCAACACAGGAGACTCTCTCTCTATTGTAGCACGTCATGGTTTACCACTTGAAGATATGGAGTTTGTACAGTTCCACCCAAGTGGACTTGGAGGTTCTGGGGTACTCATCTCTGAAGCAGCACGTGGAGAGGGTGGACGTCTCTTTAACTCTGAGGGTGAAAGATTTATGACAAAGTATGCGCCAAATGCGATGGAGCTTGCTTCACGTGACGTTGTAAGCCGTGCTATTATGGAAGAGGTACGTCAAGGTAAAGGGGTTGGAAAAGATGGACAATCTGTCAATATTGACCTTACCCACCTTGACCCTGAGATTATCTTAACACGTTTGCCAGAGCTTCGTGAACTAGCTATTGCGTTCCAAGGGCAAGATATGCTTAAAGAGCCTATCCACATCTCAGCTACAGCACACTACTCTATGGGTGGGATTCCTACAAACATTAACTGTCAAGTACGTAAGAGTCCAACAGAGATGGTAGAGGGGTTCTACGCTGCTGGTGAGTGTTCTTGTGTCTCTGTACATGGGGCAAACCGTCTAGGAGCCAACTCTGTACTTGAAGCCCTACTCTTTGGTCGTCACGCTGGTGAAAATATGGTAAAAGCACTCGATGAGGGTGTAACACTTAAAAAAGCAAAAGTTTCAGATGCTGATGTGATGCTAGAAGAGATGCATAGACTTAAAACCTCTAATGGTACAGAGAGTGTACCAGGACTTAGAGAAGAGCTTCAAATTGGTATGACTGCCAACGCAGGTGTCTTTAGAAGTAAAGAGTCTTTAGAGAAACAGTTAAAACTTATTGATGAACTTTTAGTAAGATTTAACAATATCCGTATTGATGATAAGTCAAAAACATTTAACACCGATCTTCAAGAAGCCATTGAGCTTGGACATATGTTAGAGTTTAGTAAGTTTATTGTTGTTGGCGCACTCAATCGTGAAGAGAGTCGTGGAGGACACTACCGTGAAGACTTCCCAACAAGAGATGATGAGAAGTTCCTTAAACATACCTACGCCTACATGGACAAAGATTTCAATATTACCACAGAGTGGGGAGATGTTGTGCTTGGTAAGTTTGAACCTCAAGAAAGAAAGTACTAGGAGAGCCCAATGAGTGATACACGAAAAGTAACGCTAAAAGCGTTCAGATTTAATGCTGAGACCGATTACCTTCCATACTATAAACACTACGAGATGGAAGTAGGAAAAGATGAGCTTGTCCTAGACCTTTTAAACCGTATTAAGTGGGAACACGATGGTAGTTTCTCTTATAGACGTTCATGTCGTCATGGTATCTGTGGGGCTTGTGCTATTAAAGTAAATGGTAAACCAGTCCTTGCTTGTAAGCAAAATGCGATGGAACTGTTAGATCTCTTTAACAATGAACTTGTTTTTGAACCACAGAGTAAAAAACGTGTTGTAAAAGATATGATTATCGACAAAAAAGATTTCTGGGATAAACATGCCGCAATTAAACCGTATGTAGAGTGTGAAGTAGAAGCACACCCAGAGCATGAGACAAAGCAGAGCATTGAGGAGTTTGACAACTTCCTAGACTCAGATCTCTGTATTCAGTGTGGTTCATGTCACTATGCGTGTCCAGCACTTGAAGTCAATGAAGATTACTTTGGTCCAGCAGCTTTTGTAGCAGCGTATAGATTTAGTGTCGATACACGTGATGAAGCAGGAAAAGAGCGTCTTGAGATGACTGCTCAAATGGGACAAGGTGTTTGGGACTGTGTCAAATGTTATGAGTGTGCAGAGGCGTGTCCAAAAGAGATTAACCCTATTGAGAAGATTACAAAACTTCACAATATGCAATTTGAGCAGGGTGTAGCTAAGAGCAATATTGCTACACGTCACGCAGAAGGATTTGTACGAAGTATTAGAAAACATGGTTTCTTAGATGAGGCAGATATTGTTATCTACTCTGAGGGGTACCTTGGTATGTATAAGCATATTAAGACTGCCATCAAGATGCTTAAAGCAGGTAAAATCCATTGGCAAGATAGTGTACCATTTATAGACAATGTACCAAAGTCTAAAAACTTAGATGAAATTCAAAAACTCATTGAAATTTCAATGACAAATAAACTGTAAGGAGAGAAGATGAGCAACTTAAAATACGCATTATTTACAGGATGTACGGCAAAACAGTCTACCCCTGAACTACTGTCATCTACACTTGCAGTAGCTGAAAAACTTGGCATTGAGATTACTATTTTGGAAGAGGCTTCATGTTGTGGGGCTTCTCACCTTCAAGACTTTGATGAGTTTCTAGCACATGTACTTAACGCGCGTAATATCTGTTATGCTGAGAAGCTAGGACTTACAATGATTACCATTTGTAATACCTGTCAGCTTAACTCAGCTATGACAAAACATGCCCTCGATACCAATCCAGAGCTGAAAGCCAGAGTCAATGAGAAACTCGCTGAAGTAGGACTTGAGTACAAAGGAACATCAGAGGTAAAACACTTCCTCTACTGTCTTATTGATGAGTATGGTTTAGAGAACATTAAAGATAAAGTTGAAGTGCCATTGAGTCATCTCAATATCGCACCATTTTATGGATGTCACAACATTAGACCTTCTGAGTTACATCATAGTAGCAACGGAGGAGAGAACCCTTATGTTCCAACATCACTTGACCAACTTATTGATGCGTTAGAAGGGCACCCTGTAGATTATGACCATAAAAATAAGTGTTGTGGTTTCCATGTGGAGCTTCAGGCAAACCATACTTCAGAGGTTTTAGCTGGAAATGCTATGGTAGATGCTATCGATAATAATGCTGACATTATGGTAACACCTTGTCCATTATGTCACCTTAAGATGGATACTTACCAAGATGATATTGGAAATGTAATTGGTCGTGATGTAGAACTCCCAGTTCTTCATATGCCACAGATGGTCGCACTTGCTCTTGGATGTACAGAACAAGAGATTGGGCTTAACTTCCATGTGCAAAAAGCAACACATCTTACCGAATCAAAGTAGGGATTTATTCTCCCCCCTACTTTGGGAAATACTCTCTTTTTAAATCAAATAAGATAAAAATACTCCTAATTAACCTTTTTTATGCTATAATGCTTTTATAAAAACATTTAAAGGATAAAAAATGCCAAAAATTAACAAATACGTAGATATCTCAGAAGTAGAGAGAGAAGCGAAAAAAGATCTTATCGATAGACACTCACCATTTATCACTTGTGCTCAGACAGCAGTTGCTGGTGAACCATTTGAAGTAACAGTAAAAATGGGTAACGAGTACACTCACCCAGATGATTTTGATCACTACATTGAGTCTGTAACACTTTTCAATGGTGAGACAAAACTCGCACAAGCAACATACATCCCAGGAACACTTGGAAATGTAAAAGCACACAATACAACAACATTTACCATTATCCCAACTGGTAAAAAACTTAAATTGGTAGCACATGGTTACTGTACAAAACATGGTATCTGGGAAGGTACAGCAGTAGAAGTAGAAGTAAAATAGTCTTTTACCTCTTACCTAAAAGTTATGCTACTCTAGCGTAACTTTTATGGTATTTATCGTCTCCTTTTTTTCCCTTGTCTCTCTTTTTTCTTTGTTTTCTCTTTATTCTCATCAAACACTTTAAATCCATCACGCTTTGTAGTTTTACGTTTTTTTGTCTTTGAGAATGTGGTTGACTTCTTTCTCTTTTTACCAAATGCCCCTTCTACTTTTGCTGGTTTCGTTTGAGACTTTCTCGCACCACGTTGTTGCGTTACCTCTTTTGGTTCATACCCTTCAATAGACTCTTTCTCAATTGCTTTTCCCATAAGTCTCTCAACATCTTTGAGTGCGATAGACTCTTGAGGGGTAATAAGTGTTAGTGCTATCCCTTTACTTCCAGCTCTTCCTGTACGTCCAATACGGTGAATATAGTCTCCTATGATATGAGGAATATCATAGTTTATGACAACTTCAAGTAGAGGAATATCTAGCCCTCTTGCCGCAATATCGGTAGCGACAAGTACACGAATCTTCTCCTCTTTAAAGCCCTCAAGTGCTCTACTACGCTCTCCTGAGCTCTTTCCTCCATGAATGACAGCTGTTTTGAGTCCAGAGAGGTTTAACTCCTTACAAATCTCGTCAGCTAACTCTTTTTTTCTAGCAAAAACAAGTACTTTTTTGTAGTTTCGTGAGCCAATAAGAAAAGAGAGAAGCTCCATCTTTTTTTGATCCTCTACAAGATAGACCTTTTGTGTAACATCTTGTGAAGAGGTTCCCATACTATCTACCTCAATGAGTTTTGGTCGTGATAAAAGCGTATCGGCCAAACGTTTGACTGAGCCTGTTAAGGTAGCTGAGATAAGTATGTTTTGTCTTTTATGAGGGAGATGCTGTAAAATTTTACTCACTTCATGGACAAAACCCATATCTAAAATAGTGTCAGCCTCATCTAAAACCAAATGGTTGATCGCATTAAGATCAATATTTTTCTGATGGATATGTTCAAGAAGACGTCCTGATGTTGCGACAATAATATCGACACCTTGTTTAAGTCTATTGGCCTGAGAGGTGAGGTTCGCCCCTCCATAGAGTACAGTACTTTTAAGTGGAAGATAGTGCCCATAGTGTAAAATATTTTCATGTACTTGTTTTGCCAACTCTCGTGTAGGTACCAAGATGAGTGCTTTAGGGTAGTGAAGCCCCTCTTGATACTCTTTTTTAAGCATCTGTAAAATAGGTAGTACAAAACCTGCTGTTTTTCCTGTACCTGTTTGGGCACCTGCCATAATATCGCGTTTGGCTAAAACCTCTGGAATAAGTTGCGCCTGAATAGGCGTAGGCACCTTATAGTTCTCTCTCTCCAAGGCTTTTAAAATCTCTACATCTAACCCCAATGTATGAAATGCTACCATTTTTTTTGACATACGGACTCCTTTGAACTTCTATGGGTGTCATTGTATCGTGTCTCTTCTGTATGGAGCGTTAAAAAGTTCTAAAATACTTTAGAGAGCGTAAAGTGCGATAGTTGTATAATCTTTTTATGAAAAATCTCAAAAACGCACTCCTACTCAAACAACTTTATATACTAAGAGATTTAGGTTTCTCTTATACTTCAGCCTCTATTTTTAAGGAGGATGCTTCTCTACTCTCTTTACCAAACTCTTTGGAAAAGTTAGCAAAACAAGCCTCACTTTGTCATCTGTGTGATTTAAGTAAAACAAGAGAAAATACAGTTTTTTCTCAAGGTAGTCTAGATGCTGAAATTATGTTTGTGGGACACTTTCCTGGGATAGCAGAAGAGAAAAATAAAAGAGCCTTTGCTGGAAATGTAGAAGCGTTGTTAAAAAAGATGGTAGAGAATGTGTTAGAGATACCGTATGAGAGAACCTATCGCGCAAATATTGTGATGTGTCACCCTTCTCAAACAAGTAAACCGACACATACCCAAGCCCATACGTGTCTTCCTTACCTCTTAAAACAAATAGAGCTAGTTCAACCTAAAATTGTTGTTGCTTTAGGAGAGAGTGCTTACCACTATTTAAGTACAGAGGTACTTCCTTTGCGTGAGGCAAGAGGTACACTTCATCAGATGGAGGGGTATCAACTCTTTACCACCTATCATCCTAGCCACTTACTCAAAAACCCCTCTTTAAAAAAAGAGGTCTTTGAGGACTTAAAGAAGCTCAAAGCCCTACTCTAAAAGAGGCTATGCTCCTTTTACAACTGCTTCAATCTTAGCTACAATGCTAGGATCTTCAAGGGTTGAAGTATCTTGTGTAATCGCTTCACCTTTTACAATGCTTCGTAAGATACGACGCATTATCTTACCTGAGCGTGTTTTAGGTACATCAGGTACAATGGCAATCTCATCACACAGTGCAATCGCCCCTATCTCTTTTTTCAGTACGGCATTAATCTGAGCTTTGACCTCCTCTTTGCTAAGGTTCTCCTCTTTGAGGACAATGTAGGCAAAGATACCCTCACCCTTAATCTCGTGAGGTTTACCTACCACAGCAGAGACAGCCACAGAGCTTACATGTTTAATGGCAGACTCTATCTCAGCAGTCCCAATACGGTGACCTGAAACATTGATGACATCATCGGTACGCCCTGTAATAGTAATGTAGCCCTCCTCATCCATCATGGCACCATCACCAGTGAAGTAAACCGCTTTGCCCTCTTTTTTACAGTCACCAAAGTAGGCTTTTTTGAAACGCTCAGGGTCACCCCAGATGTTACGAATCATACTTGGCCAAGGACGTGTAATACACATAAACCCTTTTTCACCTACGGGAGTTGGTGTGCCATCTTCTTCTATAATCTCAGCCATAATCCCTGGTAAAGCAAAGGTAGCACACGCTGGTTTAATAGGTGTAGCTCCTGGTAGTGGGCTAATCATATGTCCACCCGTCTCGGTTTGCCAATAGGTATCTACAATGGCACAACGCCCTCCTCCTACTGTTTCGTAGTACCACTTCCACGCAGGTGGGTCAATAGGCTCCCCTACTGTCCCTAGCACGCGTAACTTGCTTAAGTCATACTTCTTAGGCTCCTCTTCTCCCATTTTGTGTAACAAACGAATGGCTGTGGGAGCTGTGTAAAATTGTGTAATGTTATGCTCTTGTACCATCTTCCACGCACGTCCAGCATCTGGGTAGGTAGGTACCCCCTCAAACATCACCGTAGTTGTCCCAGCAGCCAGTGGTCCATAGACAATGTAGGTATGCCCCGTAATCCACCCAATGTCGGCTGTACACCAAAAGACATCATCTTGACGTAGGTCAAAGACCCACTCCATGGTCATCTGTGCCCACAAAATATACCCGGCAGTAGAGTGCTGTACCCCTTTTGGTTTGCCTGTACTTCCAGAGGTGTAGAGTAAAAAGAGAGGGTCTTCTGAGTCCATAGGCTCAAACGCACAGACATCAGACTGAGCCTCTATCATCTCATTGTAGCTGTAGTCACGCCCCTCTTCCCACGTTATTGGTTCATTGTTACGTTTTACAACAACTACAGCTTCAATAGAGTCACACCCCTTTGAGAGGGCATCATCTACCACATTTTTAAGCATGTAGGGTTTGCCTTTTCTGTAGGCACCATCAGCAGTAATGACCACTTTAGCCTCGGCATCTTCAATTCTGTCTCTAAGCGCATCTGCCGAGAAGCCACCAAAGACAATAGAGTGAATCGCACCCAAACGTGTACACGCAAGCATTGCGTAGGCTGCTTCAGGAATCATCGGCATATAGAGTACAACTCTGTCTCCCTTTTTGACACCAAACTCATTTTTAAGCAGGTTTGCCATTTTGTTGACACGTGTTGAGAGTTGCCCGTAGGTGATGTGCTCTACATCGCCTCTATCTCCCTCAAAGATGATAGCATTTTGCTCAGCCTTCGTAGCCAAGTGTCTGTCAATACACTGGTTAGAGACATTGAGCTTTCCGTTGGTAAACCACTCATAAAAAGGCGCATTAGACTCATCTAGCACCTTCTCATAGGGGCTTAACCATGCTATCTTCTCATCGGCAAAGCCTTTCCAAAACCCTTCATAGTCCTCTATGGCTTGGTTTTGAAGTCTCCAGTAGGCATCCATACTTGGTATACGCGCATCTTTAGCAAAATCAGGATTGGGGGTAAATATTTGTTGTGACATTATCTATTCCTTCTAATAATATATTGAGAATATTGTAACGTAAAAAAGAGTAGAGTAGAAGAAAAAGTAGGAAGATTTTTTAAATAGGAGTAAAATAGTCCTATTAGTTACACTAAAGAGGTAGCATTAGCTACCCCTTCTAGAGGAGACTTAAGCACTCTCTTTTTCTGAAAGAGACTCTTTTTTAAAGAGCTTTAAAAGCCCTCCTAGGGTTTGATGCATCTCTTCACGATCTACAATCATATCGATAAGCCCATGTTCAAGAAGGAACTCTGAACGCTGGAACCCTTCTGGTAAGTCAACACCCACAGTTTGCTTAATAACTCTTTGTCCGGCAAACCCAATGAGTGCTCCTGGTTCAGCCATAATAATATCTCCAAGCATCGCAAATGAAGCACTTACCCCACCCATAGTTGGATCGGTTAAGATAGAGATAAATGGTAAGCCTTTGTGGTGTAGTCTATTGAGCGCAGCAGATGTTTTACTCATTTGAAGAAGTGAGTAGGTACTCTCTTGCATTCTAGCACCACCTGATGCTGAAACAATAATCACCCCACACTCTTTCTCAATCGCACGGTTAATCGCACGTACAATTTTTTCACCTTCAACAGAACCTAAACTTCCTCCCATAAAAGAGAAGTCAAAGACAACCAACTCAGCAGGTTCACCTTTAATGGTACAACTTCCACTCATAACTGAAGAGGTTTTGCCTGTTTTTGCTTTCGCCTCTTCTAGACGCTTTTTATATGATTTTTTGTCTGAAAATTTAAGAGGATCAATAGGTGCCAATGTGGTGTCAAACTCAACAAAACTTCCTTCATCAACAATAGACTCAATACGTTTTTGAGCATTGATACGGAAATGGTGGTTACACTTTGGACAAACATTCTGTTTAGCTTCTACCTCTTTATAGTACATCAATGAGGTACATTTAGGACACTTAATCCATTGACTTTTCTCTTGTTTCTCTTCTTTTCTAAATAAATTTCCAAACATTGTTTACTCCTAAATCTTCTCTTGGGTTTCTAAAATAAGTTGCTCAATACGGTGCGCAACCTCTTTCTCTTTTGATACTATAACATAATCGGCTTCAACAATTACTTCAAGCCCTTCACAAAGTGCGAGTCCTGCTGCAAAATCATAAATACGAAACTCTCCTATAAAAAGTACATAGGAGACTTGATGGGCATAAGCTAAAGAGAGTGCAATGGCACCAGGGGCTCTAAATTTTAACTTTTCTTTATGAAGCGCATTGACAACAAGAGGGTAAGCATACGATTTTTCGAAGAGTCCTACTTCAGAGTGTTGTGTAACTGTAACCTCTTTAAAGGCTTTTTCAAAGAGATACCCCTTCATAAGAGGTTTCTTAGGCTCTTTGATGAAAATCTCTTTAGAGACAAGGTTACAGACGATAGCTGCATCTAAAAGTCCATGCTCATTTACCTTCGCTATGGAGGTACCATAGTAGGGTACACCAGAGAGTGCGTTGGCACTTCCATCGATAGGATCTAGAATAATTTGATCTTTTCCAAACCCTATAATGCCAGACTCTTCTGATTCAATAGTACCAAACATTTGAAGATGTTTAACAAAAATAGACTCAGCAAAAAGATCAAGCTGACTGCTTATGTCTCCTCCTGCGCCTATGGTTGTCTTCTCATAAAACTTTGTTTCAATACCATGAGAGAGTTGCTTGGCAATCTCCTCATTTGCGACAATTGCTGCTTCAATAAAGGGAGTCATACGCTACTTTCGCAACATCTCTACAATGGCTTTAGCAGCATCACGTCCATCACGTGCAGCTGTAACTACCAAGTCTGCACCACGATGACAGTCACCTCCAGCATAGATACCTGGTTGAGTGGTTTGGTAGTTCTCATCTACCAATACCCCACCC
>Ga0256828_1000683_pt1 | contig 22229 bp, 23 predicted proteins | sample CV88metaG_FD_185993 | JGI IMG/M metagenome (GOLD analysis project Ga0256828, IMG submission 185993) | Hydrothermal vent microbial communities from East Pacific Rise, Pacific Ocean - CV88 | ecosystem: Environmental > Aquatic > Marine > Hydrothermal vents | place: Pacific Ocean: East Pacific Rise...
AAATACAACCTCCTTCGTAAACATTTTGATTTAAAAAACAAAAGAGTTGCCGATATAGGGTGTAACAATGGTTACTATATGTTTCGAATGTTGGAAGATGAGCCTGTATTGCTTGTAGGGTTTGACCCATCTCCTGTATATAAAACGCAGTTTGATTTTATAAACCATTTTATAAAAAGTGATATTGTATATGAACTACTAGGTGTTGAGCATGTAGAGTTTTATGAAGAAAAATTTGACACTATCTTTTGTCTTGGTGTTTTATACCATAGAAGTGACCCTGTAGCAATGTTAAAACAACTTTATAAGGGTTTAGATAAGCAAGGGGAAGTGATACTTGACACTTTTTATATAGATGGTGAAGATGAGATGGCACTTTGCCCTGCATCATCTTATTCAAAAATTCCAAATATTTACTTTGTGCCAACTATAAAAGCTTTAAAACATTGGTGTTTAAGAGCAGGGTTCTGTGAGTTTGAAATTTTAGAAACAATGGTCACCGATGAGGGCGAACAAAGAAAAACTGAGTGGATAGAGGGACAATCTTTAGAAGATTTTTTAGACCCTGAAGATTCTACAAAAACTGTAGAGGGCTACCCAGCACCACAACGTGTCTATGTAAGATTAATAAAGGACAAAAAATAATGCAACAAGAAGAAAATCAAAATGAAGATGAGTTAGAACTTCACGATTATAGAGATGAAGAAGATCAAGTTATTGTGAAAACTCATGAGAGAATTAATCAAGACCTATGTGGTGAAGTTTTAAAGATAGAACAAGGGTATGTTGAGTTGCGTTTGACAACGATTCCTGAGATGGTTGCTGATGACATTGGACTTATTCATGGTGGTTTTATCTTTAGTGCTGCCGATTATGCAGCAATGCTTGCAGTAAATGAACGCAATGTTGTTTTAGTTGGAAGTGATTGTCAATTTTTATCTCCTGTGAAGTTTCACGATGAGGTAAATATTGTTGCTCGCGTTCGTCATAAAGAGGGTCGTAAACGTAATGTGCATGTTGAAGGCTTTGTTTTAGATATAAAAGTATTTGAGGGTGAATTTAAAACAGTCATTACAGATAAACATGTACTTAAATTAAAACTTCTTGATGAAGAAGAGGAACAAAGTGGTACAAGAGGACAAGAAGATGAACTCTAAAGCTTTTACTTCTTTGCAGTAAGTAAAAAGACTCCAAAGCTTTTATGGGGTTTATTAATAGTGTTGATATTTTGTATCTTCACATTTTTAAATCCTACTTTTTCTGCAATCTTACATAAATTTTCATTTTCAAAACCAAAATGAAATACTCCAGTATTGTCTGAGTGAAAAGTGCCATTCTCTTTTTCTAAATCAGCTAAGGCAATAAAGCCATCCTCTTTAATATTTGTATAAATAACCTGAAAGAATTTTTCTAAATGTTCTACATGATGGAGTGTCATAGAGCTCACAACACCATCAAAATTTTGTTCTAATGGCTCTTGCACTATATCTTGCTTTATTGGGATGATATTTAACTCAGGAGTGTTTTTTTCTTTAAGTTTTTCAAGCATTTTACTAGAGGTGTCTACACCATAAATCTGCTTTACTTTTTTTGCTATCTCAAAACCAAGTAAGCCTGTGCCTACCCCAAAATCAAGAACTTCCATAGTATCTAACAGTGTTATCTCTTTCTCAATGGCGTTTGCTATAACTTGTGCTCCATTAACACGGATATCTCCACTATCCCAACTATCGGCACGTTTATCAAAATGGCTCATAGTGAACTTATCCAATGGTCGGTGTATTGTTGTTCTTGTTTTATGGTTGTTGTGCCACCATGTCCAGGGTAGAGTGTTTTGTCATAAGGAATTGTTTTAAACTTCTGAAGTGATTTTTTCATATCTTGTGGACTTGAGTATGGAAAATCTGTTCTGCCTATGCTTCTTTCAAAGATGAAATCACCACTAAAGATGGCATCTTCTATCTCTATCATAGAACATCCCGGACAGTGTCCTGGAAAGTGGTGAAATTTTACCTCAATGCCATCAAAATTTATGCTTTCATCTGGTTTGACTTCCACATCGGGAATAGAAGGAGGAAGGTCTGGCATCCATGAACTTGCAGTAAGAAAAGGCACATCTCCTTGGGGAGTATAGAGTTTAACTCCTAAATCTTTTTGAAGCTCTGCATTACTCCATACATGGTCAAAATGCCCATGAGTATTTAAAATGGCAACAGGGTTTGTAACATTTGCTTTCACCCATTCAGTCGCGTTTACTCCGGGGTCTATAATAAAATCTTTGCCATCTACACTAACAATATAGCAGTTAGTTTGGTACACTCCCATAGCTTGAACTTTTATGGTCATATTCATCTCTTTTTTAGCGAGATTATAGCATGATACACTTATGAATTTTTATAAAGAATTAGAATTAATTTTAGAAGCAAATACACAAGAACAAAAAATAGAGATGTTTAGGCTCTTTTATGAAGCTTATAAAAATGGTGAATATACATTTGAGAAAAGTTATGATGTTAAAGAGTTTATAGAGCCATCTTATGCAAAGTTTTGTAAAGTGATTGCCCCACAAAATGTTCCAAAGCGTAAAAACTTAACATCTAAAGAGGGGCAAATAAATCTACTTCATGCTGTAGCACACATTGAATACTCAGCCATAGACTTAGCGCTTGACGCTGCATATAGATTTCATAATCTTCCAAAGGTATATTATGACGCTTGGTTAGAAGTGGCAGATGATGAGGTGAGACATTTTGAAATGCTTGCATCTCTTTTAGAAGAACTTGGTGCAAGTTATGGCGATGTTGAAGTGCATAATGCTCTCTTTGAAGCAAGTCAAAAAACAGAGCACTCTTTTGTAGAGAGAATGGCAGTAGTACCACGTTACCTTGAAGCAAATGGACTTGATGCAACACCGATGATACTCAAAAAACTCAAAAAACTTCCAAAGAGTGAGATGATTGAAAAAATCATAGGTACTTTAGAAATTATTTTAGATGAAGAGATAGACCATGTAAAAAAAGGGGATACTTGGTTTACATATGCTTGTGAGTTAGAAAATATAGACACAAATATATACTTTGAAATTATTAAAAAATACTATCCACGAGGTTTTTTACGTCCAAATGATTTAAATATAGAAGCTCGTAAAGAGGCTGGATTTTCTTGTAGTGAACTGAAAATAATGGCTCATAAAGAGGTGTGCTAACTTAAAGAGAATTTATTAACTAAGATTAGTTATAATCTAAATCGTTAATTATTTTTAAAGGTTTATAATTTCTACATGAGTAAATATAAGCAAATAGCTGAATACCTTGAGCTTTTTTTAAAAAACGAGGTTGAAAAGACTGGGATTAAAAAAGTTGTTATTGGGCTAAGTGGTGGACTTGATTCTGCTGTAGTTGCTGTTTTGGCACAAAAAGCATTTGGAGAAAATCTTTTATGTGTAAAGATGCCCTCTCAATACTCTTCGCAAAGTTCACTCGATGATGCAGATGAGTTGTGTAGAGATTTTGGTCTAAACGCCATCACTTGCTCAATTGAGCCAATGCTCAGAGCTTATGAAGAGATGAACCCTCATCTTAATAACTTAAGAAAAGGAAATTTTTCTTCTCGTATGAGAATGTCTACTTTGTTTGACATCTCTGCTCGTGAGAATGCTCTTGTTCTAGGTACAAGTAATAAAAGCGAGTTGATGCTTGGGTATGGAACACTCTATGGAGATTTAGCCTCGGCTATAAACCCCATAGGGGATCTGTATAAGAGTGAAGTGTTTGAGCTCGCAGAATATCTTGGTGTAAGTCTCTCTATCATTAAAAAGCCACCCTCAGCAGATTTATGGGATGGTCAAAGTGATGAAGCCGACTTAGGTTACACTTATGCTCAGCTTGATGGAGCTATGAAGCTTTATGTTGAAGAGAGACTCTCTAGAGAAGAGATACTTTCTCGTGGCATAGAGGAAAAAATGCTCGATATGATTATTGCTAAAATATTTAGAAATCATTTTAAGAGAAAAATGCCGGTGATTGCAAAATTGACATCGCGCACCCTTAATCATGATTTTAATTATCCTAGAGATATAACTTTATAAAAGGAAATAGTATGAAAAAAGAATTGAAAATACCATTTAGTAAGTATGAAAGTTCTCGTGAAACACATTCAAATGTAAGTGATGTTTTAGATGCTGAAAATATTAATCAGGTGAAACAACTTGAAGATGAATTTAAAGAGTATGTGGGAGCATCGTATGCTTTAGCAACTTCTCATGGAACTTCAGCACTCCATCTTGCTATGTTAGCACTCGATTTGAAACGTGGCGATAAAGTCGTATGTTCTGTTAATTCACACCCTAGTGTTCCAGAAGTTGTACGCCATTTTGATGCAGAGCCTGTGTTTATAGATATAGATGAAGGAAGTTATAATATCAATCTTGAGAAGCTAGAAGCATACCTTGAACAAAACAAGAGTAAAAAGCTTAAGGCTGTTATTCTTACTCATGTTGGTGGTGCTTGTGTTGATTTAGAACGTGTATATAAGATGGGGAATGTTTATGATGTAAAAATTGTAGAAGATGCTTCTGATGCATTAGGTGCTACATATAATGGTGAGAAAATCGGTTCAACAGGAGCAGATATAGTTTGTTTTAACTTCTCTCCACATTTAAAAAAGAATGTTTGTAACGGTGGAATGCTTGTAACGAATGATGACGAAATTATGGAAAGAGCACGTCTTTTAGCAAACCATGCAATTGTTCGTGATGAAGATGCCTTAGAGTATATTTATGATGTAACTGACATAGGTAACGACTACTCTTTAAGTCAGCTCAATGCTGCATATATTAGAGCACAAATTCTTGAACAAGATGCAAATATAGCAAGGCAACAAGAGATTGCTAAAATGTATAGTGATGCACTTGATGGTGTAGATCATGTAAGTGTTCCAAGTATGGACAATGATGAAAACCCATTCTCTTTATATATTATAAAGATTGATAAAAACCGTGATTCATTTGCAGTAGCATTGAAAGAGGAAGGTATAGGTTCAGGGCTTCACTATATCCCTTTACACCTGTTAACATACTACAAAGCAAAATACTCTTTACGTGTTAATGATTTTCCAGTGGCATTGCGTTCATACCAACAAGTTCTTTCTTTACCTATCTATGCAAGTCTGAGTGATGATGAGGTAAAAACTGTCATTAGTAAAATTAAAAAAATAGCAAAAACAAGAGTATAGTTTATCTTGAAAAGCTCTTTCGTATTTTGGGTTGAGAACTACTTCTACAACCCAAATTTTTTTCAAAAAATTCTTTCTTTTTTTCTTCTCCCACTCTCATGGCTCTATTGTTTTATAATGTACTGGCGTTTTCAACTACAAAAACCTCAAGATTTCGGAATTAAAATCATTAGTGTTGGTAACTTAAGTGTTGGGGGAAGTGGTAAAACACCACTTGTAACAGCATTGGCTTCAAGGTATAAAAATGTAGCAGTAGTGCTTCGTGGTTATGGAAGAGATTCTAAGGGGCTCTATGTCATTAAAGACAAGAGTGGTATTTTAGAAGATGTAAGTGTTAGTGGCGATGAAGCGATGATTTATGCACATAAGTTACAAGATGCCGTTGTGATTGTGAGTGAAGATAGAAAAGAGGGAATAGCAAAAGCAAAAGAGATGGGTTGTGAGATTGTTTTTTTAGATGATGCTTATTCAAAACATAATATTAAAAAATTTGACATTCTTATAGAGGTCAAAAGTGTCAATAACTCTTGTCTTCCTTCTGGTCCTTTTCGTGAGAGGTTATGGGCTCAAAAAGAGGCTCTTGTGCTTGTCGATGGCATTGATTTTACAAGAAGAGTACAACTTAAAGATAAACGTGATAAAATGTCGCTCTTAACAGCCATAGCAAGACCACAGCGTTTAGATGAATATCTACCAAATGTGCTAAGCAAAAACTACTTTGAAGACCACCACTCTTTCATAAAGAGTGAACTTGAAAGTGTTTTATCAAAAGATGGCTCAGATTCACTTTTAGTAACTTATAAAGATTTTGTAAAAGTGAAATCGTTTGGACTTCCCCTCTCTCTTTTAGATTTAGAGGTAGAAGTGGATGAAAAAGTATTTCAAATTATAGGAAATTATATTGCAAGCAAAAATTGAAACAGTCAAAACACTTCTAGATGCTCTTCCATTTATAAGAGAATTTCGTAAAGAGATAGTTGTTATAAAATATGGTGGTTCAGCACAAACATCTCCACAACTTAAAGAGAAATTTGCAGAAGATATCTTACTAATGCACCTTGTAGGGATTAAGCCTGTTATTGTTCATGGCGGTGGTAAAAAGATTACCGATATGCTTGATGCCCTTAATATTGACACGAAGTTTATAGATGGACAGCGTGTAACAACAAAAGAGGTGATGCGAATCGCTGAGATGATTCTTAGTGGTGAGATAAATAAAGAGATAGTTTCTCTTATAAACTCTTATGGTGCTAAAGCGATAGGTGTGAGTGGTAAAGATGCTCATTTTATAACTGCTAAAGCAAAAGACTTTAGTAAATGGGGTCTAACGGGAAATATTACGGATGTAAAACCTGATGTAATTCTCAACCTTATAAAAGAGGGTTTTGTCCCTGTTATCGCTCCTATTGCTGCGGGTGAAGAGATGGGACATCCTGGATTTAATATTAATGCTGACTTGTGTGCTTCTTATGTTGCAAAAGCAATTGGAGCAAATAAAATCATATTTCTTACAGATACAGAGGGTGTTTTAAATAAAGACAAAGAACTTTTAGCTTCTTTAACAAGAAGTGAAGTTGAAAACTTAAAAGCAGATGAGACAATTCATGGCGGTATGGTTCCTAAGGTAGATGCCTGTTTAGAGGCAATTGATGGGGGTGTGCAAAAAGCTCATATTATTGATGGTCGTTTAGAACACTCAATGTTACTTGAACTTTTTACATCAGAGGGTGTAGGCACCCAAATCATTAAGTAAGTGCTGATATAATCGCAAAATAGAAATAAACAAAGGAAATAAAATGAGTAAATATAGTGCTTTATTTGAAGATGAAGATGATGTATTTTTAGGAACACCACAAAGTAAGCTAATGGATATTATTTTTACTGCAAATAATGATGTAGTAAGATTTGATTTAGAAAATTTTATAACACAACGTGCCGCGATGGAGATTTTACTTGCTGAGAAGCTTGGTGAAGACTTTTATGCTGAGGTAGAGATGCTTAAAGCTTCAAGACGTGATGAAGTAGAGAGTAAAACAAAATCTCTTTGTATAGAACTTACTGGCGATATTGTTTCAAAGAGCGAGTAGTTGCATTTACTTTTACGAGTAATTTTAAGTATGGTACTTCTTGGAAGTGTCATATTTGCCAATGATTTTAGAGAAATTAGAAAAATATCTCTAAAAAAGGATGAGCAAAAGAAATTTCTTGTAAAATACGATGCACATGAAAGACTTTTTAGCTTTAGGTGGACACTTTATATAAATGATGGTTTGGTTATTTTTCGCTCTTACGATAAAAAAGTAGCACAAAATATCCTCTACCTTAATCATAAAAATCAAAGCTTTCGAGTAGAATTGAAAACTCGAGGAGTAGATTTTTATAATGTACCTTATATACTAGTTAAATTTAAAAAGTTTGATTTTACCACACAGCAGGCAAGTTTTGATTTGATGCTTAGTGATGAAAAGATGCAGATACAATTAGAAGAATTAAAACAAAAGTGAGAAGATGCAAAGAGTTGAAGCAGAGATAGCAAGACTTATACAAGAGATTGATTATGATGAGGTAACTCATCTTTTTGGAATGCTAAGTGGTGGAAAACGCCTACGTGCCAAACTAATTCTTAAAATTGCAGGAGAACATAAAGATGCTCCTCTTTTAGCTGCTGTAGTAGAGCTTATACATGCAGCTTCACTTCTCCATGATGATGTAATAGATGATGCAATGACACGTCGTGGAGTTACTTCTGTAAACGCGACAGAGGGAAGTAAGACAGCAGTTATGCTTGGAGATATTCTTTATTCTAAAGGCTTTACAGAGCTTGTGGCGTTTGATAAAGATGTAGCACAAACTATAGCCGCATCTGTTACAGCACTCTCTAAGGGTGAGATGATGGATGTAAAGATGGCAGAAGAGTTTAACTCTGATGAAGGTAAATACCTTGATATGCTTTATCTTAAAACAGCAACACTGATTGAAGCAGCTGCAAAAGCTTCTGCATTACTTGTAGGCAAAGATGCAGATAAACATGCACTTTATGGAAGAAATTTAGGTCTTTCTTTTCAAATTATAGATGATATCTTAGATATCACTTCTGATGAGGCAACTCTTGGAAAACCTGCTATGAATGATTTTGTAGAGGGTAAATGTACTCTTGCATATATCTATTTATATCATCATCTTAATGAAGATGAAAAGCAAAAACTTCTCTCACTACATGCTAAAAAAATCTCTCAAGAAGAAACTCTTTGGATACAGGAAAAAATGCAAGAGTATAAGACAGTAGAACAATCTTTTCTACTAGCAAAAGAACTCTCAAAAGAAGCACAAAACGCGATGAGTGACGACATTGAACTTGTCGCCATCTTAGAAACCATGATAAAAAGAAACTACTAATGTACTATTTAAATATAAGCTTTACACATAAAAATTCTACTCTAGAGATCCGAGAAAAACTCTCTTACCCTGACGATAGTAATATGCACGGTTGTCTCAGACTTTTAACAAGTTCTGATGTGATTTCAGAAGCTATTCTTATCTCTACATGTAATCGTATGGAGGTACTTTGTAACTGTTCAGATGTCCCCATGGCAACAGAGCATATCTTTAAAATGCTTAGTGCACGAGCAGGTTTGAGCATAGAAGAACTTGAAGGGCGTGCAGATGTGTTTGATGATGCTTCTGCAATTCATCATCTCTTTATGGTGGCATCTTCACTCGATTCTATGGTCCTTGGCGAAACACAAATAGTTGGGCAACTCAAAGATGCTTTTCGTTTTGCTTATGATCATGGCTATTGTGGTAAAAAATTAGCACGTGCCATGAAAAATGCTTTTAAATGTGCAGCAAATGTTCGAAACGCGACAGATATCTCTTCGAAGCCTGTTTCTATGGCAAGTGTAGCAGTCAATAAGCTGAAATCTTTAGTAGATAATGTTGAGGGTAAAAAAGCACTTATTATTGGTGTTGGTGAGATGAGTGAAATTACAGCCAAACATCTTGTTCATGCTGGTGCTGATGTTTATATTATGAATAGAACACATCATAAGGCTGAAAAATTAGCAAAAGTATGTGGTACAAAAACATTGCCATTTTCAGAACTTGCAAATGCTGTGAATGATTTTGAAGTGCTATTTACTGCTACAAGTGCTCCAGAACCAATTATTACAGATGCAATTATAGAAGCTCAAAATTTTGAAAGATACTGGTTTGATTTAGCCTTACCTCGTGATATTAGCTACTCAAAGGGTGAAAAAATTCATCTTTATGTTATAGATGATTTAAAAACTATAGTAGATGAAAACCTTTCAGCTCGTGAAGAGGCTGCTCGCGGTGCACACTCTATTATAGGTCGTGGTGTCGTTGAGTTTTTTGAATGGCTTAGTAACCAAGATATGGAACCTATTATAAAAGAATTATATAGTAGAGCACAAAGTGCAGCAGATGAGGAAACAAAACGTGTCCTTAATGCAGGTTATCTTCCAAAAGAGTATGAAGAGCAAGCACGAAAGATGTGTGAACAAGCACTTAAGCGTTTTTTACATGATTTGACACATAATATGCGCTGTGGTACAGAAGAGAAAACATCTACATTATTAAGTAATGTAATGAGTGCAATGATGAAAAAAGAGAGAGAGTAATATGAGAAGAACAAGAGCATTTATACCAACATCAAAAGAAGCACCAAACGATGCAACATTAGCAAGTCATATCTATTTAGCACGTGCAGGGTTTATCTCGCAAGTGGCTGCAGGGCTTTATAACTATATGCCTTTGGCAAAGCGTGTTATTAAAAAGATAGAAAATATCATCAATGAAGAGATGACTAAGGTGGGAGCACAAGAGGTAGAACTCTCTTTTGTTACTCCAGCTGATTTATGGGCAGAATCTGGTCGTATTGAGAAGTTTGGAAAAGAGTTACTGCGTTTTCGTGATAGAAAAGACAATATGTTTGTTCTTGGGCCAACTCATGAAGAGATGATGGTTGATTTAGTTCGCAACCGTATTACATCATATAAAAATCTTCCACTCAATCTCTACCAAATCAAAACAAAGTTTCGTGATGAAGCAAGACCACGTTTTGGGCTTATGCGCGGACGTGAATTTATTATGAAAGATGGTTACTCTTTTCATGCTTCTACTGAAGATTTAGACAGAGAATTTGATGCTATGGAAGCAGCCTACAAAAAAATACTTACTCGTTTAGGGCTTGATTTTAGAGTGGTTGAAGCAGATAGTGGAGCAATAGGTGGAAGTGGTTCTAAAGAGCTTATGGTGATAGCTGATAGTGGTGAAGATACGATTGCTATCTGTTCTCAATGTGAATATGGTGCAAATGTAGAAGCAGCTATTCGTTCAGGACGTAAAACTGTTCCTGAAGCACCAGAAGCAGAGTTTAACAAGTTTTTAACTCCAGATATTAAAAGCATTGAAGAGTTAGCAGAGTATTTTAAGATAGATCCATACTATACTGTAAAATGTGTTGCAAAAAAACTAATTTATGAAGAGGGGAGTGAAGTTGTTCTTTTCTTTATGAGAGGTTGTGATAATCTCCAAGAGGTAAAAGCTGTAAATGCTGCAGAAGCTCTCGACATAGAAGATGTTAGTGAAGAGGAACTTCAAGAGCTTGGACTTATCCCTGGTTTTATAGGGCCACTTGATCAAGATAAAGCAAAACATGTTATAGATAATGAGTTGAAAAATGCGACAAATATGGTATGTGGAGCAAATGAAAAAGACAATCATTTTATAGGTGTAGATTTGGGAATTATCTCTGATATTGCCTATTTTGCAGATATTGCCGAAGTAAATGAGGGTGATATTTGTCCCCACTGTGATGGAACTCTTTCTTTTAGAAAAGGGATTGAAGTAGGGCATATCTTTAAACTAGGAACGACATACTCTGAGGCTCTAAAAGCTGAATACTTAGATGAAAATGGAAAAGCACAGCCTTTTATTATGGGTACATACGGTATGGGTGTATCGCGTTTAGTTGCTTCTGTTATAGAGCAACATCACGATGAAAGTGGCTGTATCTGGACAAAAGAGACAGCCCCATATATGGTTAATATCATGATAAGTAACATCAAAGATGAGGCTCAGGTAGAAGCTGGTGAGCTACTTTACAAACAACTTCAAGATGCTAGTGTAGAAGTGATGCTCGATGATAGAAAAGAGCGTTTTGGCTTTAAGATGAAAGATGCTGAACTCATTGGGTTTCCTTACACAATAGTGATAGGAAAAGAGCTTGTAAATGGTTCTGTTCAAATCTTTGAAAGAGCTACAAAAGAAAAAACTACAGTAGATGCAGAGAATATTTTTAATGCAATCATGGAATTAATCTAAATGCTCTACTTTGTACTCTACCTCTTTTTAGAAGTGATTATTTCTGTAAATATATCTTCTGCAATTGGTGGGCTTGCTACATTTGCTGAAATAATGTTTTCAGCCTTTATTGGTATATCAATTTTAATCAATTTTAGAAAAACACTTGTTGAAAATATGACAGCAGTTTCATATAATTGCATAGATTTAGAACAATTTCAAAGACTGAATCTTTTTACTCTTTTTGGAGCAATCTTACTTATTATTCCTGGATTTTTAACAGACATTTTAGGTGTTTTACTCCAATTTAGTGTGGTAACGAGTATGATTGTTAACCGTTATAATGTAAAATCAGGAAATTGTAACACTGCTTACAATGAACAAACAAATATACAAAAGGATGCAGATGTCATTGATGTTGAAATTATTGAGCATAGTTCTACTCACAAGTAGTTTTATTTATGCACAAACAACTAGTGAAAAAGTAGAAGAATTTTTAAGTGATCAGTTTGGTGATAATCCTAAAATACAAAAAATAGATGTAAAAGTGGTAGATGTGGTGAAAATTCCCAAACCTAAGGGATTTGATGCATATATTATTAAAGTAAATGCTACTGTAAAAGAGGGTAGTCGAGTAAGAAAAGTAAAACAACGTATGATTTGGTTCTCAGATGGAAATGTTATTACAAAAGATTTAACAGATTTATCTACTGGTGAGAGTATGGTTGATCATGTAAAACCAGATTTTAAACCTGCATATTATACTAAAGAAAATCTTATTTATGGAGATGTAAATGCAACACATAAAGTAGCATTCTTTTCAGATCCTTTATGCCCATTTTGTAGAGGTTTTGTTCCGGGTGCTATAAAAGAGATGAAAAAACAGCCACATAAGTTTGCAATCTATTATTATCATTTCCCATTAGATAGAATTCACCCAGCTTCACCAACACTTGTAAAAGCTGCCGTAGCTGCTGAGTTAGAGGGTGTGAAAGATGCTGTATTAAAGCTTTATAAAGTTGAAATTAACCCAAGAGAAAGAGATGTCAAAAAAATTCTTAAAGCTTTCAACAAAGCTATGGGAACTACTTTAACGCCAAAAGATTTACAAACAAAAGAGGTACTAAAACATGTTAATAAAGATATGGATATAGCAAGTACTCTTATGGTTGGTGGAACGCCAACTGTTTACTTTGATGATAAGATAGATAATACTAAGAAAAAATATAAAAAGGCTCTATAAATAATGAGAAAAATTACTATTGCAACACGTGTTTCAGACCTAGCACTTTGGCAGGCATATCACATCAAAGAGAGAATAGAAGCAAGCTTTAACGATGTGGAAGTTGTTCTCAATAAAATAGTAAGTAATGGAGATAAGGTTTTAGACAAACCACTGGCACTTATTGGTGGTAAAGGACATTTTACGAAAGAGCTAGAAGATGCAATGCTCGCTGGTGAGGCTGACATTGCTGTTCACTCACTCAAAGATGTGCCAACATATATACCTGCAGGTTTAGAACTTATTGCCGTAACTCAGCGTCAAGACCAAAGTGATGTTTTCCTCTCTCATACATACAAGTCACTAGATGAACTGCCAAAAGGTGCAGTAGTTGGTACAACTTCACTTCGTCGTCGTATGCAACTTTTACAAAAAAGACCAGACTTAAAAGTAAAAGATTTGAGAGGTAATGTCAATACTCGTCTAAGAAAACTTAAAGAGGGTCAATATGATGCTATTATACTTGCATACATTGGTTTAAGTCGTTTAGATTTACTTAAAGATATTCCCCATGTAGAAAAACTCTCTTTAGATATGATGATTCCACCTATGGGACAAGCTGCTCTAGGGATTGAGATAGTATGTGGAGATGAAAAAGTACGAGAGATTGCAGAGAGTTTAAAAGATGAAGATACCTACCTTTGTACTCAGATAGAGCGTGATTTTATCTCCAAAATTGGAGCGGGATGTTCTGCACCTGTTGCTTGTAATGCAGTAGTAAATGGTGAGGAGATTACTTTTCGTGTAATGTTAGGATTTCCAGATGGAACAAAAATTATGAACGAAAAAGTTGTACTAAAACGCGATGATGTTGTAGGCCTTGGTGAAAATATTGCTCAAAAAATGATAAAAAACGGTGCCTTAGAACTTCTTAAAGATGCTGAAAAAATTGCATTTAAAGATGAAATGCCACAAAGATTATAAACTATGAAAAAAACAATTAAACTTTTAAAAAAAAATGATGAACTTACAACTATTGATGCAGAGTTAGATATCTACCTTGAGATTCCACACTTAGCTTATGCAGAAGTGAAAAAAGAAGATGGTGGAAAAGCACTTCTTTTTACAAATGTTGTAGATAAAAAGACAGGTACAAAATTTGATGAGCCGGTACTTATGAATGTATTTGGTTCTTACAAACGCTGTGAACTTCTTTTTGGTCGTACCATTGAATCTGTTGCAGATGAGATTACAAACTTACTTCATATGAAACCACCTGCTGGCTTTATGGAAAAAGTAAATATGGCAAAAGAGCTTTTCTCTTTGAAAAACATCTTTCCTAAACGCTTAAAAGGTGAGGGTGAGTGTCAACAAGTGAAATATCTAAATGATGATATTGACCTTTATAAAATGCCGGTCCTTACTACTTGGGAGCAAGATGGTGGGCCTTTTATAACTATGGGACAGGTCTATACACAGTCTTTAGATGGCGAGATGGTAAACCTTGGAATGTATAGACTCCAGGTTTATGATAAAAATCACTTAGGGATGCACTGGCAGATTCATAAAGACTCTTCACACTTTTTCGATCAGTATCAAAAAGCTGGGAAAAAGATGCCTGTAAGCATCGCTATAGGTGGAGATCCACTTTATACTTGGTGTGCAACTGCACCACTTCCTTATGGAGTAAATGAGCTCCTTATGTATGGTCTTATCACAAAAAAACCAGCACAACTTGTAAAATCTCTTACAACACCGCTTTATATCCCTAAAGATGTTGATTATGTGATTGAGGGTTGGGTAAATCCTGATGAGCTGCGAGTTGAAGGCCCTTTTGGGGATCATACAGGTTACTATACTTTAGAAGAGAAGTACCCTGTTATGGAAGTAAGTGCTATGAGCATGAAAAAAGAGAGAACTTTCCTTGCAACAGTTGTTGGAAAACCACCTTTAGAAGATAAATATATGGGTTGGGCAACAGGAAAAATTTTCTTTCCTCTTCTAAAAACAACAGTACCAGATTTAGTAGATTATCATATGCCTGAGAATGCAGGATTTCATAATCTTATCTTAGCAAAAATGCAACCACTCTATAAAGGGCATGCAAAACAGTTTATGCATGCTTTTTGGGGAGCAGGTCAGATGTCTTTTGTAAAACATGCAATATTTGTAGATGAAAAAGCTCCAAAGCTCGAAAACTATGACTCTTTTGCAACATATGTACTCAACCGTTTTACACCTAAGTCTTTATTTATTACAGAGGGTATATTAGATGCACTTGATCACTCATCACCAGAAACACTAGTGGGCGGAAAATTGGGTATTGATGCAACAGCTGCGAATAAGCTAGATGAGCCTAACTTACTTGGAGATACAGAACTTCTTGAGCGAGTTCAAGAGCTTATACCTGATGCAGTAGAATTACAACAGTATATGAGACATACAAAAAATCCTATTACTGTTATTACATTAAATAAAACTCAAAAAGTAAAAGAGTATTTTGAAGCATTAGTAACACTTAGTTCATATATAAGAGTTGTAGTATTTGTAGATAAAGTAAAAAATGATGTTACAAATCCGTATATGCTTGTTTGGAGAGTCACTAACAATATGGATGCACTTCGTGATGTATTTATATCTGGGCTTATGGTTGGAATTGATGGTACAAATAAAAACAATATAGATGGTTTTACTCGTGAATGGCCAGATGATGTTGATTGTACACCTTCAGTAGTAAAGAGTTTAAAAGAAAAATCACTTTGGAATTTAGATGAGAAGCTATACAAAAAGTTTCAATTATAAAATTTTATAATAAAATATTATTAATTTTTTGTGATATAAGGTAATTATAATAGTTTCTGATGTAGTATCTACTAATATTTATGATTAAGGTTTAATATGAGTAGATTTTTTCTTTTCTTACTTACAGTGACATTTTTAACATTACTACCAGCTAATGCAGCAATATATAAAGGGCAAAGAGTATTTGTAAAAAAATGCTTAAAATGTCATGATGCTGGTCAATCATTTGTTGCATCGCATAAGATGAAATATTGGAAAAAGATGATGAAGAAAAAAGGGAAAAAACTTGCTGATCTTCATCTTAAAAATAAAAAAGCTAAAAAATCATGGAAATATTTTAAATCAAAAAAATATGCGAAAAAATCTAAACATCTTAAACAGTTTTTAGTTGAGTATGCTAAAGATAGTGGGAATGTTCCTGCTTGTAACTAAAAACCTTTCTTAAAATCAAAGAGCAATAAAAAAAGCTCTTTGATTAAATCCCTCTTTTTAGCTAAAATACCAAACTTTTAATTATTTATAAAACAATCCAAGGAAACCAATATGGACAAAATGTGGTCAGGCAGATTTTCTGCAAGTGCATCTTCACTACTCGATAAATTTAATGCGTCAATTATGTACGATAGAAAGCTTTACTTAGAAGATATCGAAGGCTCTTTAGCTCATGCGGCTATGCTTGCAAAACAAGAGATTCTTACAACTGAAGAGCTAACTCAAATAGTTGAGGGTTTAAACCAAGTAAAAGCTGAGATAGAATCTGGCGAATTTGAGTGGAAAATCTCTGATGAAGATCTTCATATGGGTATTGAAAAACGTCTTACTGCTATTATTGGTGATGCTGGAAAAAAACTCCATACAGCAAGAAGTCGTAACGACCAGGTAGCCGTAGATTTTCGCCGTTTTGTCATTCGTAAAAACTTAGAGATAGTAGATGCTATTAAGCTTTTAATGCAAGAGGTTTTAGTAGTGGCAGAGAAACACACTGAGACACTTATACCTGGGATGACACACCTACAACATGCACAGCCAATTAACTTTGCTTTTCATTTAGCTGCTTATATGTCTATGTTTAAACGCGATATAGAACGTTTTGAATCTTCTGCACAAAGAAATAATGTTTCCCCTTTAGGGTGTGCAGCTCTTGCTGGAACGCCACACAATGTAGATCGTGAGATGACAGCTGAATTACTTGGATTTGATAGTGTAAGTGTAAACTGTTTAGATACAGTAAGTGATAGAGACTTTGCCCTAGAGATTTTATTTAATATCTCCACAATGATGATGCATATTTCACGTTTAAGTGAAGAGCTTGTTATGTGGTCAAGTTATGAGTTTGGTTTTGTTGAACTCTCAGATGAATACTCAACAGGTAGCTCGATTATGCCACAAAAGAAAAATCCAGATGTTCCAGAGCTTCTTCGTGGAAAAACTGGTCGCGTTTATGGCTCTCTTATGGGACTTTTAACAGTGATGAAAGGGCTTCCTTTAGCTTATAATAAAGATACTCAAGAGGATAAAGAGGGTGTTTTTGATGCAGTTGAAACTGCTGAAATTTCACTTGAAATCTTAAAAGAAGCAATTAAAACGATGGAAGTAAAAGCTCATAATATGGAAAAAGCTTGTGCTATTGGTCATCTAAGTGCTACAGATTTAGCTGATTATTTAGTTGAAAAATGTGCTATTCCTTTCCGTGAAGCTCACTTTATTACAGGTCGTGCAGTAGCTAAGGGTGAAGAGATTGGAACTGACCTCTCTGAGATGGAGTTTAAGTACCTTAAAGAGATAGATGAGCGCATAAATGAAGATGTAATGGAGTACTTAGGTTTGCGTCACTCTATGAATGCGAGAACATCACAAGGTGGAACAGCATCAAAGAAAACAAAAGAGCAACTCCAATATTTTAAAAACTTTTTAGAGGGAAAATAAGAGGATGAAAATTACAGTTACACATAAAGATGCAATGAAATTTGAAGCAAAAACAGCAAATGCAAGTTTTATTATAGATTGTCCTACTATCTCTCCTATTGAGTATTTTCTCTCGGGAGTTATCACGTGTAGTGCAACAGATGTTGTTCTTATACCTAAAAATCAGGGTAAAACCGTAACAGATTTAGTGGTAGAGGGTGAGGTGGTTCGTGCAGAAGATCATCCAAGAAAATTTTTAGAGCTACATCTTACATATAATTTTAACTCTGATGGAGATGATACACAAGCTGCTCGATGGGTTATGGCTTCAGTTGAGACATACTGCTCAACAATCAATACCATCCGTGATACTACGGCTATCTCTTACACTATTACTCACAATGGTAAAGTGATTCGTGAAAATGAAAAAATGATTAGTGGTGGTGGAACACAGATAGATTTAGGGGAAATTGACGCTTGTTGTAGTTAAGGTTTCATGACTCAAAGGTCATGAAATTAAAAATGCCCTTGAGCATCTGCATCGCTAAAATGATCCCATTTAAGTTTTGCACCACCTAAAATATGAAAATGGAGGTGTTTTACCTCTTGACCACCATTATTTCCAACATTTGTAATTACTCTATAACCCGCTTTTTCAATCTTTACTTCTCGAGCTACATCTTGAATAAAACTTGTCATTCCACTCATCGTTTGAGGAGTTACTTCTATAAAACTATCTACATGTTGTTTTGGTATTGCAAGTATATGAACAGGTGCCTTAGGATTGATATCATGAAATGCTAAAAAATCATCATTTTCTAATATTATATTTGAAGGTATCTCTTTATTGACTATTTTACAAAATAAGCACATTATTATTTCCTTTTTTTCTTGTTGATTACTTAAATTATATCACAATCTCTAGGCAATGAAGCTGTTTATAAATTAAATTTTTATATAATCTATCTTAAAATTTATAAAGTATGGAGACTCGTTTGACAGAGTGGTACGATAAAATAAAAGAAGCTAGTAGTGTAGAGCAACTAGAGGAGATTAGAATCTCTGTATTTGGTAAAAAAGGTGTCTTAGCAGCAGAGTTTGTTAAGATGAAAACTGCACCAAATGAAGAAAAAGCAAAAATTGCAAAAGAATTAAACAACCATAAGACAGCACTTATGAATGAGTTTACTGCAAAGAAAATTGCATTACAAACTGCAGAACTTAAAGCTGCTATGGAAGCTGAAGCTATTGATGTGTCACTTTTTAGTACTACATCAAGTTCAGGAGCATTGCATCCAGTTATGGAAACAATGGATAGAATTGTGGAGTATTTCTCTTCAATGAATTTTGCTGTAAAAACTGGGCAAATTGTAGAAGATGACTTTAACAACTTTGAAGCTCTCAATCTACCAAAATATCACCCAGCACGTGATATGCAAGATACATTCTATTTTAAAGATGAGATGCTTCTAAGAACACATACATCTCCTGTACAAATTAGAACAATGATGAAAACACAGCCGCCTATTCGTATGATAGCTCCGGGTGCTGTATTTCGTCGTGATTATGATTTAACACATACTCCAATGTTCCATCAGATAGAGGGGCTCTTAGTAGATGAAGAGGGAAAAGTCTCTTTTGCTAACTTAAAGTTTATTTTAGAAGACTTCTTAAAGTATATGTTTGGCGATGTAGAGGTACGTTTTCGTCCCTCTTTCTTCCCTTTTACAGAACCATCTGCAGAGGTAGATATTAGCTGTGTTTTTTGTAAAGGTGAAGGTTGCCGCGTTTGTTCACATACAGGTTGGTTAGAAGTTCTAGGTTGTGGAATTGTTGATCCAAATGTTTTTGAAGCTGTAAAATACAAAAATGTAAGTGGCTATGCCTTTGGCTTAGGTGTAGAGCGTTTTGCAATGCTTATTCACCACATCGGAGACCTTCGTTCACTTTTTGAAGGCGATATAAAATTACTGGAGCAATTTCAATGATAGTTACAAAATCTTGGTTACAAGAGTGGATAGATTTAGATGGTCTCTCTACAGATGAGATTGCAAAAACATTTAATGCTATTGGGCTTGAAGTTGATCGCATCCATGAGTATAGAGTTCCTAAAAAAATTGTTTTTGGTCGTGTTTTAGAGTGTGAAAAACATCCAGATGCAGATAAACTAAATATTTGTAAAGTAGATATCGGCACAAGTATTCGACAAATTGTTTGTGGTGCATCAAATGTAAGAGCAGGGCTTGATGTTGTTGTTGCAACTATTGGTGCTGTGATGCCAGGTGGTCTTGCGATTAAGCCTGTAAAACTTCGTGGTGTAGAATCAGAGGGTATGATTTGTTCAGCAAGTGAGATAGGCCTCCCAGATATTGGCAATGGTATTATGGAACTTGATGAGAGCATAGGCTCTTACGAGCTTGGTGCTGAAGTTTCTACAAATAGCATTTTAAATGATGATTTAATTGAAATTGAACTTACTGCAAATCGTGGAGATTGTTTAAGTATTCGTGGTGTTGCACGTGACCTCTCAGCAGCATTTGATAGACCAATTAAAGAGTATGTAGTTACTGATAATGATGAGAAACGTGGCATTGGCAGAATTTTAAGTTTAGCACATGAAAAAGATTTAAATGTTTCTTTGAGTTATAAGGCTGTAGAATTAAAAGAACTTGTTTTACCTTTAAATGTAAAATTAAGATTAGCTCAAATTGAAGAAAATAGAGAAACAGATATTGAAGCGATGATGCTTTATATTACACATGCTACAGGTGTTATTCTTCGTGCATATAATTATGGATTTTTCTGTGAAGAAGATGAAGTGATGGCAAAAATCACTTTACATGAAGATGAAAATGGTTATGCAGAAATTAGAGGCAAAGAGAAGGCTTCTACTATAGGTATTATTCAATATAAAGACTCAAAAGTAACATATAAAGAGGGAACAGTTCTTATAGAAGCCTCTTACATTCCACCTGATATTATCTCAAAACAGATGGCATCTAAAAAACTAGAAGCTGGGCCGATGTTTTATAAAACATCACGTGGTTCAGAGCCAGAGCTTAATGGCGGGCTTTCATATTGTATTGATATGATTGAAGCACACTCTAGTTCTTCAACATTTGGGGGAAGCATCGACCTTTCAAATACACATAAAGACACTATTGTAATTGTTACTAAGCAAGAGATAGACGATATTATAGGTGCAAAAATAGATAAGGTAAAAATCTCTAAAATACTTAAAAATCTAGGTTTTGATATCTCTAAATCTTCTACAGACAAATTTGTTGTTTCTGTGCCACAATTTCGTCATGACATTGTGAACAAACAAGATATTATTGAAGAGATTGTAAGAATGGTAGGAATAGACAATATTCCATCAAAACCATTTGTGCTTACTGAAGACAACCGTCTTGAAGATGATTATTTTACATATAAAAAACGTAGTATTTATAGACATCGTGCAGCATCTAATGGTTTTCATGAGAGTGTACATTTTGTTTTTGATGAGAAAAAAACACTTAACTCTTATGGATTTGAAACAACTAAAGAGGAGCTTGAACTTTTAAATCCTATTGTTCAAACTCTTGATACATTAAGACCAACGCTTCTAACAGGGCTTTTAAAAGCAGCTTCGCAAAATGTAAAGAATGGCTATGCTAGTGTAAAACTTTTTGAAGTTGGTTCCGTATTTACCCCTAAACGCGATGAATCACTTAAGATGGCATTTGTATTTAGTGGCGATGCAGAAAAAGAATCTTTATCAAACGGTGGAAAACCTTCAAAGGTTGATTTTGCTGGTTTTGTACAAAAAATAGCTGATGTTGTTGGCGATATAGAGCTTCGTGAATATAAAACAAATCATTCATTATCACATGAATTTCAATCTGCTGAAGTATTACTCGATGGTGTGTCCATTGGTGAGTTGTTTCGTGTGCATCCTGAGGTTGAAAAAGCTTATGATTTAAGTACAACTTTTATGTGTGAATTAGATTTTGAAAAACTTTCTTATGGTTTAAAAATCGCTTCTAAAACATCTAAATATCAAGCATCTTTTAGAGATTTAAGTGTTATTATGCCTCAATCTATGAGTTATGAAAAAGTGAAGTCTGTCATTGAAAAAAGTGAGATTCCAAATCTTATTCGTTTTTATCCTGTAGATAAATACAGTGATGAATCTTTAGGTGAAAATATGAGCTTAAGTATCCGTTTTGTACTTCAGTCAAATGAGAAAACCTTAGAAGAAGAAGATATTAACAATGTAATGGACACTATTTTAGGAGCCTTAGGTTCTGAACTTGGAATTGGTCTAAGATAATGAGTAAAGTAGTAGTCTCTCCAGCGATGCAATTTTCTTTGAGTATCTCAGAGATTGCTCCAGATAAGTCCATCTCACATCGTAGTGCGATGTTTTCTATGCTCGCAGAGGGTGAAAGTATTATTGAAAACTTTCTTCGTGCGGAAGATACTATGAACTCTTTAGAGATTGTAAAAAATCTTGGAGCTAAAGTGGAAGATAATGGAGATACTATTAGAATTTCCAGTGATGGAATTAAAGAGAGCTTTGAAGTGCTCGATTGTGGAAATTCAGGAACAGGGATGCGTCTTTTTTGTGGACTTTTAAGCTCTGCAAATGGACACTTTGTTCTTACTGGCGATAAATACCTTCGTCGTCGTCCAATGAAGCGAGTAACTACTCCTCTTATAAGTATTGGGGCAAAAATAGATGGACGTGAAAATGGAGACT
>Ga0256828_1000685_pt1 | contig 22215 bp, 27 predicted proteins | sample CV88metaG_FD_185993 | JGI IMG/M metagenome (GOLD analysis project Ga0256828, IMG submission 185993) | Hydrothermal vent microbial communities from East Pacific Rise, Pacific Ocean - CV88 | ecosystem: Environmental > Aquatic > Marine > Hydrothermal vents | place: Pacific Ocean: East Pacific Rise...
CCGGTATCTACACCGACTAGGACGGAGTTTCCACGGGCTTTCATCTCTTTGATGTACTCCATGGTATCAAAGGTCATTTTTGGTGAGTCTTTGAAGTCACTTGTCTGGTTGTCCTGTGTGATCTCATAAAGCTTTTTCTCTACGATATCGACAACTTCGGCAGATGGAAGTTCTTCTTCAACTGTGACTCTTTTTATCTCTGTAGTGAGAGTGAGAAGGTGTCGTTTAAGAGATTTGTCTTTTATCTCATCTACGTAGGCTTTTGTATTGGAGATAGGGTTTGCAGAGAGGATTTCAAGCAGGACCTGCTCATCGAATTTCTTTGCTTTTATGAGCTCTTTTTTGATGAACTCTTCATCTATGGGCTGGTCTTTTTGTAAAAGAGTAAGCATTGCAGCAAAGATGTCCTGATGTGCAGGAAGATAGAAATCATCTTTTTTGAGTGTAACGCTCAGCTCATCGAACTGACTTGGCTCAAAGATGATTGAGCTTAAAACACTGCGTTCAAAAGCGAGATTGTAGAGGTTGTCTTGCACTAGGCTTTCCCTGCCATTGTTTCAACTTCAGCGACAAATCTGTCAACAAGTTCTTTTTCATCAAGGTTGGCAACAACTTCACCTTTGACCATTACAAGTCCTTTTCCTTTGCCGTAAGCGATGGCTACATCAGCATGTTTTGCTTCACCTATTGCGTTTACCACACAACCCATCACACTTACATCAAGAGGTGCTTTTATGTGTTTTGTACGCTCTTCTATCTCTGCAACAGCCGATACTAGATCAGCCTCGATTCTTCCACAGGTTGGGCAGGAGATGATATTGAGTCCCTCTTTTGCAACACCGCTGTCTTTAAGGATCGCTCGACCGACTTTTATCTCCTCTTCAAGTTCTCCGGTAATTGAGATACGCATAGTATCTCCGATACCTTCAAGCAGAAGTGTTCCAAGACCGATGGCACTCTTTACGGTTGCATGAAAGATAGTTCCCGCTTCTGTTACACCAAGATGGAAGGGGTAGTTGTTCTTTGGACGTAACATTCTGTAGGCTTCGACCGTTCTTTGTACGTCACTTGCTTTGAGAGAGATTTTAATATCTTCAAAACCAAGATCTTCAAGATATTTGATGTTATACTCAGCAGAAGCGACCATGGCTTCAGCAGTCGGTCCATACTTGTCATCGAACTCTTTTTCCAAGCTTCCTGCGTTTACACCGATACGAATAGGAAGGTTTCTCTCTTGACACGCTTTTACGATCTCTTTGATCTTGCTTTTATCGCTGATATTTCCTGGATTGAAACGGATACAGTCAACAGATTCTGCAGCAATGAGTGCGAGTTTGTAGTTGAAGTGAATATCTGCAACAAGCGGCAGAGATGTCTGCTCTTTTATCGCTTTAAGTGCGAGTGCATCTTCCATATCAGGAACAGCAACGCGTACGATGTCCGCACCTGCAAAATGCAGACGGTTTATCTGCTCTACTGTTGCTGCTACGTTATGAGTATCAGAGTAGGTCATAGACTGAACCGATATAGGTGCATCACCACCAACTGCTACATCACCGACAAATATTTTTTTAGTAGGGTATCTTTTTATCATAGGGAGATTTTAGCCTCTTTTTTATGAAAAGGTGCTTTAGAATTATGTTTAGATTATGTAGTCTTCGTAGTTAACACTGCTACAAAGTTTATGTTCTACTGAATATTCAAGTCTTTCAAAGAGTCTGTTTAGCATATCGAGATAGTTCTCATCAAAATCTTCAGAAATAACAGTTGCAATAAAGTATTTTTGTTGGTACTCGATCTCTTTTAATTTTCTATAGAGATTTTGAGCGGCTTTTACATAGGAGTTTTCTTGCGCAGCATCGAAGACAACACAGACAATATTGTCTGTGATGCAAAGTAATTTATCTGTTTTTCTAAGGTTGATTCTTAATTTTTCTATATGAGTTTTAATAGGGTCATCTGTATAAATCGCAGCTAGAGCGAAGTGCGTGTTATAGCGCTTCTCTCTATAGATATATTCATAAATTAAATCCATAATAGTTTGATGACATAAGCTTCGAGTAGACTCAAGATCATTTAACATTCCACTTATAATTTGCTGCATAACTCAACCTATATAGTTTACTTACAATATGATAACTGAATCAGATTGATAAATCAAGTGATTATTTGTTTTTTTCATGTTGATATTGTTGTCTGGAACCACTACCGTCTCTATTCTTCTCATTTGTAGTTTGAGGATATTCAGGATGACAATATTCATCTCCTAAACTACAACAACCATTTGCAACACCCATATTTATTAAACTTTGATCAAAAGCCCAATAGTGCTTGTAACTTCCATTTCTTAAAAAGTCAAACGCAGCAACAATATCACTTGCATTATCATCTTGTGCAGTGGCAATATCTCTATCGAGATCTGTAATATCCGTTACTTCAACCATACATCCTACTTCAAGAGCATCTTGTTTTGAAGCCTCTCCTTTTGCAAGAAGCGTATTATAAAGATCTTGGATCGCTTGAATGTTGTATTGACCACTTGGAAGTTGTGTAACATTGTAATCTGCATATGCAGTTGTGGTGTTTACATCTGTTATATCTGTGTTGTTAAAGTCACTGAGATCTGAGATATATTTTTTAACTAAAAGCTGTACAGTAGCAATATGTGTAGCCTCAGAGTTATCAGCAATGTTTTTGAGTGTTTTTATCTCTGTTGCTCTCTCTTTATGGTAGTTGTAGAGGTTTGTATAAACATCATATGCCAATCTCTCCTCATTACCCATATATGAGAGTGTATCTTTTGTTTCTTGGCTTAATTGAGCAGCTGGCGTATATAGAGCATCAGTAACAGATGATGGTATTTTATTGCTGTGTTCATCGAGGTTAGCAACATACTCTGTGCTCTCCTTTAGATGAGCTACAGCATCATTTTCATCAATAAGTGTAACATTCGCTTCAGTAGCATAATAGTCTACATCAGCAGATCTAAAAGTTATGTTGGCATCTTGAAAAGCATCTTTTACTTCTTCTTTTATCTGAATACCGTTACGGCTGTTATTGTCTTCATCACAAGATTGTAAGAAACGTGCCATAGCTATAACATCTGTGTTATTCGTGTCTTCTCTGGAAACATGAAGAAGGTCTTGAGGAAAAACTTGTTTATCTTTTGCGATCGTATCAATCTCCCCAAGCTCTAGACCTGAAATCTTGAATTTAACAGGAAGTGTCTGACAGTTAAATGAACCGTTTATATCAGTTGTACCTGTTGAACCATCAGCACAGCTGTAATCAATGTTTTGTAGATAATTGTCGATAAGTTGTCCTGAAGTCAGTGTAGTCGCAGTTGTTGCACTATCTGAAGAAGAACTGCCACAACCTACAAGCAGTAAGCTCGCACAAGTGAGTGAAAGTGCTAGAAGTGAAGTTGTTTTCATATTGAATCCTTTTGTTTGATTACGAAAGTATAATATGAGAGTATTAGTGAAGTGTTAGCAGCTTATTGGAAATACTCCCATAAGGGAGTTTCCTTGTTGATCGTGTAGAGACTAAAATTTAAAATCTAAATTAGTATAGAGGTATCTGCCTGGTTCGTTAAGCAAGACTTTTTCTCCACCACCTGCTGTGATAAGAGTAAGATCTGTATATGTATTACTTTTTGCATAGGCAACATCAAAAAGGTTATTTACACCAAGTGTAAGATCAAATTGTTTATTTACTTCATGTTTTAATTTAAGATTTAAAATTGACCAACCAGCAAGATATTGTTCTCCGTTATCAGAGTCATATTCGCTCCAAGCATCACTTCCCTCTACTTGAACTGTCGCAAGAGAGTTGTTCGCATATTCATAATTAAGGGCAAGGCTTCCACGAAGAGGTGACATATCTGCAAGATTTTTATTTGTTCGTCCCTCAAATGCTTTATCTTTCTCTCCACGTTTGTAAGAACCTATCATATCAAGAGTGATATCATCGTTGAGGTAGTATGTTGCACTTAGCTCACTTCCATAAACTGTGGCATCGATATTATCAAAAATATTCTTAGGGTGCATTCCAACATTTTTATTTGGATTAATATAGATGTAGTTGTGTAACATGGAATAGAAGCCTTTGATCTTGAATTCAAAGTTTTCATATTTTGCTTCATATCCAATATCGAACTCTCTATTTGTTGTTTGATCCAGATCTGGTGTACCTACAGTGTTTCCATTTTTCATAAAATAGAGCTCTCTTGCATCTGGAACACGTGAAGCTTGACCAACACCGGCAAATATTCTGTTCGCTCTATCTAGATGGTAACTTGTAAAGATATTTGCATTTAGAGCATTATATGTATTGGATTGGTGCGCTGCATTATCATCCTCGACTGTCGTGTAGTCATATCTTGCACCGACCTTAACGTTCAATGCATTATAATTTTTTTCTAGTGTTGCAAAGAGTGCTGAGTTCTTAGTAAGTGCATGGTCTATACTGTCACCTAGAAATGCTCCGGTTACGTTGTTAGAGTACTCGCCTTTCCATGTTCGGGCACTTGTATCAAGCCCTAGTAATAGTTTATAGCTTTCTAGATCAAAATTATTTTTTAGTTTGATCCCCTGCATGGTCGTTTTCATATGGTTCGTTTTATTTTTGAGTGGATTGATCGCTGCATTTCTGTACTCTGTACTCATAGGGTGGTCAACATCTGAGTAGTAGTATTCTAGATTTACATTCTTATATTTATCAGAAATGTTCTTGATATTGTAAGCTACACTATAGATGTTAGAGTCATCAGAGATGGCATCCATTGGAGAGTTTGGATAGAGTACGTTGTCACTTCTATTTGCGGTTGTAGTTAAACGCAGCTCTTGATCTTTTGCAGTTGTCACAAATGCTTTTGCCATTACAGACTGTTTTTGATACGCTTGCATATCTTCATATCTTGGTTGGTATTGATTTGGAAGAGGCGCACCTGCATGTTTTAGTTGTTGGGCGAGGGTATGACCATTTCCGTCTTTGTATTGGTCACTTGTCTCTCTTGAAGCTGTAAGCAATAGACGGACTATATCATTTCCTCCTGTTAGAGTTGCCCCGAATTTTTTATAGTTCCATGCTCCAAAGCCTACATTGATCTCACCTTTTGTCTTTTTGCTTGGTTGTTTTGTAGTGATCTTGAGCCCCCCGCTCATAGTACCGTAGTTAGTTACATCATAAGGTCCTTCAATAACTTCTATTGTATCGATCTGATTTGCAAGAACGTGTGATACAGGTGGGTCCATTCTATTTGGACAAGCACCATATACTTTTGTACCATCAACTTCCACACTGATATTATCACGTTTTTGTCCACGGATAAAAATATCATTTGCAATACCGCTGCGACGACTCATATCAATACTTGGTACGCTTTGACTAAGAGCAGAAGCGACATCGGCTGAGGTTTTCGCTTTTTGTGCAACGTCTGTCATCGTTGTTGATTCTACATCAATGATCGGAAGATCTACATCTGCAGCATAGAGAGCAGAAATAGTTAACATGGATAATATAATTGTCTTTTTCATTTAAAATAACCTATAAATTTAATTTTCCTTAATTTTAAAACTAATAATTTAAAATTAAGAGTACTCTTTGTAATAGTATAAAAAAAGTGTTACAAAAGTGTTAAGTGGTTACAATTATGCCCATGAACAGAGTAGAAAAGATAAAACGGACAATTACAATAGCTTTAGGTTTTGCACTTGCAACATACCTCATAATGAGTGGAATGGCAATGTTGAAAAAAGATGATAATATTAAAAATTCATCGTCACACAATGAAGTGAGCCATGCTGTCGAATCAGAACAGAACAATCAATAGGTACTATATCTTTTGATGTAAAGGTTTCTCTAAAGACCTCTAAAGCCTTCTTGTCGCTTGGAGTATTATAAATTGGTATGAGAACAGCACCATTTACAAAGAGAAAGTTCGCATAGGTAGCAGGGAGTCGTTCACCTTCAAAGTAGATGGCATCGCTCATAGGAAGTGCAATGAGTGAGAAGTTTTTCTCTTTTGCAATCATTCGTAGTTCCTCTTCCATGCGTTTGAGCTCTTGATAGTGTTCATCTTTCTCATCATCACATTTGACGTACATAATGGTATCTTTATCAATGAAGCGAGCAAGTGTATCTATGTGTGAGTCTGTATCATCGCCTGCCAAGTATCCGTGGTTGAGGTATAGAATATGTTTAGCACCGAAAAACTCTTTGAGCTTTTGGGTCACACTTACTGCGTTTAGTTTTGGATTTCTGTTTTTATTGAGCATGCAGGCTGATGTTGTAAGGATACTCTCTGCACCATTACTCTCAACACCACCTCCCTCAAGTACAAAATCTATCTTTTGCATAGGCAACTTGTAGTATGAAGAGAGTGCTTGGGACATAGCATTGTCTTTGTGCGATTCAAACTTACCACCCCATGCATTGAAAGTGAAATCAAGTAGCTTTTTTTCTCCATTTTCTTCTATCGTTAATGCCGAGCAGTCCCTTGCCCATGTGTCATCGGTCTCATATTCGGCAAATTCAAGGTTTGTGAAGTCGCTGAAGTGTCTTTTGACTGCGTTTATATCATAGCAGACAACAAGACACTTTTGGTATTTACGTACTGCGTTTATGATATTTACAAATGTATTCTGTGCCTCTTGGAGATACTCTGCCCAGTCTGTTTTGGGATGGGGAAAGATGATTTGTGTAAAACTTTGTTTTTCAAACTCTGCGATTAATTTTTTCTTCCCAAACATGCTGTATAATTCTCCTATGGCTTACATAACTCTAAATAAAAATCATTTTTTTAATAACCTTGATATTATTGCGCAACTCACTTGTGCCAAAGATAAAATTGCACTTGTTTTAAAAGATAATGCTTATGGTCACGGACTACTTGAAGTCGCCCAGATGGCAAAAGAGTACGGTATTACGAAAGCTGTTGTCCGTTCATACAGTGAAGCACAGGAGATTGAAGAGTATTTTGAGTATATTTTAGTTTTGGCAGATCTCTCCACTGTAGCAAATCAAAAGATACGATTTACCATAAACGATATATCACAGATCGCAAAATTTGCACAAGGAACAAAAGTAGAGTTAAAAGTAAACAGCGCAATGAATCGAAACGGAATTGAGATGGATGAACTCTCTGCTGCGTTTGAGGAGATAGCCAAAAAGGGTTTGAAACTTGAAGCTGTTTTTACCCATCACAGTTCGGCAGATGAAGAGAACCATTTTTATGCACTGCAAAAAGAGAACTTTGCAAAGATAAAAGCTGAATCGCAAATCTTAGCAAAGCAATACGGTATAGAAAATTTACGTTTTCACTCTTGTAACTCCGCAGCACTCTTTCGTGAAGAGCATTTTAATGAGGATATGGCAAGAGTGGGTATCGCTGCGTTTGGCTGTCTTGAACTGCAAAACAGTGCTTTGCAAAAGAAGTTACAGCCCGTACTGAGTCTTTATGCAAACAGACTTTCTCAAAGAGTTTTGCAGAGTGGTGAGTGTGTTGGTTACAGTGCAACATTTCAGGCACAGGAGTCATGTGTAGTAAGCAATTATGATCTTGGTTATGGTGATGGATTTTTACGTTCGTGTTCAAATCACTATATTACGCCACATAATATTAAAATAGCAGGAAGAATCTCTATGGATAACAGCTCTTTTTTGAGCGATAAAGAAGAACTTCTTATTTTTGATGATGCGCGAGTCGCTGCGAAGCAGGCAGGTACTATTAGTTATGAGATGCTGACAGCTCTTAAGAGCTATATTAACCGAACTATTACGACGTAACCTTTACAACTGCACTTGGAAATATAACACCGTCAATTCCAAGCAGGGCTAACTCCTCTATCTCATCTTCATCTTCAATATGAGCCAGTATCTTAGTATCAAAAAGATAGTTTTCAGCAATTTTTTGTGCAGTTTTTGCAAGAGATGGCTCAACTACAATATAGGCTGCGTTTAGAGCGGATGCATAAGTGATTTGAGTTATATTATCCACTTTGAGTGCGAATTTTATTGCATTTTCTTGTAGATAGTTGATAATGTCTAGATTAGTTTCATCAAACTCGACATAAATGATAGATGAAGGTGGAGTTGTAAGAATAGTATCAATGTCAAAAACATGATAAAATTTTTGACTCTCTATAAATCTATGACCAAAAAAGAGCATTATTTTGCCTGTGTGAGACACTCACGTGAGCAGTAGTATTTGCCATTGCTTAAAATTGCCTCTTGTACCTCTACATAGATACCGCAGTTTGCACACTCGACCATATCATTAGCTTCAGGTTTCTTTGGTTTGCTTCTTTTTTGTGTCGTTGTAACAGTAGGTTTCGTTTTAAAAAACATAAAATATACAACTGCTATCACAGCTGCGATCATTAGAAATTTTAGTATCATATATTTTCTCCTAAAAGTAAGTAGTGTCGGTTATCTTTTTCTATAATCTTGTAGTCCATATCTTTAATGCCCTCATTGATCTCATCAAAAACCTTTTCACCTTTGTAAAAAAGTAATTTAGAGTTTTTATCTCTAAAGTTCTCACTTAATTTTAGAAGCATTTTTGTGTCAGTAACTGCACGAGAGGTGATGATGTCAAAGATTTTTGGCTCCATCTGCTCCACTCGTTTTTTGACAACTGTTACATTTTTAAGTCCCAAATCAGCTTTGATGAACTGTAAAAAACTTGCACGTTTAGTAAGTGGTTCTACAAGTGTTATCTCTGTATCTGGAAGAGCCAGAGCCAAAATCATTCCAGGAAATCCGGCACCTGTACCAATATCCATCAAGGAGTTGACCTTAGGAAGAAATTTTACGGGATAAAGTGCATCATAAATAAAATTGTTCAGAGTATCTTCATCTTTTGCTCCGGTAAGATTATGAATCTTATTCCATTTGTGTAAATGTTCTTTATATCTTTGTATATTGGGAAAAAAATTCTTTGGGAGATCTATTTCTGCGTTTACAATGGCATCTTTTAAATTCAATACAATTATCCTTGTTTTATGAAAAAAGTTTTTTCATTAGCGTAAAAAAGATTTTAAAAATCCCTTTGTTTCCTACTATATTATCGATGAACTCATCATAGGTAAGACCTTTTTCTTCCAAATAACCTCGAAGATATTTTTCACTGGCATCCATACCGCCGATTGATTCTATTTCCAATAGCTTTGCATATATGGGTTCTATCTTCTCAACAGCACTTTTAGGAGCTGCTTTTCTAAACGCAGTATGAGAAATGATCTCATTTGTAATGGGGTCGACCTTTGGTTCAAATTCAGTAACAACCCAATAATAACTTCCATCTTTTGCAAGGTTCTTAACTACGGCCATAATATTTTGTGCTTTATTGATTCTATCCCACATCATTTTAAAAACAACTTTGGGCATATCAGGATGTCTGATAATGGAGTGAGGTTGTCCAATAAGTTCAGGTTCACTATATCCAGATATCTCTACAAAATAGTCATTCCCATACTCAATAATACCCTTAGGGTCGGTTTTTGAGACGATATATCTCTTGGGATCCAGTTTTATTTCATTTAAAATCGGTTCTGGATGTTTCATATTCACTCCTTTGTACAAATAAAGACCAATTATATAATTATATTTATTAAATTTATGCAATAATAAGCCAATTTGATGTTCAGGTTGAGGTAAATGACAAAATCACAAACGCTAGAAGCAATAGAAAAAGCCAGATTATCACATATTGGTCAGATGGAGAAGATAGATCTGATGTTAAAGGGTGTTGAAATAGAGAACCCTACGAGTGTTTCAAAAACAAAATGTGAGTTTGGAAAATGGCTTTATGGTAATGATGATGATTTTATGGCCAATATTTTAGGCTTACAATTTTACGAGCAACTAGATAAAGAACATGAAGCATGGCATACTGAGTATGCAAAAATTTATGATCTGTTGATTCAAAAGAAGAAAAAAGGTTTTTTTGCAAAAGTATTGAATAAAAACAGTGTAGATACTTTAAGTCTAGATAAGGCAAAAGCCTATTATGTAGAACTTGAAGGGACAACCGAGCGACTACTTCATATGTTAGAGAAATCCAAAAGACGTTTAATGGCGATCAATGAGACAAAGTTCTTAAAAACTTTTTAAGAACTTTGTCATCTCTGCTACAGGCAAGGGCTTAGAATAAAGATATCCTTGTACACAATCACAACCATTTTGTAGTAAAAACTCTTTTTGCTCCTCTGTTTCCACACCTTCAGCTATAAGTCCAAGATTAAGACTTTTAGCAAGTGCGATAATTGCTTTTGTAATAGCTATATCATCTTCATCTTTAGGAATATCATTAATGAAAGATTTGTCTATTTTAAGCTTATGAATAGGCAGCTTTTTGAGATAAGAGAGAGAAGAGTATCCTGTCCCAAAATCATCGACTGAGATATTTATCCCACTGTCATGAACGCGACGAAGTCTTTTTATTGATAGTTTTGGATTATTCATTACTTGTGTTTCCGTTACTTCAAGTTCCAACCACTCTTTTTGAAAATCAAACTCGTCCATTGTATTGAAAAGATTGGAAATAAAGTCACTTTGTTGGAGTTGTGCCATTGCAAGGTTCAATGATAACTTTCCTGGGAAAAGTCCATTTTTGTACCACTTAGAAAATTGTGCCATCGCTTGTGCCATAACGATCCTGTCAATTTCAACGATCAGTCCAAGCTCTTCGGCAAGGGATATGAAGTCAACAGGTGGAACCATACCTAAAGTGGGATGATGCCATCTTACAAGGGCTTCCATACCAGTGAGTTGATTACTGAGAATATTTATTTGCGGTTGGTAATATACTTCGAACTGTTTCTCTTTAATGGCAATTCTGAGACTGTTCTCCATAACAACCCGTTTGTAGGCATGTGCGGACATTCCTGCTGAGTAGAGTTGGTAATTGTTCCTTCCTTTTTCTTTTGCCTTGTACATTGCTGTATCTGCATATTTGAGCAGATTACTTTTATCATGGGCATGTTCAGGATAAATAGAAATACCTATGCTTGTAGTAATATGGAGCATATTCGATGAGATCTTGATCGGTGCTTTCATGGTCTCGATAATTTTATTTGCTACAGTTGCAATATCTGTCAGTTTTTTAATATCATGCATAATGATCGTAAACTCATCACCACCGAGTCTGGCAATACTATCATCTTCTCGGATACAGTTTTGAAGTCTACTACTTATCTTTTGTAAAACAATATCGCCAATATGGTGCCCAAGTGTGTCATTAATATCTTTAAAATGATCTAGATCGATAAAGAGCAGGGCAAAGTTGGTATTTGTCTTTTTTGCTGCCGTTATCGCTTCTGATAATTGTTTTTGAAAAAGGGTTCTGTTTGGAAGATTTGTTAGTGTATCATGGTTCGCTTGATGTAGTAAAAGTTCGGATTGTTTTTTGACAAGGTCACTCACTAAAAGGTTTTGTGTAACATCGCTGTCAAAAATAACATATGCCTCTTTTGAGTCATATTCTATCCTCTGAATATATGATTGCACATGATAACTTGTTCCGTCTTTTCGTGTATGTATACTTTGATTTGTTAAGTATGGCTGCTTTGTTTTTTGATAGTTCTTTTTGAGCTCATCGATCATTTTGGGAGTCAGATCTTTATTGATATCGAAAATGGTCATGCCTGCAAGCATCTCTTCTTTTGTGTATCCAAGTGCTTCACAGGCAGCTTTATTGACATAAAGATATTTTGAAGTGTCATACTCTACAACATAGATCTCACTTGCGGAGTTCTCAATGATAGAGCTAAGTTCTTGGGATTTTTGTTCAAGTTTCACCTGCTCTGTAATATCTTTAGTTGTTCCAATAAGTTTGACAGGTATGCCGTTGTCATCTAAGAGAACCTGTGCATTTATCAAAATGTTTTTTTTCTTTCCTGATTTTAATATGACAGTGCCTTCAAAGCTATTGGCTTGATGTGTAGTAAGAAGTTCTTTCATGATAGCTTTGACACGGACAAGGTCTTCAGGACTAAGAAAGGAGAAGAAAAGCTCGAGGGTAGGTTTGATTGAAAATGGTTTTATTTCATAAATATTATAGCTGTTTTCAGACCATATCGCCTGATGTGTGCGAAGATCAACTTCCCAACTACCTAGTTTATTTATCTTTTCTAAGAGACGGAAACTGTCCTCTCTGGCCTTTAATTTTTGTAAAGCAGTTTCAACATCATCTTTTTCTATATCTATAGGCATTTTTTACTCCTTTGGAAGCATATGCCCCATCTCGTCACGTTTGACATTAAGATAGTCACTATTGTGTTTATTCGCTTTCATAATAATCGGAATTCGTTCGACTATCTCCACTCCGCTTATAGAGTTGATCTTATCAGGATTGTTCGTTAAAAGTCTTATTTTTTTAATATTGTAATGATTTAAGATAAATGTTACTGCTTCATATGTTCGCTCATCCGCAGCAAAACCGAGTTGATGATTTGCTTCTACTGTATTAAAACCCTTGTCTTGGAGGGCATAAGCATTTATTTTATTTAAAAGACCGATGTCTCGACCCTCTTGTCTAAGATAAATGACCATTCCCCCTGTCTCATCCGCCATTTGAAGTCCATACTCAAGCTGGTCTCTACAGTCACATTTCAAACTACCTATGGCATCGCCGGTAAGACACTCTGAATGGACTCTGACAATTGGCACTTCGGCAAGTTTTTTTGCAGCTATTACAAGATGCTCTTTCTCACCTTGTTTGAATGCTTGGACATTAAAATCACCAAATCTGGATGGTAAATCTGCTACTTCTGAAATTTCTATATTCATTATTTAATCTTTAAATGGGTAAAATATTTGTCTAAAAACTATTAGACTGTTGCATAGTTTTATTATAGCAAAAGTTTATAAAAAAAAAGGTTTAAAAATGTTTCAAAGATTTCGTCGAACTCGTTTAAATAAACACTTACGTGCTCTTGTTAGAGAGACACAGGTCACTACAGATGATTTTATCTATCCATTATTTGTAAGAAGTGGTGAGGGCATCAAGACAGAGGTCGCGTCTATGCCCGGTGTATTTCAAATGAGCATAGATGAGGCAATAAAAGAGTGTGAAACACTCAAAAGTTTGGGGCTTTACTCTATCATTCTTTTTGGTATTCCTGATGTTAAAGACTCTATTGGCAGTGATGCTTTGTGTGAACACGGCATAATCGCTACAGCGATAAGAGAGATAAAAGCTGCGCATCCGGATATGTTCGTTGTAACTGATCTGTGCTTTTGTGAGTATACGGACCATGGACATTGCGGTATTATCGATGAAGAGCATGAAACGGTAAATAATGATGCAACACTTGAAATCTCAGCACAACAAGCAGTTATCCACGCAAAAGCAGGGGCTGATATGATAGCTCCTTCTGGTATGATGGATGGCATTATTGAAACGTTGCGAAAAGGTCTGGATGAAGCAGGGTATGAAAATCTTCCGATTATGGCATATTCTACAAAATTTGCTTCTGGATACTATGGTCCTTTTAGAGATGTTGCAGAGTCGACTCCTAGTTTTGGAGATCGTGCGAGTTATCAAATGGATCCGGCAAATCGTCGTGAAGCGATTGCAGAGAGTATCTCTGATGAGGCACAGGGGGCAGATATTTTGATGGTGAAACCAGCTCTTGCCTATCTTGATATTGTAAGAGAGATAAAAGACAATACAACACTGCCAATGGCTGTTTATAATGTCAGTGGAGAGTATGCAATGCTGAAATTTGCTGGGATGAACGACCTGATAGATTATGAACGTGTTGTGATGGAAACAATGATAGGCTTTAAACGTGCAGGCGCAGATATAATCATCTCTTATCATGCAAAAGAAGTAGCAGAGATACTGCAAAGAAGTTAATTTAAAGAAAAGTATAGTTAGAATATACAAAAACAAAGATTTAGGATTTTATTGTGAGACATTTTTTAACACTCAAAGACTTTACCAAAGAAGAGATTTTAGAGATTATTAATTTGGGTTTAGAGATAAAAAAAGATTTAAAAGCAGGCGTTTATAAAAAAGAGTTAGAGATGCAGACACTTGCAATGATCTTTGAAAAAAGTTCAACAAGAACTCGTGTAAGTTTTGAGACGGGAATGTTTCAGCTTGGTGGGCATGCTCTCTTTTTGTCAAATCGTGATATACATCTAGGAAGAGGAGAACCCGTAAAGGATACTGCACGTGTGATCTCATCTATGTGTGATATGGTGATGATACGAACGTATGAACACTCAATGATAGAAGAGTTCGCGAAATACTCCAAGGTACCTGTTATAAACGGGCTTACTGATTCTTATCATCCTGTTCAGCTTTTAGCGGATTATATGACTATGATAGAGTATGGTGTCAATGAAAATGCTATAGTTGCATATATTGGTGATGGTAATAATATGACAAACTCTTGGTTGATGCTGGCTGCGAAACTCGGTTTTGAGCTACGTATTGCAACTCCAAAAGGCTATGAAGTGGATGCTGAGGTACTTGAAGATGCTCTTAGTATGGCAAAAGAGAGCGGCGCTGTGATTAAAGTCATGAACGATCCTAAAGAAGCAGTACGTGGTGCGACTATTGTTACTACTGATACCTGGGCATCTATGGGACAAGAGGATGAAAAAGAGCAGCGTATTAAAGATTTTGAAGGTTTTATGGTTGATGGTCTTATGATGTGTTTAGCCGATAGAGATGCTAAATTTTTACATTGTCTGCCTGCATACCGTGGACAGGAAGTAAGTGAAGAACTTTTAGAAAATCATGCAGATATTGTTTTTTCAGAGGCTGAAAATCGTCTTCATGCTCAAAAAGGTTTAATGGTGTGGCTGAATTCAAAAAGGGCTTAGAACCACCCTTTTGAATCTTGTAAAATTGCTTGGTTAGTTGTATTGTAAGCTCTGATAATTGCAGAGATGAGCTTAGTACCTTGATCAAAATATTGATCAGGGTCTACATCTATTTTCTTAGCTGCAAATGCTTTTGACGTATAGTTCGCATATCTCTTAACTTGATGATCTATAGTTGCAAGTTCTTTTGTGATTTCTTGCGGGATTTTACTACTATATTTTGCAGTGATCTGTGCCATCTTGGTTTGAAGTTTTTGATTTAATGATTTTAGTTCATAAATTAAAACTGTCAGTTTTTCATACTCATCTTTTGTAATTTTTCTTTTTGCGGCAATACCTGCTCCCATACCTCGAAGCTCTCCTGTATACTCTGTCATTGGAAGCATGATCTCCATCATTACAGAAGAAGCATCTTTTCCAAAAGGTGTCAGATCTTTTGCAAATCGCTTGGAAACTGATTGAGCCAGCATCAATGTCTGTTCTATCTGTTCAGTATAAGCTGCAAATATTTTCTTCGGCTTTTGTTTAAATGCTTTATGATTGAGTCTGATAAGTGCTTGAGAAATTGCAGTAGCACGTGAATTTATAATGGGATCAGCAGCGAGTGGTGTTGATTCCATATTTCCGATTGCACGCTTCATATCATCTCTACTTCCATACACTAGAAGCATAGCAGCTGTGTTACCATTAAGGTAAGAGTTGGTCAAACCTCGTGTTTTTTGAGTTGCTATAATCAAATCTTTTAAGTTGTCTATATATTTACTCGTTGCAGCCTGCTCTTCATTGCTAAAAAATGATTTTGCATGAAGATTGAAAACTAAAAGTAAGATAAATAAAAATGAACGCATTGCGACTCCTGTTGTTGTTTTGTTAATTGTAGCAGATTAACTTAATTAATATCTTATTCCAGTAAGGGTTCTTATCTTTTCTATTAAAGGTGATGCTACGGTTTGTGCTTTTACAGCACCTGCGTTTAGAATATCACGAACTTCATCTTGATGGTTCTTATAATATTCTCTTTTTTCTCTGTATGGTCTGAAATATTCCCAAATAACATCATGAAGATAGAGTTTAAAGTGACCATGCCCTTCTCCTCCACGTTTGTATCGCTCTTGAAGCTCTTGGCACTCATTTTCATTTAAAAAGAGTTTTGCCATATTGTAAACATTACAGTTCTCATACTCTTTTGGCTCTTCAAGCGCTACCTGCTCAGTTACGATCTTTTTGATCGTTTTAAGCTGTTTTTTCTCTTCACCGAAGATATTGACAGTATTGTTATAACTTTTAGACATCTTTTGTCCATCCGTTCCCGGTACAGTTGCTACATTCTCTTCTATTTTAAACTCAGGCAGTTTGAAAACTTCACCATATTCGTTGTTGAACTTGATGGCAATATCACGTGCAATCTCTACGTGTTGGATCTGGTCTTTGCCTACTGGAATGATATCTGGTTCATAGAGTAGAATATCTGCGGCCATTAAGACCGGATAGGAGAAGAGAGAGTGATTCGCAGAGATACCCTTCGCTACTTTATCCTTATAACTGTGAGCACGTTCAAGCAGTCCCATAGGTGTAAACGCAGAGAGTACCCAGTAGAGTTCAAGTACATCTTTTACATCTGATTGTACCCAAAATGTTGATTTTTCAGGGTCGATTCCAAGTGCAAGAAAGTCTGTTGCGGTCTGCATTGTAAGTTCTGCAAGTCTTGCTCCTCCATTGCCACTGCTCATCGCATGATAGTTGGCTATAAAAGCAAAAGTGTCACTATCTTTTTGTGCATCTACCATCTGCTTGATAGAACCGAAGTAGTTACCAATGTGTAGGTCACCTGATGGTTGGATACCAGTTAATACGCGCATAATAAATATTCCTGTTTTTTTAGGCGTATTATACCCATCTCAGCTTTATTTTGTTATTATGTAAATAAATATACGTTAGCCGTAACGGCTTAAAAAGGATTTATGATGAACTTACAAATTCGTGCAAAAGATTTAGCACTTACTGATGCAACAAAAGCACATATCGAAGGTGCTGTTGAAGCTTTTAGAAAATACTCTTTAGATATTACAAGTATTTTATGTAACTTGATCGCTGAAAAAAAAGGTGTGGAAGTTGAGTTTGAGATCCATGTTGCTCATGCAGAGCCGATCGTTATTACACAACATGATGATGTTTTAGATGCTGCCATTGATATTGCAGTTGACAGAGCTGAAAAAGCACTACGTCGTCTTCATGATAAAGTAACAGATCATAAAAATGCTTCTATTAAAGATCTAGAGACTGTTGAAGCGTAGGGCAAAGCATAGTTGAAAATTTTATTTTTATTACTACTTACACTAGGGTTGGTAGCTGCAGATGACTACTCCATAAGAGCTTATGGAGGTGTAGCTACTGATTATGATTTTGGTGAAATAATTACTGGTAATATCGGTAAGTTTCAGCAAAATTCCACGGTCTATGCCTTAGACGGTGGATACTCTCTTAAAAAAGCTTCAAAGTCACTTCCTTTTGATTTTTATATTAAAAGTGGTTTGGCCTATTTTGAACAAGCTCCTGCTAAAGATGCGATCTATGAATTTACACTTTATTTGAAAGCTTATTACAATATTGACTTTTTAGATAATCGAATTCGCTTTGGATTTGGTGAGGGTGGTTCTTATACAAGCGGTATCTTGCAGGTCGAGAAAGATGATGCAGAGGCGTACGAAGATAACAATTCACACTATCTTAATTATTTGGATGTCAGTTTGGATCTTGATCTAGGAAAGCTTGTTCGTTTACAAACTTTAAAAGAATTTTATGTTGGTGTTTTAATTAAACACCGTTCAGGCATATTTGGACTTATAAATAATGTACGACATGGTGGTTCAAATCATGTCGGTTTTTATTTGGAAAAAAACTTTTAGGAAATTTTATGTTGTATGATTGGATTCTATGGTTTCATGTAATCTCTTTTATCTCTTGGTTCGCAGTACTTTTCTATCTGCCTCGTTTATATGTGTATCATGTAGAAAATATTGATAATAAGGGTTTTTTAGAGGTTGTAAAGATTCAGGAAATGAAGCTTTACAAGTATATTGGTGTACCTTCTATGTGGGCGACGATCATTAGTGGAAGTTTTCTTATCTATCTTGGTCATTGGATGAGCTCACCATGGTTACATATTAAGCTTCTTTTTCTGGTTATTTTGATCGGATATTTTCACTCGCTTGGAGTACTTCGTATAAAACTGCTTGAAGATAGATGCACAAAGAGCGGAAAGTTCTTTCGTATGTACAATGAAGTTCCTACAATCTTGATGCTCTTGATCGTAGCTATGGTAGTCTTTAAGCCTTTTTCATAAAAAGGCTTATTTCTTACCTTGCTCTTCTTCTTTCATCTTTTTAAAAAAATAGAAACTTAGAAGTGAGAGCCCTAAACCACCCACTATAAAAGTCACAGCTAAAGCCATTATTTTTCTCCTTTCTTCTTCGCTTTAAATAGAAGCGGTGTTCCGCTAAAGTCAAATGCCTCTCTCATCTTGTTTGTCAAGTATCGTCTGTATGTAAAGTGCAGACCTTTTGGTTTGTTCATAACGATGGCGATCTTTGGCGGTCGTGTTTCATACTGTGTCGCATAGTAGATACGTATGACCTGCCCGTGCATACTTGGAAGTGTATGTCTGCGGAGTGCTTTTTCTATAACTTCATTGATCTTTGAAGTAGGAATTCTTTGTGAATAGTTCTCATTAATCTGTAAGATCATATCGTGAAGTTTATCAACTCTTTGGTGCGATTTTGCAGAGAGAGTGATAATAGGTGCATAGGCAAGAAATTTAAATCTGTCACGTACCTCTTTGATTATCTTGTCATGGTCTTCTCTTTTTGCGATGTCCCACTTGTTGAGCACGATGATACATGCAAGTTTGTTTTGGTCAACAAGACCTGCTATCTTTTCATCAAGGTCTAAAAAAGGCTCACTTGCATCTAAAACAACGAGTGCCATATTTGCGTTTTCAAGCATCTCTTTTGTACGCATAAGTGCAAACTTCTCGATTCCCACGATCTTCCCTCGACGACGAAGACCGGCAGTATCTACGAATGTAAGCTGTTTGTCTTTGTAGTTGATGGTCTCATCGATCGGATCGATAGTCGTTCCTGCTACTGAACTTACAACCGAGCGCTCTTCACCTAAAAGAGCATTTAAGAGAGAGCTTTTACCGACATTTGTACGTCCGATGATTGCTATCTTGATATGGTTGATGTCATTTTCATCGAACTCTTTTATGCGGTCATTTTGTGCAAAGATAGAGTCATCTTCGACTTCCTCTTCATCCCAGTAGATAAAGCCGTCATCTTCCTCTTCATCTTGTGCATATTGGGAGAAAAATGTCTCATCATCTATCTCCTCCTCTTCAACAACTTGAACACTCTCTTGTTCATCATCTTCTTTAATACGGTCACTCTCAGGCAGTTTGTCATAGATCCACTCTAAGAGTTCTACTGTATTTCTGTTGTGTGATACAGAGATCCCAAAGATGGCATCAGTACCAAATTCATAAAATTCCCAGAGTTTCTCTTTCATCTTGTCATTGTCGATCTTATTGACAACAAGGGCAATATCTTTACCCATTGCCTGAAGCTCATAAAAGAGTTTTTTATCTTCATCTTCAGGGAGCCCTTTTCCATCGACCATATAAAGAATGATGTCTGCTTTATAGGCTGCTTTGAGTGACATCTCTTTTATCTTGTCAAAAAGTTCACACCCTTTGTCTAGCCCTCCGGTATCAAGAAGCTGTGCCTCTTTGTCAATGATACGAGCGACCTTGCGTTTTACGTCTCTGGTCGTTCCTGCCAAATCAGATGTGATTGCATCGCGTTGTTTTACGAGACGGTTAAAAAGAGAGCTTTTTCCAACATTTGGACGCCCGATAATGGCAATTTTTTTCATGGGATAAACCTTGTATAACTTTATGAAAGAGTTGTGTAATATTTTTGAAATTATAGCTAAATTATTGAAGAAGTTGATTTTGAGTAAACAAATACCCCAGATAGGGCATTTGAAGAGGTGTTACTCTGTAGGGAATTCTTTGTCAAGATTTTCAAGAGCCTGTTTTGACTGGAATTGTTGCCAGAGTGCATTGTCATCTTTAAAACTTGAGTTCACTGTTTTTTTGATGGCATCTTTCACTGCTGCGTTTACATTCTTCTCAGGTACTGTTACAAGCATGTATATGGCACCAGAAGGGGCATTCCACATATCCATTGCTTTGGAGCCTTTGAGGTCTACTTTTGCTACCTGTTTTGTGACGGCAGTTGTAACCTTGTCAACAGTCTCCGCTGAGCCGTTCCCTGTTGCACGTGTGAAACCTTCTATCTTGTCTTTGACCTGTGTCTCTATCTGTTGTGCCAGATCAGAACGACCGTTCATAAGTGCTACACGACGCATATGTGCGATGCCCGCAGCAGATTTTTCAGCAACACCTACACCTGCATAGTAACCTTCCACTTCAGGAATACAAGTCCATCTTGGTGCTTTTACGCCCTCTTGTTCACACTGAAATGTCGGGTTGTACTTTTGTGGTTTTGGCTCTTCTTTTGAGCTACATGCTGTAAAAGAGATTGCAACAGCCGCAATGAGTGTCAGGTTTTTGAGAAGTTTTATCATAAAATCACCTTTAAATTATTTTGTATGTATTATAATACCATAAAAAGAAGTTAAGACTTCAAAGGAAATACTTGAAACAGTACTACTCATACACTGCGTTTAGCAAAGACACACGTAAACTCATTGAGAAAACAAAACCACTTGAAGTACAAACGATTTTAGCTATTGCAAGAGGAGGGCTTACTCTCTCTCATGCTATGGCAGAGGGTTTACAGATAAGGGATGTACAGAGCATACGTACAGAACTTTATGACAAGGAAGCCAAACGCAGCTGCTTAACACTTTTTGGTGAGTGTATGTTCACTGCAAATATAAAAAAGGTTTTGGTTGTAGATGACATTGCCGATAGTGGAGAGACACTTGCTTTTATTATGGAATATCTTCATGAGAGATTTCCTGAGATAGAGTTCACATCATGTACACTCTTTTACAAGAAAAGTTCTGTGTATGAACCGGACATTTGGATAAATGAGGCTAACGCATGGATAGAGTTCTTTTGGGAGAAGGATTTTATCTAAGGCTGTGACCTTCGTGAGTTTTTCTAAAGTCTGTTTCGTAAATGTATGAGGCTATCTCCTGAAGCACATCCTTTTCAAATGCAAGCTCAGGCATCAATCCGTACTTTTCAACTGCATCCTGCATGATCGAAGCCGCTGCGTTTGGATGTGATACCCACTCTGACATATATTTTACAAACTCTTTTTTATTGCCAAACGCAGCCCTATATCTTTGTCGTACCTTTATCATGGCCGGAGCAGATTTGTCCTCTAACTCATAGTGACATGTTGTACAGTTACCGTGAAAAAGCAAAGAGCCCATATCTGCTGCGTTTAGAGAAAGGGCAAAAGAGAGTAACAACAGCGCTTTACTCATCTTAGCCTCTGGCTTTTTTTATCATCTCATAGGCTTGATTTATCTCTTGCGTTTTTGCTGTTGCCTCTTTGAGATACTCTTCACCTTTGTTTTGTGACTTGATGATGTCAGGATGGTACTGTCGCACAAGTTTACGGTAAGCTTTTTTGATGGTGTTCATATCATCATCTTTGCTTACTCCAAGAACTTTATATGCATCTTCAAGCGTTGCTTTTGGCTGTACATTTTTCATCATTTGCTCGAAACGGTCAAAAATAGCATGGTATTTGTTAGGATCAAACGCAAGAGCTTCGGCAATGGTTGCCAGTACATCCTCTTCGCTTTGTGTTACTTCACCGTCTGCAAAGGCAAGCTGGATGAGAAATCCCATAAACTGCTCTTGTTGTACAGTGTTGCGTTTAAGTGCTTGACTTAGAGCGTGAGCTATCTGCTGTATATTGTCACTACGCTCTTTCTCTTCATTAAATATCTGCTTGAGTATCTCTTTTGTCTTTGCAGGTTCCGGAAAAACTGCCGAGATGTCATCAAACATAGCTCCCACAAGCTGTGCTTCAAGTGCATCAACATGACCGTCTGCTTTTGCAACCTTTGCTACAAGTGCGACAAAGAGTCCAAGTTCACTGTTCTTGAGTGATTCATAACTTACTGTAAAGTTTTTAAATGCCTCTTGTGAATATGCTTCTGTATATCTGTTATAACTTTTAAAAATATAGTAAAAAACTGCTGCTAAAAGTGCAAAAAGTATGATGTTTCCCACGGTAAATCCTTTTTTAAATATGTAAAAAATTATAGAGAAGTAAAGTTAACACAGAGTGATTATTTATTTTTTAGTAATGATAAACAGTTATAATGTCA
>Ga0256828_1000686_pt1 | contig 22208 bp, 24 predicted proteins | sample CV88metaG_FD_185993 | JGI IMG/M metagenome (GOLD analysis project Ga0256828, IMG submission 185993) | Hydrothermal vent microbial communities from East Pacific Rise, Pacific Ocean - CV88 | ecosystem: Environmental > Aquatic > Marine > Hydrothermal vents | place: Pacific Ocean: East Pacific Rise...
AGACAAGTTTTATTTCTTATTCTAAATTTATCATTTCATCTTATTCAGTTTATAAAGATTACTCTAATTAATTTTTTAACATTAATTATATCATTTTAAAGATCACTCAAACACTCTCACTGTTTAAGGACGGGAATTATAGTGAAATTTTATCTCTTTGTCAAGAACTTTTCTTTAATTATAACTTAAATTTACAAATTCGTGGGAATTTTACTTATTTAGCAAGTTTTTAGAAGTTTTAATGCTAATTTTAATGCTTTTGTTCTGTGAGAAAGTTCTTTTTTTATACTATAATCTAATTCACCAAGTGTTTTATCAAATCCATTTGGAATAAATAAAGGATCATATCCAAAACCTTTATTACCTTTTGGTGTGGTTATAACTATTCCATACATCCAGCCATGTGTAGTATAAATTTGTTCTTTATAAATAAAACATATACAAGCAGCATAAAAAGCTTCTGTTTTTAAAATATTATTATAGGTTAACTTAGAAATTAATTTTTTATTATTGTCTAAATCAGTTGCATTTTCTCCTGCATATCTTGCACTATAAATATTTGGTTCATAATTTAAAGCAGGTACAGATATCCCACTATCATCAGATAACACACAAAAATCATTTTTGTTAAATAAATTTTTTTCTATTATCTTATCATAAATAACTCGTGCCTTTATAATGGCATTTTCTTTAAAACTCTTACCATCTTCTATAATATCTAAATTTCCAAAAATATCTTTTATAGTATATATTGTATAAGTTGGCAATAATTCTTTTAATTCTGCCAACTTACCTTTATTAGATGAAGCTAATATTATAATCATTATGCTTGTGATTGTTCCTGTTGCATTTGCTTTTGTGCATTAATTTCATTTAAAATTTGAATTAATGCGATAAGTCCCATATGATAACCAAAAGGTCCAAAACCTGTAATTACTCCAGTTGCACCTGCTGCTGTAACTGATTTTTGTCTAAATTCTTCTCTATGGTATATATTTGAAATATGTACTTCAACTGCTGGTAAAGAAACTGCTTTTAAAGCATCTGCTATTGCTATACTTGTATGAGAATATGCGGCTGGATTCATTATAATTCCATCTACTGTTCCTAAACATTCTTGAATTTTATCTACAATCTCACCTTCTAAGTTTGACTGGAAAAATTCAATTTCCATACCATTTTGTTCTGCTGTACCTTTCATTTGCTCATGAATTTGTTCCATTGTCATAGGACCATATATATGTTGTTCTCTATGACCTAACATATTTATATTTGGCCCTTGTATTACTGCTATTTTCATTTTATCCCTTTAAAAATAATTTTTGGTATAATACCAAACTATTGATTAAAAAAAGGAACAAAATGAATTTTTTAGAAGCTGATTTTATTATAACTTGTGATGATAACTTTAAAATTTACCAAAATCATATAATTGTTTTTGATAAACAAATTATATCTATTGATACAAAAGAAAATATTTTAAAACAATATCCAAACTGCAATATACAATATCAAGGTAAAAATTCAATAATTATGCCTGGTCTTATCAATAGCCATATACATTTAGAATTTAGTGCTAATAAAACAACATTACAATATGGAAATTTTGTACAATGGCTATATTCTGTTATAAAAAATAGAGAAGAACTAATTGAAAAAGCTACAGATGAATTAATTGAAAATGAATTAAAATATATGTTACAAAATGGAACAACTACAATTGGGGCAATTAGTTCTTATGGGTTAGATATCAATCCAGCGATATCCACACCTATAAATGTTGTATATTTTACAGAAGTATTAGGTAGTAAAGCAGAGATGTTAGATACATTACTTTTGGATTTTAAAAGTAAACTACAAACTGCAATATCTCATCAAAAAGATAATTTTATCCCTGCTATTGCTATACATTCTCCATATTCAACTCATCCATTTTTAATAAGAGAAGTTTTAAATATTGCTAAAGAAAAAAATCTACCAGTTTCAGCACACTTTGCAGAAAGTAAAGCAGAAAATGACTGGCTAAACTATAGCAAAGGGGAATTTGCAGAATTTTTTAATAATATGTTAGGGCAATCTACTTCATTAACAACTCCTGAGCAATTTTTAAATCAATTTAAAAATATAGAACATTTAAGTTTTACACATTGTGTTGAAGCAAATAAAAATGAACTTAAAAAAATCAAAGATCTAAATGCTTCTATTATACACTGTCCAAATTCAAATAGATTATTAAATAACACTATTTTAAATCTTAATTATTTAGATAAAATTAATTTGGCTATTGGGACAGATGGATTGAGCTCTAATCATAGTTTAAATTTATTTGATGAATTAAGAAATGCCCTTTATATGCATACAGAATTACAAATTGATAATTTAGCCAAAAAACTACTACTTGCTGCTACAAAGGGTGGAGCAAAAGCTCTTGGATTAAAAAAAGGAATTTTAAAATCAGATTATGATGCAGATATAATTGTTTTAAATTTACCAGATAAATGTACTAATGTAGAAAATTTAGCAACTTCCATTATTCTACATACACCTCAACCACACAAAGTTTACATAAAGGGACAAAATGAACTTTTTTAAAATATTATTTTCACCAATTACTGCACCTATTAGTTTTATACAAAATCATTTTAAAGCAACACTATTGATATTATTTATAATTTATACATATCAAAATTCTAATTCTCAAATAATTCAAAAACCAAATTTACAAGAGATAGAATTAAATGGTGCAATTATGGATGCAACACCTATTTTAGAAAAGATAGAAAAAGCAAAAAACGATAAAAATATAAAAGGTATTTTATTTGTGATTAATTCACCAGGTGGTGCTGTTGCTCCATCAGTAGAAATTTCTTATGCTATTAAAGAATTAAATCAAATCAAACCTGTAATAGCCTATGCAAGTGGTACTATGGCAAGTGGAAGTTACTATAGTGCTATTTGGGCAAAAAAAATTATAGCAAATCCAGGTAGTATGATAGGTAGTATTGGAGTTATTATGCAAAGTGTTGATATATCATCACTAATGAAAAAAATAGGTATAAAAACACAAACTGTAAAATCTGGAGAATTTAAAGAAGCTGGAACTTTTACAAGAAAATGGACAACACAAGAAAAAAATGAGCTAAATAAAGTGATTAAAAATACATATAATATGTTTGTCAAAGATGTAGCAACTGCACGAAAATTAAAACTATCTGATCAAAACAAATATGCTAATGCACATATATTTACATCTCAAGGTGCAAAAAAAGTTGGTTTAATTGATGAAGTAAATACAATAAATTATGCAAAAAAATTGGTACAACAAGAAGCAAATATTTCAAAACCTATATGGAATAAAAAAGATAAAATAGAAAAACTATTTGATAAGATAATTACAAAAACAATTAGTTATATAACAATTAATAGTAGCACTTTTATGGCTACTTATTAATTATATATCTAATTCAGCAACCAAATTGATAAATTTAATAAAATCAAATGGTTTTAAAATATAGTCTGTTACTTTTAATTCTTCAGCTTGATGAAGATACTCAGGTTCTGTATGTGCAGACATAATAACACATGGAATAGAACTATTATAATCTCGAATACCTTTGATCATTTCTAATCCATTCATAACAGGCATATTAATATCTGTTACAACCAATTGTATTTCAGGATCTGCTTTTAAAATATCTAATCCCTCTTTCCCATTAGATGCTGTTACAAAATTGGCACCTAACTTAGATAAAGTTTCACTAATAATTTTAATTAAATCTTCTTCATCTTCTACAAATAAAATTTTTATTTGCTTTAACCTTGCAATTTTTTCCTGCATAAGGATTCCTTACTTTTTATCTTCTAATTCTTGTTTTTTTACAACAGATTCTATATCCATAATAACTAACATTTGATTATTATCAAATCGAACAAAACCTTTTAAATAATATGAAGGGATAGCTGAACCCATATCAGATACAGGAGATAAAGCTGTAGTATCAATTTTTTGTACATCATCAACTTTATCCACAACAATACCAATCATTCTATTATCATCTGTTATAACTGCAATTACTGCTGTATTATCATCATATACAATTTCACCAGTATTAAATTTAATTCTAACATCTAAAATAGGAACAACTTCACCTCTTAAATTAATTAAACCTTTAACCCACCCTTTAGTATTAGGAAGTGGTGTAATTATTTCTGGATATGTTAATATCTCTCTAATTTTAGGTAATTCAATAGCATATTTCATAGCTCCTAGATAAAATGTCATATATTCACTTGGTGCTACATTATGTATATCTCTTGCTTCTAATTCCATTATTATTCCTTAATTAAAATCTATGAACTATTATATCTTGAAAAAACTTAATTTGTCAATAATTTGACATCTAAATTTATATTTTGATGTTTCTAATGATACAATATCATCAATTTTTGCATTATTAATATCATATAAATTATTATTTTTTGTTACTTGCACAAATCCTATTTTATCTTTATTTTTAGGATTATTTTGTAAAAAATTATCTTTTAGTAAACCTATTTGAGAAGTTTTAGTGCTTAAAATAGATTGCATTATATTAGTATATTGTTGTTTCAATTGATTAATACTATTTTGAACTAATGTAAATTTATGTTCTAATGAATGTTGAATAAAAGATTTTTTTAAAAATTCAATTTCACTAACTTTTTTTATAATTATATTTTTATATGTTTGAGTAAAAGTTGTTTCAAGATTATCAACCATTATTCGTAAATCATCAATATTAGGTGTAGATATTTCAATTGCATTAGATGGTGTTGAAGCTCTTACATCTGCTACAAAATCAGATATAACAAAATCATTTTCATGCCCTACTGCACTTATGATTGGTGTTTGTGCTTGAAATATAGCTTCTGCTACAATCTCTTCATTAAATGCCCATAAATCCTCAATACTTCCACCACCTCTACCTACAATAATAATCGAATTTTTATTATTTTGAGCAAGTTTATCAGCTAGATTAATATTTTGTACAATATCATATTTTGCATTTTCCCCTTGAACTAAGGTAGGAAGCAAAAACATTTTTGCCAAAGGGTATCTATGAGATAATATTTTTTTCATATCTTCAATAGCCGCACCACTATTTGATGTAACAATATAAATATTTTGAGGATATAGAGGAAGAGTTTTTTTAATATTTCTATCAAAATAACCTTTGATTTGTAATTTTGTTTTTAATTGTTCATAAGCTAAAGCTAAAGCTCCTATCCCACTTGGTTCTATTTTAGAACACAATAACTGATAAGTTCCTCTTGGTGCATAAACTGTAATATTTCCACTAATTACAATTTTAGCTCCAACTTCAAGTCGAAATTTTAAATATTGTGCATTTCCCCTAAACATTACACAAGATAATGTTGATTTATCATCTTTTATTGAAAAATATATATGCCCACTATTGTGATAAGTTAAATTTGAAATTTCACCTTCAACATAAACTGAACTAAAAGTTGTCTGCAATAATCCATTAATTTGATTATTTAATTCAGATACACTAATTGCAGTTTGCAATTTTATCCTTTAATTTTTCTTGCAATAAAAGTTGTACTCATATCTAAAGAATACCCTTTTACAAAAATAGGTTCTAATCCTGCATTTTTTAACTCTTCAACCATTTGTTTTGTTGTAATAAAATTTTCAATAGATTCAGGTAAATATGTATATGCTTCTTTACTTCCTGATACTAATCCACCTATTGTTGGCATAATATTATTCATATAAAATTTTGTTAATTTTGCTAAAAATGTATTTTTATCATTTTTAGTAAATTCCAAAATAACAACCAATCCATTTGGTTTAAGAACTCTTGCAAACTCTTCTAAACCTTCTTTTCTTTTAACTACATTTCTAATACCATAAGAGATAGATATAATATCTGCACTATTATCTTCTAATGGCATAGATTCAGCTCCAGCTTCAACAAAAGTTCCATCTGGTATTTTAGTTTTCCCAACTTCCATCATCCCTACACTAGGATCAACTCCAACTATTTCATTTAGTTCAATACCATTTTCTTTTGAAAATCGTTTCCAATCAATCATTAAATCACCTGTACCACAAGCAACATCAACTATTTTATCTATTTTTGATTGATTATAAAACCCCAAAGCTAAATTACAAGCTTTTTTTCTCCATGTTTTATCTATACCCATACTTAAAATTCTATTTGCTAAATCATAAGTTTTAGCAATCTTATTAAACATAGAAATTATATCTTCTTGTTTTGTATCCATACAATTATTACCTTATTTATAAAATATATTTAGATGCCAAAAGCCCTAAAATAAATCCAAAATTTATCCCTATTAAAATTTTTAAATATACAATTTTATCATCTTTTTTAGGAATTGAATTTGCTATTTGCTTTTGACTATTTAATGTTTCATCAAATACTTTTGTTGCTTTGTCAACTTTTATTAAAATAGAATTTAAACTTAATTCAGACATTTCAAGTCTATCTGCAATCTCTCTTGCTTGTTTAAAACTCATATCACTCATAGTATTATGACCTTCTTATCTCTATCCATTGATCAAGTTGAAAAAATACCTTATTTAAAGTATTTAATACATAATCTTTTGCTTCTGTTTGAATTCTTCTAAAAAATAGATATTTTCTAGCAGCTTCTAAATCACCCATATTTTTTGCCTCTACAGCTTTTGCAGCAAAATCTGTATTATTATATGCCATTTCCCAAACAGTGCTTCCAAGATATCTACTTATTGTAATTACTTTATCATTTTTTACAGCAAAATATTTTGGATCTTTAATAAAATCTGTTATAGTTGAATTACTTCCTAAATATTTATGACCAAAAAAATTAATAAACTGTTCTTCTAAATAATCAGGTTCCATACTAATAGCTCTATTTAAAGCAAAAAATAAATTCTCTTGTGAATTTTTTTCAATTTTTTTCAATTTTTTCATAGTTGCTATTGCATTTTTCCCATCAAGTTCTCCATCACCCATAGGGATAATCCATTTAACATTTTTAAAAGTACCAACTTTTGAAATCTCTTCAAGAACCAAAGATGAAGTTTTATTTCCACCAACATCAACTATAACTTCATGATTATCATCCATTAAAATCATCTCATCTAATTCGCTGAGTTTATTGGTGCTTAACATTCTTTTATTTACTATTTCTGTTCTAGTAAAACTTTGAGAATCATTATTTTCATCATCTATTTCAATATAAGTAACTTTTTTACCATGTTTCTTATATAAATATGGTGCAATAACCTGCATTGCAACTGTTGACTTACCTACACCACCTTTTGTTTGAGGAATTATAATCATCTTTTACCTTTCTTATTTAATTTATACTTTTGTTTCACAATTTACTTTTAATAAATCATTTAATTTATCAAAAATAGCAACAGTATCATCTTCAATCCCTTTTGCTATTTTATCAAGCTCATTATGAGAAACTTTTTGTGCATTTTTATCAATATAATTTTGCACTTTAGTATGCACTGCCTTATGTGTTGTTTTTAATTGTTGCCAAGCATCACTTTTAGTAAAAGGAAGTTGTTGTTTTTCTTGCTGATCCATCCATCTCCCCATTTTACATTCATTCTCATTAGCCACTTTAAATTGTGTAAAAGTATCTAATTTTTCAAATTGAGCTACTTTAAAATGGATATGATCTGATCTATATCCTGAAATTGTTGATAACATAACAGGATCACAAACTCTTTGTTTATTATCAATATCAAAAACAGCTCTACCCATAACTTCTGTTAAATTTTTAGATAAATTTTCTATTTGTGCTGATATATTATTTAATTCATCAGCAGCTTTTGCATTGTGTTGTGTAACATCTTCAAGTTTTGTAATAGATTCATTAATTTGAACAATACCAGCTGTTTGTTCTTTTGCTGCAATTGAAACTTCATCTATAATATTTTTTGTTTCATTGATTTTTTCACTTAAATCAGTATAACCTTCAATCATATCAGAAGCAATTTGTTTCCCCTCATTTGCTTTAGAAGTTGCATTATTAACCAGTTCTTTAATCTCATTAGCAGCTTCAGCACTTCTATTAGCAAGATTTCTTACCTCTTGTGCAACAACAGCAAATCCTTTCCCAGCTTCTCCAGCAGTTGCAGCTTCAACAGCAGCATTTAATGAAAGGATATTTGTTTGGAATGCTATTTGATCAATAACACTAATAGCTTCACTAATAGAACTAACTTGAAGATTTATCTCTTCCATAGATGTCGCTGTTTGTTCAGCTAACTCTTGTCCTGTAGTTGATGAATTATGTAAATCATCAGCAATTTGTGCCATTCTCATAACATTAGTTTCACTATTTTTAATATTATTTGTAATTTGTTCAACAGAAGTTGCAGTATCTTTTAATGATATTGCTTGTTGATTAGAAGCTTTTGATAAATTTGCAGCAGTATTAGTTAAAATTGATGTATTATCATTAAGATTATCAATACCATTAGCAAAAGAAGCCATAAATGTTGAAATATCATATCCTAATGAAGCTAAACCAGTAACTAGTGTTCCAAAATCTCCATATAAACCTTTTCTTTCCTCTTCACTTAATTTATAATTATAAACCCCTTTACCATATTGAGATAAGACTTTATTCATATTATCAAGTTTTATTTTTGTATCTTTAAGCATTGTATTTATATTTTGTCTTAACTCTTCAACTTCATTTGTTGCACCTTTTTCATGAATAGTATAACTAAAAAATCCTATATCAACTTTATTCATAACATCATCAATCTCTTGTACAACTTTTTTATCTTGTTCTATAATAAATCTTGTTTTTTCAATACCAATATTCATCTCTTTTGTCATTTGTGCAAATTCATCTTTACCATGAACCTCCATCAAACTCATAGATTTTTTCTCTCGTACAGCATAAGAGAAGAAATCATTTAATCCCTGTTTAAAAGTTTCAAGATTTTTAAGTATCTCTTTTGTAATCATAAATGATACAAATAATACTATTAAATGAATTAAAATTGATGCTATTAAATCTGTGTACATAGCTTTATTTGCTTTTGATTCTAATTCTTCCAATCTTTTAATTAATCTATTAGCAAGAAAATCATCAACTTTTTTAAGTTTATTAATTTTTGATGTCATATAGTTAAACCATTTTACAGGATCTTCACCAAAACCACCAATAGTATTAGCTTCAAAAGCAATCTTTCTCATTCTATTTACCTCATCTACAGCTTTACCTTTTACAGTTTGCTTATAAAATGAAACATAATCATTTCTTGCAATATGAGAAAAAGAATTAAAATAAGAAGCTTGTTCTGTTACAAGTTTTGTAAATTTTACTTTCATCCCTGGTAAAAATTTATTTCTTGCAAAACTATTTGACATTACAGCTCTTTCAATTCCAGCTCTTTCTTTACCCATTAAAAATAAATAGTAACTATTTAAGTCTCTTCCTTCATGAATATTTGTTGCCATATGTGAAATTAAAGCAATAGTATCTAAAAATTGTGCATTCATTTTAGTATAAAGCGAAATAGCAGTTTTTGCATCAACTTTTAAAGCTGTTACTTGAGGTCGTAATTGTAATATTTTCTTTATATTAGCAAGATTTTTCATCATAGCCATATGCATATTTGTTGTTTTATATTTATTATGATAATTTTTTAATAAACTTTTTAAATAAACTATTTTTGCATCAGTTAATTTTCTTTGAGCTGGTAAAATAGTTATAAATTTTTTACCATGACTTCCTATATATCCAGCAGTTGCTCCTCTTTCTTTTTGTGTTTCATGTAATAAATTTGCTAAAGCTTCTGCTATTTTAGTTGCTTCTTTTACTTTAGGATCACTAATTCTTAAATGATCTCTAATATAATTTTCTGTTTTTTTCAATAATTTAATTTTTTGGGTAATAGTATTAAACCAATATTCAGCATCTACATTAAATCCACCTTTTTCAGTTGCACCTAACATTACTTTTCTTATTCTATTTACTTCATTAATATCATTTCCCACCATAATTTTTTTGAAATATTGATTGACTTCTGGAGATGAATAACCATGAAATGTAGCAAGATAAGATTTTTGTGCAGCGATTAAATTTGATAATTTTTCTCTCATACCATGTTCAAATCTATCTGCCGCAAGTGTATTTGCTCCAACAGCTCTCTCAATACCAGCTCTCTCTTTTGCTTGTAAAAAAGAACTATATGCTGCCATATCTTTGGTTACTTCTGCTACTTTACATAATTTAACACTTGAATTAATTGTTTCTAAAAAATATTTATTATTTGTTGTATAGTATCCAATAGCTTTTTTTGATGAAATTTTTAAATTATCAACTTTATTTCTTATATTATCAATATTATTTAACATTGCAATTGCTTTATCAACTTTTGCTTTAAAACTTGTAGGATACAAATTATAATGTATTGTTTTATTAAAAGCCAAAAAAGATTTAAAAGCTTGATTGGTTAATTCTCTTTGATGAGGCAATTTATCTTTAAACTTTATCCCATGACTTCCTAAAAATCCAGCTGTCATACCTCTTTCTTTTTGAGTTTCATGAATAAGTTTAGAAATCTTAACAGATAATCCGACTAAAGAATGAGCTTCTTGAACATTTTTTCCAATAACATACGAACGATGAACAGAAATACCAGAAAAATACAATAAACCAACTAATGGAAAACTAACCAAAAGTAATAATTTATGTTTTATTAATAACTTATTCATTAAATTCATTTTTACCCCTTTATTATTCCTCTATTCTTATCATTGAAGCCTTAGATAAAATAAGATTTTCATTTTCAAAAGTTTTTAAAGCATTGATAATATCTTTTTCATTACAAGTATGTGTTGATAATAAAATATTTGCACTATTGTTATCTTTACTTTTTTGAACCATATTTTTAATACTAATATTATTATTTCCTAATACTGTCGCAATTTGTGCTAAAATACCTGCTTTATCTTGTACATTTAATCTTAGATAATATTTTGTTTGAATATCATTTTTAGAAGCAAGTTTTAATCCTGATTCAAGTGGTTTTTTAAATCCAAGCATAGGTGAGCCTTTGCCTTTTCTTGCTATATCAATTAGATTTGCTATAACTGCACTTGCTGTTGCATCTCCACCAGCTCCAGCTCCATAATAAAGTGTTTCCCCCACTTTATCTCCAATAACACTAATTCCATTCATAACACCATCAATTTTAGCAATCATTTGATTATTTGGAATTAAAGCACTATGAACTCTAAGCTCCACTTTATCATCTCTTTTTTTCGCAATACCAAGTAATTTAAGACTATAATCAAACTCTTTTGCAAAAGCTATATCTTCTGAAGTTATATTTTCAATCCCTTCTATTAAAATATCTTCAGGTTTTGCATCAATTCCATAAGCAAGAGAAGCTAAAATCAATAATTTATGAGCTGCATCAAATCCCCCAACATCAAAAGTTGGATCAGCTTCTGCATATCCTAAATCTTGTGCCTCTTTTAAAATCACATCATAAGCAATATTTTCATTTATCATTTTATCAAGCATATAATTACAAGTTCCATTTATAATTCCTTTGATACTTTGAATATGATTTGCACTAAGCCCATCTTTTAAAGCTGTAATAATAGGGATACCACCTGCAACTGCTGCTTCAAATTCAAAAGCAGTATCTCCTGCTATATCTTGTAATTCATATCTATGATAAGCCAAAAGTGCCTTATTTGCTGTAACCACAGCTTTACCTTTTTGTAAGGCTTTTTTTACAACATCATAAGGTTTATCTACACCACCCATAAGTTCAACAACAACATCAATAGAATCATCTTCTAAAATATCATCTACATTATCACTTAAAGTGATATTGACATCTCTTTTTTTAGATAAATTATTTACAACACCTTTTGTTGCGACTATTTGAACTCCAGCTCTTGCAGTTATAATATCTTTATTATCTTCTAAAATTTGACATACACTTTGTCCAACAGTTCCAACACCTACAATTCCAACTCTTAACATTATGACAATCTCTCTTTTAATAGTTTATTTACAATTTGTGGATTTGCACTACCCCGACTAGCTTTCATAACTTGTCCTACAAAAAATCCAAAGATTTTCTCTTTTCCACCTTTATATTCATCAATTTTATCTTGATTGTTAGCTAAAATTTCATCAATAATTGCTAAAATTGCACCATCATCACTTACTTGTTTAAGTCCAAGCTTTTCAATAACCACTGAAACCTCTTCATCATTTTGCATTAAATAATCAAGTACTTCTTTCCCAGCTTTTCCAGAAATAGTTCCATCTTCTATAGCTTTAATTAAACTTCCAAGTTTTTTAGCACTAACAGGTGATGTTGTAACATTCATACCTTCACTAAATCTCCCTTGAAGTTCTACAGTTAGCCAAGTAGTAGCCATCTTGCCACTAATACCATAACTTAACATCTCTTCAAAATAATCAGCCATCTCTTTTGTTGCACAGATTACACCAGCATCATAAGGTTTTAATCCAAATTCTTTAATAAATCGTTCTTTTTTTGCATCAGGTAATTCTGGAATTTTAGAATATTTTTCTATCATCTCATCTGTAATAACCAAAGGAAGTAAATCAGCATCTGGAAAATATCTATAATCAGCTGCATCTTCTTTCCCTCTCATAGATCTTGTTTCCCCTGTTGAAACATCAAATAACCTTGTTTCTTGTACAACTTCTTGTTCATAAACACCATCTTCCCAAGCTTCTATTTGTCTTTGTACTTCATAATGAATAGCTTTTTCTATAAATTTAAAACTATTCATATTTTTAATTTCACATCTAGTATAAAGTTTATTATCACCTTTTGGTCTAATAGAAACATTTACATCACATCTAAAACTTCCCTCTTGCATATTTGCATCACTAATTCCGATATATCTAACTATCGAATGCAATTTTTTTAAATATCTTATCGCTTCATCTGCACTTCTCATATCTGGTTCTGAAACTATTTCAAGTAGTGGTGTTCCAGCTCGATTTAGATCAACTTTAGAATATTCTCCTGCATGTGTATTTTTACCTGCATCATTTTCTAAATGTGCTCTTGTAACACCAATTGTTTTAGAAGTTCCATCATCAAAATCAATTATAACTTCACCAAAACCAACTACTGGTACTTCAAATTGAGATATTTGATACCCTGTAGGTAAATCTGGATAAAAATAATTTTTTCTATTAAAAATTGATTTTTGATTAATTTTTGCATTTAATGCTGTCCCTAATTGAATAGCTTTATGTACTGCTTCTTTGTTGATTACTGGTAAAGCACCAGGAAATCCTATACAAGTTGGACATACATTTGTATTAGGTGTTGCTCCAAAACTTGTAGCACAACCACACCACAATTTTGTTTTTGTATTTAATTGAACATGCACTTCTAAACCTATGATTACTTCGAACATTTATATTCCTTGATATTAAAATATGCATTATTATATCCAATTTTTAATTAAATTATTATATACTGTCGTATGTTAAACAAAAGTGTTATTGTATTTAAAATTTTTTCATTACTACTTGTAATATTGGTATCTATTATTTTTTATTTATCAACCAATAATAATCATAATAAATTAAAAAAATATTTTGTACAAAATATTCAATTACCAAATTTAGCATTTTTTACACAAAATCGATCAATAAGAGTTTTAAGTTTAAATCCAACTTATAATTTATCAAAAGCTACATTTGCTTATAATCATAAAGGAATCTTAGAAATTGAAAAATAAAATCAATTTATATTTAATGCAGTATGCTATTAACTCTTTATTAAGACAAAAAACAAAAACAATATTTATTATAATAATTTTTACTATTTTAACATTTTTATTAACTTCCATATTTTTTATTACCCATAGTATAAAATATGAACTTGATACAACAGCCAATAATTTACCTCAAATTATTATTCAAAATCAACAAGCTGGAAGATTAACCAATATTGAAACCACTATTTTAGATGATATTTTACAAATAGATGGTGTAAGCGATGCTATTGGTAGAGTTTGGGGATATTATTATTTCAAACAAGCAAATGTAAATTTTATAGTTATGGGAATTGATAATTTTGAAAATCAATATAAAAAAAGTTTTACTAATATAAGCAACAAATATGATCTAAGCGATAATAATTCTATGATTATTGGTAATGGTGTAAAAAAAATCTTAAAGAAAAATTATTATACTGATTATTTTAATTTTATTACCCCAGGTGGGACATTAAAAAAAGTCAATATAAAAGGTGTTTTTAATAGTAATATTCCACTTGAATCAAATGATATAATTCTAACTTCAAAAGATGTGGTAAGGGAAATTTTTGGTATAGATGAACAATATTTCACAGATATAGTCGTTAAAATTCCAAATCCTAAAGAGGTGAATACAATAGCAACCAAAATAAAACAACTATATCCAAATACAAAAGTTATAACACAAGAACAACTAAAAGTTAGTTATCAAGAAATTTTTGACTATAAAAGTGGTATATTTTTAGTTTTATTTATAGTAGCTTTATTTACATTTTTTATGATTGTATATGATAAAAGTAGTGGATTAAGTAGTGAAGAAAAAAGAGAAATCGGTATCTTAAAAGCTATAGGATGGAAAGTTGATGATATTTTAAAAGAAAAATTTTATGAAAGTTTTATTATCTCATTTTTTGCATATTTAGTTGGGGTAATATCTGCTTTAATTTATGTCTATATATTACAAGCACCATTACTAAAAAATATCTTTATAGGTTATAGTGCTTTAAATGTTGATTTTATTTTACCTTTTGTTTTAGATACTCAATCACTATTTTTAGTATTCTTTTTAAGTGTACCTATTTATATAGCAGCTACAATCATTCCATCTTGGAGAACAGCAACTATTGAAGCAGATAAGGTATTGAGATGATTAAATTACACAATTTAACAAAAATTTATGAATTAAATAAAAACAATAAAGTTGTCGCTTTAGATAATATAAACTTAGAATTTCAACAAGGGGAACTAATTATCCTAAAAGGTGCAAGTGGTAGTGGTAAAAGTACAATTTTATCACTTCTTGCAGGTTTAAGTAAACCAACAAATGGAGAAGTAATTATTCAAGATCAACGAATTTCTAAATTACCTGATGATTTTTTGGCACTTTTTAGAAGAGAAAATATTGGCTTTATATTTCAAAAATACAATTTAATCCCCACTATGAGTGTTTGGGAGAATATAGCTTTACCCTTAATACCTACTAATCCTGATGAAACCATACTGAAAGAAAAATTATCAAAAGTTATGCAACAATTTAATATCTCTCATAAAGAAAATAGTATTGTAAAAAATTTATCTGGTGGGGAGCAACAAAGAGTTGCTATTGCAAGGGCTATGATAAATAATCCAAATATTATTATAGCAGATGAACCAACTGCAAATTTAGATGAAAAATTATCTTTACATTTTATTCAAATTTTAAAACAATTAAAATCATCAAATAAAACAATCATAGTTGCAACTCACGATCCTTTATTTTTTGATCTTGATTTTGTTGATAAAATTATCAATATACACAATGGAAGAGTTCAGTAAAAAATGTTTCTAACACCTGAAATTTTAACTTTACAAATTTTAAACCTTATTTTTTTATCTTTTGGAACTATTGCATTTATTTTAAGTATTAAAATTGCTTTAAAATGGGACTTAAATGCTACAACAAAACTACAATATTCCCTTGAAAAACAAAGTTTTTTAACAGCTACTATTATTAAATATATTTTTACTCTTAAAATACCATTATTTTTATTTTTTATATTTACATTGGATAAACTATCAAATATACTTCCAGGAGCTATGTGTGCAGCAGGTGTTGTAAATGCAACAGTTTATGGTAATTATTTACTTGTATTAAAAGTTATCAATATATATATTTTTGGATTTTGGTTAGTTTTACACTATGTAGATATTAAACAACCAACTTTACCATATACAAAACAAAAATTTCAATTTTTTATTGTTATATATTTTTTACTTTTGATAGAAATTATTATAGAATATCTTATGTTTAGTAGTATCGATATTTCTAAAATCGTAAATTGTTGTGGAACTTTATATTCAAGTGCAGCAACATCTTTTATATCTAAATTATTTTTGATAAGCAATCAAACTATATTATTTGTATTTTATTTTAATTTTATTCTTATTATTTTTTCTTACATAAAAAAATATAAACAACTTTTTAGTATTGTAAATTTTTTATTTATTATCGTTTCTATTATAAGTTTAATATTGTTTTTTGGAACATATATTTATGAATTGCCAACTCATCATTGCCCTTTTTGTTATCTACAAAAAGATTATTATTATGTAGGTTATTTAATTTATATTTTATTATTTTTGGGAACTTTCAATGGACTATTAGTTGGATTTAGTACAGATGATATCCTAACAAACAATAGCTTTAAAAAATCTATTATCTTTAATACTTTATTTGTACTATTAGTTAGTGCTTATCCTATTGTATTTTTTATTAAAAATGGTGTTTGGTTATAATTAAAACTTACATACTTTTTATAAGGTGTTCTTTAGTCAAATTTGTATAGTATTTGACAAACATATTACGGAGATAAAATGAAAAAACTATTATTTTTTATTGTAGTATTTGTAACTTATTCTTATGCAACTGATTTTGTACTCAATACAGGTGGTCTTTTAGATAAAAGAGCATATCAAAAAATCAATGAAATAGGAAATGAAGTTAAAAATAAGATTGGCATAAATGTATATTTAGATGTAAAAGGTAATAATGGAATAAAATTAACTTTGCCAAGAAAAGAACGAATTAAACAAATGAAAATTTTAGAAAATAAACTTATCTCCCATTTAAAAAAACCTTATGTTGTTTTAACATTAGCACTAGATCAACAATATGCAAATATTTTATATTCTAAAGACTTATCAAGTGTAATTGATAAAGATGATATTTTAGATGGTTATGTTATCCCACTACTTGCAGCAAAAGATAAAAATACATTAAGTTCAAAAGTAAGTGCTGCTGTTTTAAATGGTTATGCACAAATTGGTGATGTACTAGCTGATACAAAACATATAAAACTAAAATCAAGTATAGGAAGTCAAGGTAAAATAGCAGGTACTATTTGGAAAATGTTTATGTACACACTTGTATTATTTGGAATAGGTGCCTATGTTATTGTAATTTTACGAGAAAGAAAGATGAAAAATGGAAACTAAAAAACCAAGATTAAGTAAAAGAACAATTTATACTATTTTTTTAGCTAAATTTATATTTAGTTTATTATTAATTTTTTGGACTTTAAAAATGGTATTTGGTGCAGGTGTTGGATTAGATGATGATAATACTTTTTTAAGTACATATCATAAAGTTGATGATAATTATAATAAAATTGTTAATAATAATGCAGTATTTAATAGAAAATATGATGTAGAAATTAAAATTAACAATACACTCATTAAGAGTATTACATATAGCGATATCTATCTTTCACAAAGAGTTATCAAAAGAAGAAAAACAAGAAAAAATATTTTATTTGTAAATAAACCAAACAATATAACTATAAAAGTGTTTGATAAACAAACTAAAAAACTTATAAAAAATATAGATGCTTCTGTTGTATTTACTATGCCATCAACTCATAAATTTGATAAAAAAATTACATTAAATAATAATGCACAATTTACTATACCAAAACAGGCTTATTGGAATATAATGGGAGTTATAAAAGTAAATAAAGATGAAGGTAATTTTTATATCAAAACAAATGCAATTTAGTTTTGATATAAAATAAATTAGTTTAAGGTATTTTACTTGATTAGCAGATTTTATTTGGAAGATTATTTATCATTTAAACAAATTGATATAGAATTTAACAAAGGCTTAATTGTATTTAGTGGTGCAAGTGGAGCTGGGAAGTCTATTTTATTTGATGCTATTTTATCACTTTTTGGGCAAAGTGAAGCAAAAACAAAGCTAAGTGAGATAGAATTAGAAGATTTAAACTTAAAAGATGAACTTTATGATATAAATACCACAGATGATATTATAATCAAACAATCAACAACATCAAAAACAAGATATTTTCTCAATAACCAAACAATTTCCAAAAAAAATTTGGCACAATTTACAAAACCATTTTTTAAATATCTTCATTTAAAAGATACTTCTGATTTTCAAAGTGATAAAATTATAGAATTTTTGGACTTTTTAGCTATAAAAAATGATAAACAATACAACGATATTTTAAAGAATTTTAATGAAGATTTTCAAACTCTAAAAAATCTACAAATTCAATATAACAAAATAAAAAAAGATGAAGAAGATATAGAAAATTTAAAAGAATTTTGTCAATTTGAAATAGATAAAATAGAGCAAATCAACCCTCAAATAGGGGAATATGATGAACTAAAATCTCTAAAAGATACTTTTTTGAAAAAAGACAAATTAGAATCTGCTTTAAATGACGCAAAACCATTTCTAAACAATGCACATCTTGTATCCAAAGCATTAAATATTATAGATATCAACAGCGAATTTTTTGATGACACTATCAATGAAGTAAATAGTATTTTTGAAAAATTTTATGATTCTATTTTAAATATAGATGATAATGATATTGAAAAAACTTTAGATAGAATTGAACAATTAAGCAAATTGCAAAAAAAATATGGCTCTATAGAGGAAGCCATAGAGTATAAAAATCAAAAAATCAAAGAATTAGAACAATATGAAAATATATCTTTTGAAAAAGCTATCTTAGAAAAAAATATTAAAAAACTTCAAAACTCTATAGATGAACAAGTAAAAACTTTAACTTCATATAGACAAAAAGCGATGCAAATTTTTCAAAATGATATAAATCGTTATCTAAAAGATCTATATCTTAGTGATGTTAAACTTAATATATTGGAAAAACCTTTAGATAAAACAGGTAAAGATAAAATTGAATTTTATTTAAACAATACACCGTTGAGCAAAATAAGTAGTGGGGAATTTAATAGACTAAGACTTGCTCTTCTTACAGCACGAAGTATTTATGAAATAGATAATTCAGGGATATTGTTTTTAGATGAAATAGATGCAAATTTAAGTGGTAAAGAGAGTGAATCAATAGCAAAAGTTTTAAATATATTATCAAAAAATTATCAAATTTTTGCGATATCTCATCAACCACAACTAAGTGCTACAGCTACTCAGCACTTTTTAGTTGAAAAAAATAACAATATCTCTATAGTAAAAGAATTGCAAGATGATGAAAAAATTAATGAAATTGCAAGAATGATCAGTGGTGAAAATATAACTAAAGAGGCTATTTCATTTGCTCATACTATTCAACAAAACTAAAAAAGCAATTAGTTTAATTGAGATACTATTTTCACTTATTATTTTATCAATTCTCCTAACAAGTAGTATCAATATGTTACAATCTATATATCATACAGAAGAAGAAAATAATAAAGAGGTATTATCAAAACTTGATTTTGAAACTACAAGACTATTTTTGGATAAAATATCTTTAAATGACACCAATCTAACAAAATTAATCTTCAATAACAAGCAACTATTATATGATAATAAGCTACTTTTAGATAATGTTAGTAGTTTTAATAAAAAATTAAATCAAACAAATATATCTATAACACTATGTATTAAATATAATGATACAATATGTCAAGATTATATTATAAATAGGAGAAAACAATGACAAAATGTGGTTATGTAAGTGTAATAGGAAGACCAAATGCAGGAAAGAGTTCACTGTTAAACTGGCTTGTAGGTGAAAAGATAAATATGGTATCTCATAAAGCAAATGCCACAAGAAAAAGAGCCAACACTATTATTATGCACAAAGATTCTCAAATTATATTTGTTGATACTCCAGGACTTCACAAACAAGAAAAACTTATCAATCAATTTATGTTAGAAGAAGCTTTAAAGGCTATGGGGGATTGCGATTTGATCCTATTTTTAGCACCTGTTACTGATAAATTGGTACATTATGAAAATTTTTTAAAAGAAAATAAAAAAAATATTAAACATATAGTTTTATTAACAAAAGTTGATTTTGTATCAAATAGTGAATTATTAGCAAAGATAGATGAATATAAAAAATATAAAAATCAATATGAATCAATTATCCCTATTTCTATTAAAAAAGGTAGAAAACAAGATATTATTTTAGATGAAGTGGTTTATCATCTACCACAATCTCCTTATTTATTTGATACTGAAATCTTAACAACAACACATCTAAGAGAGATATATAAAGAATTTATCAGAGAATCAGTTTTTGATAATATATCAGATGAAATTCCTTATGAAACAGATGTAATTATAGAAAAAATTGAAGAGAAACCAAATGTTGAAGTTATCAAAGCTACAATTATTGTGGAAAAACCTACTCAAAAAGGGATGATTATAGGTAAAGGTGGAGAAGCTATCAAAAGAATAGGTTTAAATGCAAGAAAAAAAATCGAACCACTTGCAGGGAAAAAAGTTTATTTAGAGCTTTTTGTATCTGTAAAACGGGGATGGTCTAAAAATAAAACTTCTCTAAAAGAACTTGGTTATGATTTTGAATAAAAATATCTAATAGAAGCAAAACCATAAGGTTTAATCTTATTTAATTGTTTAATTTGGTTGTAAGAAACTATTCCACCTAAAGCAAATATTTTAATATTATATTTTTTTATAATATAATCTAATTGTTCAATACCTTTTGGTTTTCCTTTGTTAGGTGTATTAAAAATAGGAGAATATGTTATATAATCAGCTTTATTTTCAATTGCATTTTGAATATCTAATTCATTATGACAACTTATAATAACTTTTAATCCCAAATTTTTTGCATAAGTTATTTGATCAAATTGAGTTGAAGTTAGATGCACACCTGTTGCTTTTAATTTATAAGCTAAGTCTATATGTTGATTAATAAAAATATTTTTTATATGATGTTTTTTTGTAATTGTTACAAAAATAGAAGCTAATTCTGCATAATTCAAAGATATCTTATCTCTAAAACATATAAAATCAATATTATGTTGTTGTAAAATATAAAAAAGTTTTTCTTTAAAAATTTTTGGTTTATTTGTATAATAAACAGGATCAGTAATTAAATAAGATTTCATAAGGATTGGTAGCTAAAAGCTACCAATATAATTTAAAAGTTTGTTCTAGTGATCTTCCTCTGCCATCATAACAGAACCAGCGATATAAACATAAGTTAATATCATAAAAATAAATGCTTGTAAAATACCAAAAGCAAATAAAAAGAAGAAACCAGGAAGTGGTGCTATCCAAGGTACAAGCATAAGAAGTACCATAGTAAACATATCATCACCTTTGATAGAACCAAAAAGTCTAAATGCCAAAGAAACTATTCTTGAAAAATGTGAAATAATCTCAATAGGGAACATTAAAGGAGCTAAAACAGGAACAGGACCTGTCATATGTCCAAAATATTTTGCAATACCATTTTCTTTGATACCTACATAATTATAATATATAAATACCATAATAGCTAAAGATAAAGTAAAATTAATATTACCAGTAACAGATTCAAAACCAGGAACAATCCCCATCATATTTGCAACAAAAATCAATAATCCAAGTGTTGCAATTAAAGGCATAAATGTTTTTGCATTTTTTTCACCCATAGAATCTGAACCAATAGAAACAACACCTTGTAAATAAGCTTCCATAAGATTTTGTGTCCCTGTTGGAACTAATTGTATTTTTTTAGTTGCAGCTCTTGCCATTAATAATACAACAAGAACAGTTAATGTTAAGTGAGATAAAACTATCCAAGTTTGACCATGTCCACCAATTGCACCTAAAAATGTAAATAATCTTTCTTCCATAAAGATACCCTTTTATTTTATTTTATTTTGCCATTATATTATAATTTTAATAAAAATTTACTAAAAAAAATTTATTTTAGTTTAATTTTTCTAAAGTTTCCTCTAAAGTTGCCATATTAGAAACATTTAAAGTAGGAATTGACTTAACTACTTTTCTATTTATCCCTTTTAAAACAGCACCATTTCCAAATTCTATAAAACAATCTACATCACTATTTGCTAAAATTGATTGCTTATATAAAACTGAAGATGTTAGTTGTTTGCTTAAAAGTT
>Ga0256828_1000688_pt1 | contig 22183 bp, 23 predicted proteins | sample CV88metaG_FD_185993 | JGI IMG/M metagenome (GOLD analysis project Ga0256828, IMG submission 185993) | Hydrothermal vent microbial communities from East Pacific Rise, Pacific Ocean - CV88 | ecosystem: Environmental > Aquatic > Marine > Hydrothermal vents | place: Pacific Ocean: East Pacific Rise...
TACACGAGTACGCGTAGAGCTTTTTTCAAAAATCATTGCAAGTGTTTTATTTTCAAGTTCTTTCTTGTATACACCTGCTTTTAAATCTTTTTTTATCGCCAAACCAGTATCTATGATTTCTAAAATCTCTTCTTTTGTATAATCTTTAAGTGTTAAAAAATGTCTCACTTTTGTATCCTAATAATTTTGTTAATTTTTATTTTAATATAGTTTTCTTTAAACTAACTGTTTTTAAGCAGTTTTGCAACCTCTTTTGCATGATAAGAGATGATTATGTCTGCTCCAGCTCTCTTAAAACTCACCATTGTCTCCATAACAACACGCTCATAGTCTATGAGACCATTCATCCCTGCAAATTTTATCATTGCATACTCACCACTTACATTATAAACAGCTAAAGGTTTTGTAGTGTTGTCTTTTATCTCTCGTACTATATCAAGATATGCAAGTGCAGGTTTTACCATTAAAATATCTGCTCCTTGTGCTTCATCACTTATACTCTCAGCAATCGCTTCACGACGGTTTGCTGGATCCATCTGATAAGATGCTCGATCACCAAAACTTGGTGTTGATTCAGCTACATCACGAAACGGTCCATAATATCCTGAAGCAAATTTTGTAGAGTATGCCATAATAGGAAGGTTCTCATACCCGTTACTATCAAGTGCATCTCTGAGTGTTTCGATGATACCATCCATCATACCACTAGGTGCTATCATATCAGCTCCAGCTTTTGCATGCACAAGTGCCTGTTGCGCTGAAATCTCTAGCGTTGCATCATTATTAACAGTTTCATGTACCTCATCAATGATACCACAATGCCCATGGTCTGTATATTCACAAAAACACAAGTCTGTTACCACAAACATATCAGGGTGAGCCTCTTTTATTTTTCTCACTGCTGAAGCGATAATACCATGTTCACATAAAGCATCACTTCCTATTGAGTCTTTTACATCAGGAATACCAAAAAGGATGATAGAGTAAATCCCTAAACTTTTTAACTCTTCACACTCAGCGATGGCAACATCTATACTCATTTGATACACACCTGGCATAGAACTCACTTCAGTTTTAATCCCCTCACCACTACGGATAAAAAGAGGGTAAATAAAATCATCAACACTTACATGTGTCTCACGAACCAAAGCTCTTAGATTTTTATTTAAACGGGTACGGCGAAATCTTTGAAACATTCTTAAACCTTTTTTTTGCTATAATTATTTTTGATTAAATATTTTACCCTTTTAAAGATTAATAAATGAATATAACAATATCTGAGATTGCAAATTTACCATCACGATTTGGTGATTTTCAAGTCAAAGCGTTTAAAGAAAATGAGAAAGAACATCTTGTCATTTTTTCTAAAAACCTTGCTGAAGTTCCCATCGTTCGAGTCCATTCTGAATGCCTTACAGGTGATGCCATAGGGAGTTTAAAGTGTGATTGTCGTGATCAGCTTGAATATGCTCTTTCTTTAGCTGATAAAACTGATGGAATGGTAATCTACCTTAGACAAGAGGGACGCAATATAGGACTTTTAAATAAAATCAATGCCTATGCACTTCAAGACAAAGGTTTAGATACTGTAGAAGCAAATCATCAACTTGGTTTTGCAGCAGATGAGAGAACCTATGAAATTGTAACTTTTATTCTTCACCATTTTGGTATTAAAAAGATAAAACTCCTTACAAACAATCCTGATAAAATAAACTCTATCAGTGATGTAGAGATTGTTGAAAGAGTACCCATCATTATAGAGCCAAACAAATACAACAGTGGCTATTTACAAGTCAAAAAAGAGCAAATGGGACACCTCCTTTAAAAAGGGTACACTATGCCAATAGATTTAGAAAAAGATGACATCCAATCAGCACTAAGAAAGCTACAAGCAAGAGAAAATGCTTTTATTCAACTAGAATCTATTGCCAGACTCGGAAGTTGGGAAGTTGACCTCCAAAACCATACTTCTCTTTGGTCACAAAGAAGTTATGAAATCTACAAAGTTCCCGAAACAGAAAAGGTGAGTTTAGATACTTTTTTCGATATGCTTTTACCAAAATATCATACTATGGTACGAGAGATTATAGAAAACAGTATAGATACACAACAAGCTCTCAGCATCACAGTAGAAGTGAAACGAAGAGATGGTAAAGTTATCACTGTCCTTATTAATGCGCAAGTTCTTTTAGATGAGAAACACCAACCTCTTAAAATTATAGGAACCACACAAGATATTACCCAATATGTTGAATTACAACAACATGCAAAAGAGCTCTCTGAACTCATTGAACACTCCTCAAGTGAAATCTACATCCTTGATAGAAAAAATCTTCGTTATCTGTATGTCAATAAAGGAGCATGTGATGCTCTTGGATATACACAAGAAGAGCTCTTAGAGATGTCTGTGCAAGATATCAACCCTTACCTCAAAGAGCGTGATATTGAATACCTTGGGAAACAACTCTTAGAAAAACATCATATTTTAAACAGAACACTTCATCAAAGAAAAGATGGTTCTCTTTACCATGTACAATCCTACATTCATCTCTTTCACTACCATGGAAAAGATGCTTTTGTTATTTTTGATACAGATATATCTTCAACCATTGAACTTGAACTTGAGTATAAACGCCAAGCCAATGTACTCCAACATATCCATGATTCTGTCATCTCTACCGATATTTTTGGAAAAATTTTAAGTTGGAATAATGGAAGTACAAATCTCTTTGGATACACTTTTGAGGAGGTTAAAGGAAAAAAGGTTGCTTTACTCTACTCAAAAAACAATGCGATAGATATCTATACACTTCTTCGACAACTCAAAGAAAAAAAGAATATTGAAACAGAAATTCTTATGGTTACAAAAGATCAACAGGAGATTACATGTAACATCTCTATATCACTTTTATTTGATGAATTTGGTGTACGAAGTGGCTATGTGAGCTATATTCAAGATATTACAAAAGAGAAAGAGACACAAGAGCTTCTTAGACAACAAGCAGAGCTTCTTCAATACCAAGCACACCATGATCTTCTAACAGCACTTCCAAACCGTAGTCTTTTCCAAGAGAGACTTTCACAAGCCATTGTAACGGCTAAAAGACATAAAGAAAAATTTGCCCTTTTATTTATAGATCTTGATCAATTTAAAAAAATCAACGACTCCTTAGGGCATCAAATAGGAGATGAAGTCCTTAAAGAAGCAGCTCACAGACTCACACATACCATCAGAGAAGAAGACACCCTTGCTAGACTAGGGGGTGATGAATTTACCATTATTTTAAAAAATATTAAAAAAACAAAAAATGCTGCTGTTGTTGCACAAAAAATTATTGATGCAATGAAACAACCCATCTTGGTAAATGAGCATACACTCCATATCTCTTCAAGTGTTGGTATTAGCATTTATCCTGACGATACAACAACAGAAACAGATCTCATCAAATATGCAGATACAGCCATGTATAAAGCAAAAGATAATGGTCGTGACAACTACCAGTTTTATACACAAGAGATGACTGACAAAGCACTCCAAAGAGTTGTTTTGGAACATGATCTACGAGATGCCATCAAAGCACAAGATTTTATTGTCTATTTTCAACCTCAATACACTACAACACAACCAAAAAAATTAATTGGAATGGAAGCACTTGTGAGATGGCAACATCCTAAAAATGGTCTTGTTTCTCCTGCTATTTTCATTCCTCTTGCTGAAGAAACGGGACTTATTATTGAGATTGATGAGATTGTGATGCAAAAAGCTATGGAGCAATTTGTCCATTGGTATAAAAAAGGACTCTCTCCAGGAAAACTTTCCTTAAACCTTTCTATGAAACAACTTGCAAAAAATAATTTTGTCGAAAAGCTCTCAACACTACTTCATAAGCTCAATTTTAACCCTCAATGGTTAGAACTAGAAGTTACAGAAGGGGATGTTATGCAAGATCCAAATAACTCCATCAAAAAACTCTTTACAATCCACGAACTTGGTATTGATATTGCCATTGATGACTTTGGAACAGGCTATTCTTCTCTCTCTTATCTCAAAAAATTACCTTTAGACAAACTCAAAATAGATCAGTCTTTTATCAAAGATTTACCAAACGATGAAGAGGATGCTGCTATAACAAAAGCGATTATTGCATTAGGAAAAAGTTTAAATCTTACACTGATAGCTGAAGGGGTAGAAACACAAGAACAATACAATTTTCTTGCTCAAAACGGATGCCATTTCATACAAGGTTATCTCTTCTCAAAACCACTGCCTGCACAAGAGATAGAAGCACTTTTAGTATAATATATGTAATTACGCTTTTTTCTTTTTTTGCAAAATTCTATCTACAGCTTCTACCATAATATCTATAAATTTATTCAAATCTATCGGTTTTAAGATATACCCAGAGATACCTGCACGGGTAATTTCATCGCAATACATTTTATCATCATATGCAGAGAGAACAATAATGGTCACATCTTCATCCACTTCTCTAATTTTATACACCATATCTATACCATTCATCTTTGGCATATTGATATCTGTAATAATAATATCAAAATTACCTTTACGAAATGCATTTAAACCATCCTCTCCATCAACTGCAATAGTAATATCTTGAAAAAAAATATCAAGTGCACTAAGAGTTGATTCTCTTGCCTGTTGATTATCTTCAACATACAAAAGTTTTAAAGACTGAGAATCTTGTGTCAGTTTTTCTATTTTCTCAATATCCATATTAATCCTTTTTTCCATCGAGTACTATTGTAAAAACAGCACCCTCTTCATCATTTTTCACTAAGAGCTTCCCATGACAATGCTCTTCAATAATTGTTTTTGACATATACAATCCTAATCCTGTTCCGTTTTTATCTAGTTTTGTAGAAAAATAGGGATCAAATATTTTATGCATACTATCAGGAGGAATCCCTCCTGCATTATCTCGCACTCTTAAAATATTTTCATCTGTTTCTATAGTAATAGTTGGGTTCTCAACTTTTTTTTCAAGTAAAATATCTTCAGCATTTTTAATAAGATTTAAAAGAACCTGTTTCAGTTCATTGGGATAACTGTAAAAACTTTTATTGGAATGAAGATGTTTTACAAGTTTTATATTTTTATTTTCAATGGAAACTTCAATAATACCGAGTACATTTTCTATTAATTCTGTATAGGTAATCTCCTGTTTCTCTTTGTTGGATTTAAAAAAGTTCCTAAAATCATCTATAGTTGTACTGAGATGTTGCGCATAATCTGAAATAGCTGTTGAAATCTCCAACGCTGTTTCATTGTCTAATTTTCCTAACATCGCTTTTAAACTTATAGAAGCACTTGCACTACTAATGGCAGAAAGAGGCTGTCTCCATTGATGTGCTATCATAGATATCATCTCTCCCATTTGTGCCAAACGGGATTGTTCTATAAGTTGTTGCTCTTTTTGACGATTTTTTTCCACCTCTTGACGCACTCTCATCTCAAGTTTATCTTTAAAACTTTCAAGTACCTTTACCCTTTTATGATCAATATAACTAAAAAAGACAATAATAATAAAAATAAAAATACCAACATAGATACTAATTTTTAAAACGCCATCAAGTTCTGAAAGAGAATTATCAATGAGTTTATGCCCTTGCATAGAAAAATCTACAACAAGTAACGCATCTGTTTTCCCATCTTTCAGTATGGGTTGTAAAAAAGTGATCCACACACCATGTGCATTCTCTTGTGTAAAATAGACAGGATGTGCACTCTTGTAAGCCTCTTGAAACTTTGTAACATGTAATGGCTCATAGAACTCCCCAAAATCACTTTTCTCTTCAACTTTTTTAGATCCATCAAGTAAAAAACGGTAGTTTTGACCTTTAGGAGCTTTATCTACCACATAGATATAACGATACCTTTTTGATATAAAAAGTTGCAGATTCTTTTCCAGTTTTTCTCGAAGATTTTCATCTTCTTTCAGATTGATATAAATATTTTTTCCTGTTTCATTTGCAATCATCTCAGCAAAATTATAGGCTAAATCTTGTGTATCTTGAATATAAATTTTTTGTGTTACTTCCTCTATATAATTTTTTGTCTCACCAAAAAGTGTATATATAGTTAAAGTTCCAACAAGAACCAAAACAGCAGAAAAATAAAAAATATAAATAAATCGTAAATTTTTAATTTTCTCTCTCATCGTGCATACCTCTGAAGTGTTTTTGGTAAAATGAGATGATACCTGTGAAGTGTTTTTGTTTTAAATTTAATCTGTGGACGCCCTTTTCTCCAATAAAAAGCACCAAAACTGTTAGGCTCCATTTTAAAACTCTTATAGGTTGTTGAAAATAGAGGTTTATCTGCACATGCTGGAGAGAGATGCCTAAACTTATTACCTACAAGAAGTTCCACTGAATGATCACAATGGGGTACAATATAAAAAAAACGACTTTGTTGAAAAATCTTTGCTGTTTCTTGTGTATCTGTATAAATTTTAATAGGTGTTTTTGTAAAAATAAGAGGTAAAACTGTTTCATAGAGTTTTAATTCATAATTATCTTCAGCACAAGCCAAAGTAAAAACAACAAGAAGAAGAAAGAGTTTTTTATTTATCATTAAAATGTATACTCCATTCTTAGCATAATTTTTTTATCAATCGGAGCGATTTTTAAAGGCTCTTCTGCCTGTAATGTATCTGGATTTAATCTAAAATAATGATCCTCTTTTGAATGACTCAATAAATTTGTACCCTTAAGGGAAAAACTCAAATCTTCTGAAGAATGGTAGATAATACCTGCACTGTAATCGTAATAATTTGTATACTCAAAATTATCTCTATAGTATAAAATTTCATTAAAAATATCAAATTTTCCAATCGTATTGAAATTTCTCGCATATCCGGAATATTCTCTTAAATCTTTTACTTTTCGTAAATTTTTCAGTCGATTTGCAGCGATTGCTATCTCAAGTTTATCATACATTCTGTAGCGTTTTGTATAGCGAACAAGTGCACCACAAATTTTTATATCTTTATCATAGGTATCCAATAATCCACTTTCATCTGGTACGAGCCTATTCTTCATCACAACATAATTGGCAATGAGTTCATAAGCATTAGATTTATTTTTATATTTTAAGTTTTGAATATAAATCGTTTCTTTCTCTTTTGCTACTCTCTTTTGAGGGTCAGCAAGATAGATACTATGCACAAGATAAGGATCTAATGAAATCTCCATATAAGAGGTGACTGTTTTTGAAATAAGATGATTATTCGTATAAGTATAACCAAGTCTATAACCAAAAAGATCATCATCTTGATCAGAATGATTGTTTCGTACCATAGAGTAAGAAGCTCCCAAGGTAACAATTTTATTGTTAGCAATACTGTACTGATCTTCAAGAAACAAAGTAGCAATAGCCTGCTGTGTATGTCCAGTACGAGGTAGTTGTTCCCCATTCATATCTAAGTTAGAATAGGTAAAATGTTTCAGTCTATATTTTGCACCCATAACAATTTTATGTGCTGCAACTTGAAGATTATAATTTACGCCTGCTGTATATACTTCAGATTCAGAATCAGTATTAAAAGCATAAGGGATGTTCGTATCGTAAGTAGTATTAAGATATTGAATTTTTTGTGCATATAAATCTTCAAAACTTGTTTGTGTATTTAGCATATCAAAAGTGAGTAAAACAGAAAAATTTCCAAGTACAGCATCATACCCTATATGCAAATAATCATTTTCTAAAGTACTTGTTTTTGGGGTTGCAAAGAGACTCGCTGAGATAAAACTGTCATCTTCCATATGCAATGCATCTACTAAAAGATGCTGGTTCCCTTTTGAAAAAGTACCCAAAGCATGAATATCATCTCCATCTCTAGAGAGTTCTGCACCATGGTTATAATATTTTTTTCTTTCATTATCAACAGCACTTGCATAGGCAAAATAGGACCAATCATTATCTAAAGTTGCTGTTGTATATCCTACTATCTCTTTAGAACCATAACTCCCCCCTGCAATGGAAACTTTACTCCCATCATCTTTTTGTGCAACTTTTGAATAGAGTTTAATGATGGTAGAAGCAGGTTCAGTAGAGAGTTCAAAGGTTGGATTACCAATATAAACTTCAATATGATCTACAAAATCAATATCCATCTTTCCATAAACAACAAGACCACTACCATACAACCCTGTACTAATCTCTTGATTATCTATGTAAATTCTAATTTCACTACTCATAAAAGGAGCAGAACTCCCTACATAATAGGGATCAGCAATACCAAAATTGTTTTCATCATACCCAAGAGGATATGTTGCTTTTAAAATATCTTCAAGTTTATGGGCTTGCATTTTTTGAATATCTTCTCTTGTATAGATATAAGATATACCACCATTCTCAAGCTTTGTTTTCGAAGAAAGATCTGTCTTTTTTTCAATATTTGTCAGTAAATTATCAATATTTACCTCGTTTGCGAAACAAGCTAAAGAAAAAAATAAAGAGACACTCACTAAACTTTTGTTGATAGAATGTAATGATTTCATATCCTCATGTACCTTTACCCAAGAGTATTACAACAAAATTACAAAAATATTTTGCTTCTCTTATTTGAATTTTGTTGCACTTAAAGCTGAAACCCGACGAAGTGCTGTTTCACTGACATGATACAAATCATTTGAGATTTGAACCAATTCATTGCGATACATTTTTGCTTTGTCAAGTTCCAAAGAAGTGGGCTTTGATTTAAACATTTTAGAAAAAAGCCCCCTCTTCTCTTTAAAAAAAATTTTGTAGATTTTAGCATATTCCACATGCCATAGTGAATGATACATATCAAGTTTTTCAAAAAGTTGTAACCCTAAAATAGCAATCATTTCCTCTTGATTATCATAAAACATTTCACCACATCCACACTCTGTTTTTGCCAGTGGTGTAGGGGAAGAAACTTCTTTTCCTTCTAAAAGTTTTTCAATTTTCAACATCTGTTCTTGATGTACTTTTTTTGCATGTTCTAAGGCATGCAACATATCACTTTTTTTCATATTTTACTCCATTGTTTACAAAAGCGATGTATTATTACATAACTTTAATAAATATTGCTATATAATAGATGAAAACTTTTCTTAAGGAAACAAGAATGTCACGACCAACCCCAATTGATCACGAAATTATTTTAGACCCTAAACGCTACATCGTTTCTAAAACAGATCCAAAAGGTGTTATCGAATACGGTAATGATTATTTTGTCGAGATTTCAGGTTACAGTGAACTCGAACTTATAGGAAAACCTCACAATCTTATTCGTCACCCTGATATGCCTCGTGTCGTATTTAAAATGATGTGGGACAGAATCAAAAAAGGGCAAAATATTATGGCTGTTGTCAAGAACCTTGCAAAAGATGGTAGCTACTACTGGGTTGTTACTGAGTTTGAAGCAAAAAGAGACCCTATTACCAATGAAATCATCTCCTATACAGCCTTTAGAAAAGCTGCTCCAAAAAAAGCAGTTGAAGCGATAGAACCCCTCTACAAACAACTTATAGAGATAGAAAAAGAGGGTGGTATGGAAGCAAGTGAAAAATATCTTCGTGGCTATTTTGAGGAAAAAGGGATTACCTATGATGAGCTTATAGATAAACTTGTTGGGAATAAAGGGCTTTTTAAAGTTTTCTTTAAGCTCATGAAAAAACTTTTCTCATAGGCACTTGTTTTTTGAATTTACAAACACAACTACAACAAGATGGTATCATTGTTCCTGAAGACTTTTTTCATAAAGTTCAAAAATATAAAGAGCATCTGTTTAAATGGAATAAAATCCATAACCTTACAGGTGCCAAAGATGAAAGAACAATAGAAAGCTTCATCTATGATGCTATCTTTCCTATCAGCTTTTTACCACAAACAAAAACACTTATGGATATAGGTACAGGGGCAGGTTTTCCAGGAATGATTTTAGCTTTTGGGCTGCCAAATACAGCAGTAACTTTAGTAGAACCTCTCACAAAACGAGCAAGTTTTTTACAGTTTATAAAAGCTGATTTGGGTCTTGATAATGTGACTATCGTTAAAAAGAGAGTCGAAGAGATGGCTCCTCAACCTTTCGAACTCATTACCTCTCGGGCAGTAACACAAACACAAATGCTACTTGAGCTTAGTAAAAATTTTCGTAATGAAAACTCAAAACTTCTTTTTTATAAAGGGGAGAAAGTTTTTGATGAGCTAGAACTCAGTTCCCTTGAAAACTTATCGTACAAAATTATAGAAAAACACAACAGACACTATCTACTTCTTGGAGCAACATTATGATACTAAAACTTCTACTTGTTATCGGCGTTATTGCCATTATATATTTTATGTTTATAAAAGAAAAACCATCTCAGGCAAAAAAAACACAACAAAAGAAAAAAGATGAAGCTGTTGATGAGATGGTAGAGTGTTCAAGCTGTGGAGTCTATGTCAGTGTCAGTGAAGCTATTCTCAGTAATGGAAGATATTACTGCTCTCGAGAATGTCTTGCAAAAGGGAAATAATGTTCATCTTTGGTCATAGATTTCTTCCAAGTAAAAATTTTTACCATATCTTTGATATAGATGCAATTTTCAAGACACCTCCTCATGCAACCCTTTTTATAACATGGGAGGAAAATAATCTCGATATTATTCACTATATGAGAGAAAATCATCTTAACTTTGCACTAGAAGTCAACACAATTACAGAGTTACTCTATGCGGCATCATTGGGTGCATCGTATATTTTTGTTCCACAGGAGCTTGTTAAAACAGCACAAAGCATAGCAGAAACCTATCTTTTTGATGCAAAAATCATTGTTTTCATAGAGGAAGAATCAGACATTGAAGAGATGGCTCTTCTTGGTATAGATGGTGTTGTGTTTGCAAATGCTATCATTAAAATCACATCTTAATATCTTCCTAATCTCCATCTTTTTAAGTGCCTGTAGTGCAAAAAAAGATGTTATAGAACCAAAAGATGCATTTATCACTCCATCCCACCAGCCCCCTTCTCTTGAAAAAGTATATACAAAGTATAAAGGTACTCCCTATTGTTATGGAGGAACAACACCCAAATGTTTGGATTGTTCAGCATTTGTACAAAAAGCATATCAAGAAGCTTTCCATATCACTTTACCAAGAACAACACATCAACAAATAACAATAGGTCATCATATCAAACAAACACAACTCCACTTAGGAGATCTTCTTTTTTTTCAAACAGCTTCTAAAACACTTCATTCAGCCATTTATCTTAAAAATGGAGAATTTATACATGCATCTAGCAGTCACGGTGTCACAAAAAGTTCTCTTCAAAACCGATACTGGAAAAAAGCGTATATTGAAGCACGAAGAGTATCTCTTCCCTAAATAATTCTACGCTCTATATAAGGCTTAAGTGCTGTTAAAACTTCATAACTAATGGTATTGACATGGAGAGCAACTTTTTTAGCATCATCAAAAATTAAAAGCTCCTCCTCTGTAGTTAAAAAAGAGGAGTTATCCATAGAGATACGCCCAACAATAGAGATATTTTGAGGGGTTATATAGGTATTAGAACAAGCTCTAAAAAAACCATCAGCATATCCAACATCATAATTACTCACAATACAACGCTCTTGTGCTTGAAAAGTTGCTCCATAGCCAACACTTTCCCCCTCTTGTAAAACCCGAGAAGAGATTTTATTTCCATACAGACTAAGAACTGGTTGCCAGTCAAACACCCCATACTCTTTTGGCATATCCAAACATCCATATGCAGCAATACCAACACGCGCGATATCTTCACTAAAAGAGTCTTCACGCATTAAAGCAGAGGAGTTACAAGAATGAAAAGCAATCTCTTTTTGAAGATATCTTTGACACACCCCTTTTACCTCTGCAAATGCCTGTTTTTGCACTTCATATACTTCTGTTACTTCATCAGCACTACTATGATGTGTAAAAACAGCCTGTAGATCAAGCTCCTGTTTATCAATAAGTTGCAAAGCTTCTAAAAGCTCCTCTTGTTTAATACCATTTCGACCCATACCTGTATCTACTTTGAGATGCACTTTTGTAGAGGGTGGGAACAAAGAAATACTCTCTTTATCATTAATGGTATAGTGAATCTTTTTATCTGCTTGATGAGGAATTGTTGCTAAAACTAAAACTGTTTGAAAATAGTTCTCAATCAGCTTCGCTTCAACATCACAACGCACTACAGCATGCTCTATACCATACTCTTTTGCCATAGATGCAATCTCTAAAATACCATGACCATATGCATTATCTTTTAAAACAAGTGCTATTTTATCTTTGCTTTTAGTTTTCTTTGCAATAATGTCGAGATTATGAAAAAAATGTTTTTTATTTAGTGTGATGTACGCCATAAGGAATTATACCAATGAAACGACTAATAGCAGAGTTTGAAGAACAAAGTTTTACCCAAATCATCTTTCCCCACAAAAATACAGACTGGAAACCCTACCTTCAAGAAGCACAACAATGCTTTATAAACATCATTAATACTATTGCAGAATTTCAAAAATGTCTTGTAGTATGTGCTAATAAAAAAGAGGTACAAACATTTTTTCAGCCCCATAAAAATATCTTCTTTGTAGAATATGTAACAGATGATACATGGGCAAGAGACTGTTCAGCACTCAGTGTATTAGAGGATGATAAAGTAGTATTGTATGATTTTACTTTTAGTGCATGGGGCGATAAATTTGAAGCAACAAAAGATAATCTTCTTACATCTTTTCTGACCAAATATTACACTTCCCCTGTTAAAAAAATAGCATATACTTTAGAGGGTGGTGGAATAGAAAGCAATGGAGAGGGTACACTTTTAACAACGGCTACATGTATGTTTCACACCAACAGAAACACTTCACTTACACAAGAACAAAGAGATTTACAAGTACGCACTTTTTTTGGAGCAAAAGAGATACTTTACCTCCATCATGGTTATCTTGCTGGCGATGATACTGATGCACACATAGATACTCTTGCACGCTTTATAAATAAAGATACGATTATGTATGTTACATGTAAGGATAAAGAGGATGAACATTATGAGGAACTTTCTAAAATGCAAAAAGAACTTTTTGACTTTGCTTCTACTCATAATTATAACCTCATACCACTTCCTATGTGTTCTCCTCTCTATTTTGAGGGGGAACGACTTCCAGCAACCTATGCAAATTTTCTTTTTGTTAATGGTGGAGTTTTAGTGCCTGTTTATGGAGTAAAGGAGGATACGGAAGCCATACAAATTTTCAAACAAACTTTTCCAAAGCGTCGCATTGTTCCCATTGATTGTTCTGTACTTGTAAGACAACACGGCTCACTCCATTGTGTCACAATGCAGTTTGCACAAGGAGTATCCTTACAAAGATGTTAACAACGCAAGAAACTTTGAAATTTTTCCAAATCATCTTTGCGTGCAACAACAACAAGAGTATCACCACCATCAAGCTTATGATCTACTCGATGGTCGATAAAAGCGAGCTCATCACCCATCTCCTTATCTATAATGGCAATAAGTACAATACCATGTTTTTTAAAGTCTATTTCACTTAAAAGTTGTGTATCAATAGAGGAGTTTTGGGGTAATACAACCTCAGCCATCCGTAAATCATTTTCTTTATATATGATCTCATCAACTGCTTTTGTAACAGCTGGTTTTGTAAGCATATTAACGAAACGACGAGAGGTCGCTTCATAAAGATCTATAACACTTGTTGCTCCTGCATATTTAAGTTTTCTGGCATTTTCAAAAGAGTTACTGATAGCAATAATAGAGAGTTCATTATAAAGTGTTTTTAAAGAGAGTACCAAAAAGAGGTTATGTGCTGTTTTATTCATAGCACAATAAACTACATCTTTTTGCTCATCAATACCCAATCCTTTAATATCATCATTATGCTTAATATTAATCTGCTTTGGAATCACATCACTTGGTATGCTTGCATCATAATTTTTCACATCAACAACCACGACAACCTCTTTGTTTAAAGAGCGAAGATGTTTATAAAGATGTCGACCAAAAGACTCAAATCCAAAAATAATTATTTTTCCACTCACTGCATCTTCCTTTTAAGATTACTAATAGCTGTTATATGCCCGATACACACAAGATTATCTCCTGCTAAAAGCAAAAAATCATCACTTGGATTGAAAATAAATTCCGAATTTTCTGTTTTACAGTTTCGAAGCACCCCAAGAAGAATCACTCTCATAGATTCAAGTTCAACCTCCTGAAGTATCTTTCCATCACCAAAACTTCCCTTCCTAATCTCTATCTCATCCATCTGAATTTTATCTTTTTGATCTACAATAGAAAGCAGTACTTCAAACGCAACAGGTTCCCCTTCATAAACAGCAGCCATCATCCCAGCTATCTCCTCTGGCATAATCACCTGATCGACATTGGCAAAATACATCTTTTGAGCAACCTCTTCATCACTACATCGTGCTGATACATGTACATTTTTATTTAAACTCTTTACATTAACAGCAATAAAAATATTGACAATATCATCAGAAGTTAAACATAAAACATGAGAGATATTCGTTTTGATTTTAAGCTGAGCAAATACCTTTTCACTTGTTGCATCAGCACAAATTGCTTTGTATCCCAAAGAGTATGCCATCTCAGCAAGATTTTCATCTTTTTCTATCACAACAAAAGCAACCCCTTCATTTTGCAGCTCTTTAGCAACAAGACGCCCCAAAAGCCCAAAACCACATATGACAGTAATACTCTCTTTTTTAGAAAGATTTTGAACAATTCTATCTTCTCGAAGCATAGTAAGTCGCTCACTAAATGAAGATACAATGATAGAGGTTGCAAAAGAGATAAGTCCGATACCTGTAAAAATAATAAGCATCGTAACCACTCGCCCCTCTGGAGTTACGGGTGAAATATCTCCATACCCAACAGTCGAGATGGTAATGAGTGCCCAGTAAAAGGAGTCAAAAAGGTTTTTAATATTAGGATTTTGATTATTTCCCTCAAAAACATAAAGCATAATTCCAGCGATAAAAATGAAAAAACCAGAGAGTGTTAAAAGGGTAATAAGCTCAAACTTTTTATTTTTCAAAACCTCTAAAAAGCTTGTTAAACTCTTTGTATAGCGAAGCATCTTAAAAGCACGAAAGAGTACTAAGACACGAAGAACTCTCAAACCTCTATAACTTGGTAAAATAGCAATAAGATCAATAATTGCAGAGGGAGTTGTCATATACTCCCATTTTTCACGCAACGCTTTTTTAAAAAGTGACGATATACGAAGCTCTTTATCAAAAAAAAGTGATTCTTCATATTCATCAATCACAAGCCTATGCAGATCACTGTAAATCCACATACGCAAAAAATACTCCATAATAAAAACGCTAGTTACAAAATAGAGATCAAGATCATCCAACCATTTTGGCACATGGTGTTTAACATCCATAACCAACAAAGTTACACTGCTTAAAATAACAAAAATCATAAAAAAATCAAAATATTTTTTATAAGGATAATTATCATTTTCAAGAAGATTATAAAAAAAAGTTTTTATCTTTTTATAACGAGAAGATGCATTTAAAAAATATGCAAATTCTACAAGAAAATTTTTAGGTTGTTTCATAAAATTATGACCCCTTATGTATATTTACATGTAAAGTTGTATTTGTATCTCGTTGCTGCTGTAACATTGCAATACCACTCATGATAAGATAGGTTGCCAAAGCAAAACCTAAAGCGATACTCATCATTTTTTTTAGTTTTTCAAATCTACTCATATCATGTTCCTTTTATCGAATTATATCTTTTTAAATTTTAAAACTATCCTCACTCATCTATAAAAATATGTGTATATTTGTAAAAAAACAAAAATTTTTTACAAAGACAAATCTTTTAACACTTATGTAACATTTCTTTTATAGACTTTGTACAATTAAAAATTTATAAAGTATAAAGGCTTACAATATGAATAGACTCATTACTCTTTCATTCATTACAATCTCCTCTCTTTACGCAACAGATGTAGAACTTTCTCCTATCGCTGTTGAATCAACTGTCGTGACAGAAGTTGCACAAAAAGCACAAACTTCAGCAGATGTTGCTCAAGCGCTCAGTGATAATGTTCCTGCTATTGATATGTCACGAAGAAGTGGTATCGCAAACGATATTATTTTGCGTGGGCAAAAAAGAGACAATATTACTGTAGAGGTAGATGGTACAAAAGTGTACGGTGCATGTCCAAATAGAATGGATCCACCAGTTTCTCATATCGTAGCAAACCAAATTGATAAAGTACAGGTTATTGAAGGTCCTTATGATGTAACAACATTTGGAACACTCAGTGGTGGTGTAAAAATCTCAACAAAAAAACCTTCTCAAGAGGAAAAAGCCTCGTTAAATCTTGGTTTTGGTTCATGGAACTATAACAAATTTGGCGCTTCAGCTCAAGGTGGAAATAAAAGAGTACGATTTAATTTTACAGCATCCATGGAATCAAGTGACCAATATAAAGATGGTAATGGTGATACACTAGCAACTCAAATCGACAACTATGTTGGAGATAATGTGCTTCTTAATGGTGTTAAACTCAAACCTCAGTATCACGATATGGAAGCCTATACAAAAAAAAGTGCTATGGCAAAAGTTTATATTCAAACACTTAAAAACCAAGAATTACGCTTAAGTGTTACAGCAAACAGAAGTGATAATATTTTATATGCAAACTCAAAAATGGATGCCATCTATGATGATTCCAATATTTATAATGTAGAATACAACATAGATGCTATCAATGACATTTATAAGAACATCAATCTTCAATACTACCATACAGATGTTGACCACCCTATGGACACCCATTTTCGCGTTGTTTCTTTAACAAATCCAGTGATGACAAACTGGCTTACTACAGATATGGATGGTATTAAACTTAAAAATACTTTTCTTATCAACAACTATAAACTTCTTATCGGACTTGATGGAAGCAGAAGAGTTTGGAATGGGCATTATGAAAAAGATCATTCTGCTGCAGCTATTGGATATAGAAAAAGTATTGATAACGGTGTAACTAAAAATAGTGCTATCTTTGCAAAACTCAACAAAACATTCGGTGCTTTCGATGTAGAAGTGGGTGCAAGATATGACGATACTTCTATCACAAACGATTCCCTGCAAGACAACGATTATACATCTTTTAGTGCAAATTTACTCTCAACTTATCATATCAATAAAGAGAACAAACTTTTTGTAGGCGTAGGACAAGCATACCGTGTACCTGATGCAAGAGAACTTTATTTTGTAGGAAGTAAGGGAAATCTTGTAGGGACTCCAGATTTAGATCAAGTTAAGAATCAAGAAGTTGATTTAGGGTACAACTATGATGGAGATGCTTTTAGCTTTAAAATCAAAACTTTTTACTCAATGCTTAGCAATTATATCTATATTAAAAAAGGGGTTGCTACAAATGCATTTTCCAACATAGATGCAACCGTTTATGGAGCAGAATTGAGTGGTACATACTATCTCACTGATGATATGACTCTTGATATGGGTGCTTCTTATAAACGAGGGAAAAAAGATAAACCCCTTGCTGGTCAAACAGATACAGATATGGCAGATATGGCACCACTTCGTGGAAATGTAGCACTTAACTATGAATACGCTCGTAACTCTTTAGCATCTCTTGAAGTAAGAGCAAGTAAGAGATGGGACACAATAGACAGCGATAATGGGGAACAGGTATTAGCTGGTTGGGCTATTGTTAATGCAAAAATCAAACATGCTCTCAACAAAAAATTTGACTTTACTTTAGGTATCAATAACATTCTTGATAAAACATATGCACAAAGTAACACTTATGCTGACTTAACACTCATCACAGCAGGTGGAACAGATGATGTAATGCTCATGAATGAACCCGGTCGTTATATTTATACTAATTTAGATTTTAAATTCTAAAAAACAACTGTTAGCTCTCCATTAGGAGTGCTAACACTTCACTAATACTTTTACTCTACAATACTTATAACAAAACTAAAAAAAAGGATTTCATTATGAAAACAACAACTTATTTAGCCTTATCAATTCTTACTTCAGGTCTTTTACTTTCGGGATGTGGCAGTTCATCTTCTTCAACAGAGACAACTGACACTTCAACTGTTGCAGCAACTTCAGGACAACTTGTAGATAACTATGTTGCAAATGTTGACTACACTTGTGCTGATGGTACAACAGGTATAACAGATGAAAACGGTTCTTTTGAGTGTGAAACACTTCCAGTAGAGTTTCATTTAGGGGGCTTAAAACTTGGACAAATAAATCAAATTCCTCAAGATACTCAAGTTTTCCCTCAAGATTTAGTTGGTGTAGCTCGTGTTGATATAAACAATACAGAAGTTCTTGCAATGGCACAGTTTTTACAATCTTGTGATGAAGACAACAACACTCAAAATGGTATTCAAATCAAAGCAGAAGTTAAAGAAGCATTTAAAGATCATAATGAATCATTTAATGCTGATGATGTAGATGCTTACGCAACAGATGCAAACATTACACTCATAAGTGAAGATGAAGCAAAAACACACCTTGAAGAAACAACAACTTTTGTAGCTCATGTCAATGAACACAAACAAACATCAACGCAAGGTTCAGAAAAAACAGAGGGTGAAATTCCAGCAAGTATAGCAGATACACTCCTAACACCAGCAGCAGAGTTAACACAGGATGCAAAAAATACTCTAGCATATATGGGCAATGAAGAGAGACTTGCTTATGATGTATATACTGAACTTTATAACTACCATGTTGAACATGGTGATGGAGCGATTCAACAACTCACAAATATCGCTACAAAATCAGAAGCAACACACATTGCAACAGTAGAACTTCTTGTAGAGAAATATATTCAAGATCTTAGCGAATTCAGTAATATTGATCGTAATGACACAGGTTTTACAATGGCTGATGCAGATCTGAATGCAACACAACTACCAATGGGTGTATACAATATAGATGCTATTCAAAATTTACATGATGCACTTATTGAAAAAGGGCAACAAAGTACACAAGATGCTCTTGAAGTTGGTTGTATGGTAGAAGTTACTGATATCACTGACTTAACTGAAGATATAGCAACTGCTCAAGAATCTAATGCGACAGACATTGTAACTGCATTTGAATTTTTACGCGATGGAAGCTACTCTCACTACTGGTCATTTGACAAAGCACTTAAAGATATTGGTGTAGAAGATGGATGTTGTTCATTAGGAGATGAGTATTGTCACCCTGAATATCCGACAAATACTCAAGGTGCTGATGGAAGTAGTGGAAGTTGTGATAACACAGATGCTACACAAACACAACAAGGTGATGGAACAATCAATGAAGATAGTGGCAAAAATGAAAACCCAGCAGGTCCTCAAGATGGTACAGGGGAACAAAAAGGGAAAAATAACAAATAAAACCCTATTTTATACTAGCTTTGTTATAATTCCATCAATTTACAAAAAGATGGAGTTATCATGGCTGAGGGAAAAATACTTTTCTATAATGAAAAAGATGGAACAGGTATTATTATCACTCCCGACAAAGAAAAAATCTCTTTTGATATCAACTCATGGGAAGACTTCCAAAATATGCCTTCTCTTGGGCTTGATGTCACTTTTACCCTCCAAAATGATGCAGCGATAGAAATTGACACACTCCAACAAAATATAGCTCAAGAAGAAAATCTTTTAGAGTCCTCCGATACACAATCCAAAGAAACAACTCCAGAGATACAAGAAAAAGAGTATAAAACATATCGTTATAAAGACAAAGAACTCTCCACAACAGATGATGAAGTTAGTGATCTCTTATCACATACTCAAGAGAGTTTCAATACAGTTCATAAGAATATCTCTCTTACAACAACTATCTCTAAGACAATGCAAAACTATTTTGCAAATATACATAAACAGATAAAAAAAAGAGAAGGCTATAAAAAGGTAGATGGTCGTCTTGAGTATATGCTCGCAAAACGGTTTTTATGGACAACATACAATAACCTTCAAGATATAGATCCCCATGTTATTTCACCTCGCATCAAATCTATAGCCAATGATTTGTTATTTATGAGTAACCTTGAAGATGATTTTCAAAAAAAAATACGCTATCCATCACTAACCTTTGAAGAGATTTTTCTCTCAAGTCAAACAGAATACAAAAAAATCAAAAAATTCACAGATACCATTTTTGAGAAGCTCTCTTTTTTAAGGGAAAAAGAGAAAAGTATATCAGCACAGAAACTTGCATTACAAAAAAAGATACAACATTCTCACGACAAAGAGGAGCTCAAAGAACTCCACAAGAAAGAGAAAATTCTCAATGGAACATATGCCGATACTGTGCATGTAATGGCATCTCTCCAAGAGGAGTATATGATACAGTCAAAACGACTCCATAAATTTGAACAAGAGTATAAAGAGGACTTTAACAAAGAATTTAAAGAAAAAGCACGACAGTATGATAACCATCTTACAGATATTTTAAATGCTCAAGCCTTTTTACTCGATTCTCTTCTTTGGAAGGAAGCAAAAATTTCCAAACCTATTCAAGCTCATTTAAAAGATCTTTCTGTTGATATCGAATTTAACACAAAAGAGTATCTGAAATATTTTCTCAATACCCTTGATGAATCAAAATCAAGTGAAAATACAAAAGAACTTTTTACTTTGTATGAACACCTTAAAGATATACAAAAAGACTATATTATTATCTTATCATCTTCTACAACAGATGCAATGGAATATAAACTTGCACTCAAAGAGTTAGAAAAAGAGTATAAAATAAAAGCATTTACAGATGAGCTATTGGCACTAAAACATGCCATTAAAAACAGTGTAAAACTCATTATTTTAGAAGATAGACTCACCATTACAAATGCAAAGAAATTTCTCAATACCTACCATACAACTATTCTTTCCAAACCAAAAATTATCCTCTTGGGAAATATTGGAGATATGCATACTACTAATTTCAGTATAGATAAAACACTTCCTCTCACATCTTCACCTCAGACATTGTTAAAAACAGTAAAAACACTTTTAAAATATGAATAATTTTGAAAAAAAACTTAAATATAAGTTAATTTTAACAAAAAATATTATAAAATCTGCGACATTATTTTTAACCAAATTATAACCATAGTGAGTACTTATGCAAAACATACAAACAAAAGAGAGAAGAAGAAGCAGTGTAACGATTCCTTATATGTTTTTTTTATTTGAAATCGTTGTTATTTTTGAAATCTCTTATATCTATACAACTATCTTTGGAACAACACCTATGGCACTTACACCATTAGTTCTTTTAGGTTCAATAGCACTTTTTAATGCTGTCAAAAGACTCTCTCGTGTTCTCCAAAGAATTCGATTTTCCAACTATAACTTTCAATCGAATTAAACCCCTTTTTATCCTCTTTGGGTTACAATCTTTTTATGATAAAAAGATACCCAACTAAAAAAATATTCGTAGGTGATGTCGCTGTTGGAGGAGATGCTCCCATCTCTGTACAGTCTATGACCTACTCCAATACCCATGATGTCGCAAGTACTGTTGAGCAGATTAACCGTCTCCATTTTGCAGGGTGTGATATAGTTCGTGTTGCTGTTCCTGATATGGAAGATGCTCTTGCACTTAAAAGCATTAAAGAACAAATCTCTCTTCCTTTGGTAGCTGATATTCACTTCAACTATAAACTCGCCCTTGTTGCTGCTGAAGTGGTTGACTGTATACGCTTTAATCCTGGAAATATCAGTGACAAAACAAAAATCAAAGAGATTGTCAAAGCGTGTCAGGAGAGGAGTCTTCCTATTCGCATAGGTGTCAATGCAGGAAGTCTTGAAAAAGAGTTTGATAACAAATATGGCCCAACAGCAGAAGCGATGGTTGCTTCTGCTGAGTATAACATCAAATTCTTAGAAGATTTAGGGTTTGATGATATTAAAATCAGTCTCAAAGCTTCTGATGTAGAGCGAACTGTCCAAGCATATAGAATGTTACGCCCAAAAAACAACTACCCTTTCCACCTTGGTGTCACTGAAGCTGGTACTATCTTTCATGCAACAGTAAAAAGTGCCATAGGTTTAGGTGCTCTTTTACTTGATGGTATTGGTGATACGATGCGTATCAGCATTACAGGTGAGCTTGAAGAAGAGATTA
>Ga0256828_1000689_pt1 | contig 22151 bp, 17 predicted proteins | sample CV88metaG_FD_185993 | JGI IMG/M metagenome (GOLD analysis project Ga0256828, IMG submission 185993) | Hydrothermal vent microbial communities from East Pacific Rise, Pacific Ocean - CV88 | ecosystem: Environmental > Aquatic > Marine > Hydrothermal vents | place: Pacific Ocean: East Pacific Rise...
AAACATTTTTTGAAAAAAAGACAATGAAGGTAGTGCTAAAAATAATAAGTTACTTTGAAATAAAAAGAATAGAGAAGATGATTTTGAGTATAGAAAAGCAAGTAGTCTTTCTAAGAAGATTACCAATAGTGGTAATGTAAAATTAGAAGATATTTCTTTATGATTTTTTGATAAATTTGAATTAAATTCTGGTGGACAAGGGAATGCATTACCTAAATTTGAAAAATTTCTAGAGGCTTTTGAAAATGTAATATTGAATAATAAATCAAAACAAGGTTTTAATAAAGCTAATGCTTTACAAAAAACTGGGGAGAAGATGAATATTGATGCTATTATTGTATTAAGTAATCAATTAAATTATCCAGACCAATTAAATGCCACTCTAAAAAGACAAAAGGATAAAAGGTATTTTATATTTAGTGATATGATATTAGAACCTTCTTTAGAAAAGACTTTAAATATAATAAAAATTGTGAAAGAATATTTAGAGGTTAGTGCAAAATATAAAAAAGCTTGACAAGGTAATGCTATATCAATTTTTAATAATGTGTATTTTCAATGAATAATAATGTCTGTTTTTTTACTTATGACACTTCCTTATATGGTAATTTCAAAGGAAATGATAAAAACAGAAGCTTTTATGAAGAAACGGCCAGAGTGGGAAGCTTATTTAAGTTCATTATTTATTGGTTTTTCTTATCCTTCTGTAAGTGTTAAAGTAAGTTTCTTGTTACAAAATATTGTAATTTGGTTAACATTAGCATGAATTATATTATTTTTTTCAAAGGCACTTTTTTATTATTTTGAAGAAAAAAGAACTAGAGCAATAGATAAAATTATGAATGAGTTAGCTTTTGTGTATTTTATAAAAATTCAAATAGAATTAATAGTTTTATGAAAAATAAAAACTCTAAAATGAGAGGTAAAAAATCATTATAAAAATGTAGAATATATAGAATTTTTAGTGCAAGGAAATAATAAAGCTTTTTCTAAATGATTAATTTGATATGAATTTAATAAAGAACTTTCTAAATTATATATGATTTTTAAATCAACTAAGAAGATTTTACAAAATTGGGCTTGAAGTGAATTCTTTTATAATCAGATGGATATGATATTGACTTGATATAAAAATTTTATATCTTGAACAGATGTTAATTTTAATATGGATAAGATACAAAAGTTACTAACTGAAACAGAAAAAACATTAAAAGTAATTTTTGATAATTATCAGAAAAAAATTGTAGCTTTAATGTGAGGTATTATTATGTTATTTATACTTGTTTTTGTATTATTAGCTTCTTTATATCAATTTCAACAAACAGATAATTTAACAAAAGCTATGAAATATCAAATGAGAAATACTCAATAATTTAGTTAAGTAAAAATAAATAAATATGAAAACAGACTTATATATAGCAATACTCTTTTTTATATTAGCTTCTGCTTCTTTTGGGCTTTTAAATTCTGCAAATGATACTTATATAAAAACACTGCAAGCAAAAGCTAACACTATGAATATGACAATTGATATGGCTATTCAATGACAAAATATCTATAATGTTATTAATGATTATGTAAATTCTTGAAAAAGATATAAAGTATACATTTACCCAGATTATAAAACTTTTGAAGAAAAAATTATTAAAAATTCTTATGCTCAACAATATGATGCCTATTTCATTTTTATTACTTCAAATGTTTCTGGAGAGGAAGACTATACACAAAAGTTTAAAGATTATACAAGTTCAGATAAAGATTTTATATATACTAAACTAAATTTTAAAGATTTATCAAGTGCTTATGTTTTTAAAGGGTATAAGGGATTTTATCAAAAAATAAGATTATATTAGATTTACATTTTAATTATTATTCCCTATTTTAAAGGAAAAAACTTAAAAAAAAGTTTGCTTTATTTTAAATAAAAAATATATTATTACTTAGTGAAGTAGGGTTCACACACAAAATTATTTTAGTTTTATAATGTTTATAATTATGAAAACAACTTTCAAAAAAAGAGCATGATTTACAATTGTTCAATTATTAGCAACTATTGCTGTTGTAGGTATTATTACTGCTTGAAGTTATTATGTTTTATCAAAAGGACAAACTGCTGATAATGCAACTAAATTTAAAACAGATTTAGTAACTACTGTTGGATTATTATCTGACAAAGCTATTGCTAATGAAACAGCAGATACTACTTACAATCTTGGTAAATTAATTTGACCAAAAGGGATTTACTCTTCAATTAAAAAAACTTGGGTAAAAGATATGGGTAATGACCAAATTGATACAAGAGTTTCTGGTATTGTATTCTATGATGGAACACAAGATGAAATTGTATTAGGTAATAATGGTATTGTTGCTGGAACAAGTTCTTTAGGTTCAGGTTCAATTAATGATGATTTATGACCTAATAAAGCTGGGTTATTCTTAGCTACTTCTTGGAATTTAGACAATTATTGTGATGGTTTTGGTATTGATACTGATGATAAAATTTTAACAGTAAAAGATACTAAAGATAATGCTAATGCTGATACTGATAATATTTGTAGAGGTGTTTTAAATGGAGATGCTAAATCATCTATTATGTATGTATATAAAACAGAAAAAGCAGCTGAAAAAGCTAATACAGAATATTTTGATAATGAATGAGAAGTAAAACCAGTTGTTAAAACTGCATGAGACACTCCTGCTGTTTTCTATGTTGATATTTTACCAGCTAGATAATAGATAATTAATCTAAAAAATAAATAAAAATAAAAAATAGATAAATATACTTTAAAAATAACCCTACTTTACTTGTTTAGTATATTTATAAAAAGATTTTTAGTCCTAGTTTCTACTAGGGCTTTTTTATTGTTTAAATAGCCAAAAAATAAATATACAAAAATATAATTAAAAATATATTATAAATAAAAAATAAATAATTAGCAAGAGATTTTTCTTGCTATTTTTTTTGCTAGTATGTTAAGCTATATGTGTAGGCAGAAAACAAGCCTAACAAAAATTAAATTATTATTTTATATTACTAATAAAAATATTATGAAAACAAATACAAAAACAAATAATAATAAAATTAATTTAGAAAGAGTTTGAAGAGATACTATTCTTTTAAACTATAAAAAAGAAAAAATTAAAATGTCTATGAAAGAATACCAAGAGGTTATAAAAGAAACAAAAAGTTTAATAAAAGACTTTAATGAAGAAATGTTAATTAATTGGGAAGAATAATTTTAATACTTAATTTTAAACTTTAATATATAAAAAGAATATTATGAATACAAATATAAAAACAAAAATAAAAACTACTATACAAGAAAATAAAACAAATTTATCTTTCATCTGAATAGTGATTATATTATCATTAGTTATATTTAATATTATATCTAATTACCAAACAAAAATAAAAGAATTAGAAAAACCTAAAATGGGAGATATAATAACAAATAATATAATCCAAGCTAAACATAATATAGATACTTTTCAAAAACAAGAAGAAGAATTTTATAAAAAATATCTAGAAGCTAAAAAGAACAAAGAATTAAATAAAGAAAAATTAGAGTGTGAAAAACAAAACTTTGAAATCTATACAAATAATTTATCTAGTGACAAAAAAGAAGAATTACTAAATTGTAATAATCTTCCAGATAAAAAAAAACTTTCAAATAAGGTAGTCCCAAAAACTGAAATAATAGAACTTAAAAAAACAAAACCTAAATTCTTTCTTTCTGGCAAAAAAACTACTTTACAAACTCCTAAAAAAGAAACCAAAAAAGAAACAAACCCTTACCTATTAAAAATGAACTTAGCATGATGCAGAATAACCCAAGGAGAGAAAAGCCACCTAAAAAAAGGTAATGGGAGTATGTATGCAATAGATATAGCATGTATAAGAGGTAAGAAATTTGATGTTAAAGCCCCAAAATTTAAGCCATATTACATCTTAGAAAAAAGATGATATGATGACAAGCTTTGAAATTATTTAGTGCTTAGACATTGAAAAAATAGGTATGTATTCTGACATACTACTAGCTCATTAGAAGAAGGAGTTAAAGTTGTTAATAATCAAATTATTGGACAAACTAATATTTCTTGAATTTCTACTAATTATCACTTACATTTTGAATTATGGGAAGAAGATAAAAATATTAGTTGGAAAAATGAAGTTGCTCCTAAGTCTTTTAAATTAATAAAACAAAGAAAATGGGAAAAATTAATGGGAATAAAAGAAATAGAAGTAAATCCTAAAAATGAATTAGATGAAATTGCTAAATTTATTATTAAATGGGAAGGTTTTAGAAATAAAGCTTATTGTGATAATCTAATAAAACAAGGAAATAAATGGATTAAATATTGTCCTACTTGAAAAGAAAGGTTTGCTATTGGATATGGAACTAAATCTTATAAAGGAGAAGTTATATCTCAAAAAGAAGGATATAGAAGACTAAAAGAAACAATTATGAAAAATTATAAATTAGTTAATAATGGTTGTTATACTTTAAATCAAAAAAAAGCTATTCTTTCTTATATGTATAACACTGGTGGTAATCAAATGAATTTAAAGAGTTATATTAGAAAATGTAGTATTAAAGATATTAGATATATTATGAGTGTTTGGGGGAATAAAAGTTCTCATAAAAGTAGAAGAAATGAAGAAAAAAAATTGCTAGGAGAATAATCCTAGCCTTTTTTAATATCAAAACTTGGTAGTCAAGACAAATAATGGAAATGTAAATGTTCCACACTCTTATTTCCCTCTGTATGTCTTATGAAAGAAAAGAATTCTTTATTTCAAAAGAAATTATACATAAATTGTTGAATATTGTAATAATCTTCCCACTCCTTTTTATTTATTTGAGAGGTTTTCTTTATATGCCTTTTAGGAAAAACTAATAAGTGTTTGTCAATATTATTGTAAGGATAATCATTTTCTTTTACTATCCATAAATCTGTTTCAAAAAGAATAGTTTCATTTTTAACTAACTTTGTGCAAAAAGGACAATCTTTAATTGTATAATAATGTTTGTTTTTTAAATACTCCTCTCTTGTATTCATAATATATTTGATTATTCAAAATAATTGTTATAATGCTAGTCTAAAAATAATATTTTTTTAAAATAAATCAAATGAAAAAAGAAGAATATAAAGAAAAAAGTGATAAACATTTGTTATTTAAAAATGTATGAAGTTTCCCTATGCTTATGGAGGATAAAATCATAGAAATAAATCTTATTAGAAATAAAGTGAATGGTTTAATTTTACCAGACCTTAAAAAAATTAGAAAGACAAGAAAAAATGCATAAAATATTTGTATTTTTTCTTGTTTTTGTTATATTTAGATAAAGAATATTTTATATTTTCAAAGAATAAGAAAGATGTCAGATATTACAGAAGAAATAAAATGACAATATGAGATAAATTCTTTTATTCAAAATAATTTAGATTATGTTTATAATAAAGAAATAGAGTATTTTGAAATAGAGGATTTTCTAAAAGATTTTAACTATAAGAAGTTTTGAGATTTTGTTTATAATAAAACAATAGAAAAACCTTTCTTATCAGAAGATTTTATTCAAAAAAATATTAAGAATAAAAAAGAAAAAGCTCCTTATGTTAAAATAAATCAATTATTGGCTCAAAACTTAGATTTTATAAAAGAACTAAATAATAAAATTATTAGAAGTTTTATAGACCTTCAAGAAGTATTCATTTGAAAATATAAAATAAAAAATCATCTAGATATTCAATTAATTAATATAGTAAATAATGACTATATTTGAGAAATAAACCTATTAATATCAGACTTCTATAAAAATATAGAAGATTTAGTTGATGATAGTGGAATAATTGTTGATTATACTAAAGATAGAATATACTCAAAAATCCAAGAAGTATTCAAAAGGTTTGAGAAAAGAATAGAAGATAATAAAATAGATATAGATTTTGATTTAGATAGATTTGAAAATCTAATGATAAAAAAAGATAATTATTGGAGTATGGTGTATTTTGAAATGTTTGCATACTTAAATACAGACCTATTCCAAATAAAAATGACTTATATCACTTATTATGTCTCTCAACTTAAAAGAAAAGGTAGTTTAGATGCTTTCTTAGAGCTTTTAAATATAAATGAGATACTTAGCAAGAAATTTTTAAATAAATTAAATACAGAGGCAAAAATATTAGAATATTTTTTCTACTCTAGTTCTAGATTACTTGTAAGATTTTTTTATATTTTTTGAAACCATCAATCTTATTTTAGAATTTTAACTAGTAAATTTTATACAAATATAGATTTATTGTCTAATTTCTTTGTTTTTATTAGTTATTACTTCCTAAGAATTATTAAATATAATACTATTGATTTATACTATTCTTTTCTAAAAGAAGAATTTAAAGAGAGGGGAAAAGAGGTAAAAAATGTTGTAAATTTAATTTATAATATTGGTAATCATACTAATACTCTAAGATTTGCTAAGAAAAATCCTAAACCAATAAAAGAGATTTCAGAAGAAAAAGGTAATAATACACTAGATAACTTCCTAGAATATATACTAGGGGCTAAAATAACCTCTGTATATGGTAATTATTACTTTAATTACAGAAGAATTTACTATAATAAACAATATGAGAAAAGAGGAGAAGAAATGCAAAATGAAATAAATTGGAGTGATTTGGTATGAGAAACAGAAGCAGAGGATAGAAATGTAGAAGTTGTGGTGGAAGCAATTCATAACTCACAAGAAGGGGAATTAATAAATCAAGGTTTCTCCATATTAGAAGCACAAGTTTGAGATAAAGATGAAGTAATGCTTTTTTTCTTAGAATTACTAAAAAAAGAAGCTATTAATAAAGATTTTACTAGTTTTTCAAGAGTAGTAAATCTCTATATGAAGTATAAGGAATATTTAATTGAGATATTAATTTTATTAAGCAAAGAAATATATTTGTATAAAAAATTAACTAAACTAAATAGAGAACCTTTTAGAATTTGAAAAGCAATAGAGAAAATCATAAAAATAGATAATATTCAAAAAAGTGATTACAGGGAAAAAAGTAAAAAATATAAAAAAGAAATAGGATTAGTTCCTTATAAAGAATATATGAAAAATAGAGAAGGATGTAATAAAAAAGAATTATTAGAAATATTGCTATTCTCTTTATTAGATATAGCTAAAGAGATAAAAGAAAATCATAAACAAGGGAAATATTTAATTGCTATTGAAGATATATTCTATGAGGAAGATATTAAAAAAATAGATACTTCTTTATTGCTAGATACTTTAATGTTTGATTTCTTAGAGCTTACCTCTTTTATGGAAGATTATATTAGAAAAAAGGTATCAAAAAAGATTTGAAAAACTATTTATAAAGAATTGTCTAAACAAGAAAATCAATTTTTAAAAGAAGTAGCAGAAGATTTAGATATTTATTTCAGATTAGAAGAGTTCTTCTCTACTATTTTATATAAAATTATAACATAACTATAAATTATGCCTCCAAAAAAAAGAAAAAGCACCAAGAAAAAATCATGAGGATGGAGTAAATCAAAAAGTAAAAACTTTGTGATTAAAATCCCATCAGACTTGAAATATTTACTAATTCATGAAAGTCCAACAGAAGCCATAACAGTAAAATGATTTATGGATAAGATTTCTAAGTTCCTATGAGGGACTACTATGGCTTTAGCTACTGCTGGACATTTCTACAAAACAGATAGTTCTAGTGTAGATATAGATGAAGATAAATGGGAAATGTGATATAGTTTAGATAGAGCCAAGAGTTCTATTGTAAATAATCTTAAAAAAGCAATAGAACAAGTAAGGAAGAATAAATGAAAAGTATATTTACTTACAGACCCAGACAGAGAGGGGGAAGTAATTGCTTATTTTATTCATAAACATTTTAAATTAAAAAAATGAGAGTTTAAAAGAGTATATCTAAACTCTTTATGAGAAAAAGACTACTTAAATTGACTTAAAAATTCTTATGATGATTTAGACTGGAATTTGGTAGAAGGTGGATTAGTTAGAGCTATGCTTGATAAATATATTTGATATGTTTATTCTCCTGTATTATGGAATAGACTTAAAGGAAATAAATATAAAATACCTTTAGAACACTTTAAAGAAGAATTAGCAAAGAATATAGAAAAATTTAAAGAACAAAATGCAGAGGTATTAAAGCATAATGATAAAATGAAATCTATCATAAAAAAATATGAGGAATTAGATTTTAGTGACTTAGATACTTTTGAAGGGAGAAGCAAAATATCTTTATGAAGAGTTCAAACTCCTTTATTAAGATTATTAGTTGAAAAAGATTTAGAAAAGTTTTATAAGGATTTAGATAGAAAGGTAAATCTATTTATGTTAGATAAGGAAGAAAATTCTTGGGAGTATGAAAATAACAAGACAAAAGAAATAGATGTAAAATTTATGAATATTATTTATCAAGTTTTGAAATATGCTTTAGAAAATAATAATATAAAAGAAGTTAAAGTTATTGATATAAAAGAAAATATAAATACAAGAAAGCCACCAACTCCTATGAATACTCAAATAGCACAAACTTCTATTAATAGTTTTTTATGATACCCTGTAAAAAAGATTATGGAGATATTGCAAAATTTATATGCTAAGCAATATACTTCATATATGAGAACAGATGGGATTAATATTACCCCTTCTTATTTAGAATTATTAAAAGAAAGCCTAGTTAAATCATGAGTAAAAGCAAAAATGGTTTTAAGAGACTATGTAGAACAAGGACATAAAGAAATGAACCAAGATGAAGATAAGGAGAACCACCATGCTATATTGCCTACAAAAACTTATGATATTAGTAAATTTTCTTTTTCAAACCTTTCTCCACAAGAAAATAAAGTTTTAGAATATGTAGTTAAAAGAACATTAGCCTCTATTCTGGAAGAAGCTAAAATAAAAACCATTACTTATAAACTTCAAATAACTTTTACTCATAATTGAGTAGAGAAAAAAGCTAATTTCTTATTGAAAGATAGTGAAATAGTTAAAAAAGGTTTTTTAGAAGTTTTTGATTATTCTTTAAATGATTATGTAAGAAAGTTTAATTTTAAAGTATGAGATAAAATCAAAGTAAAAGATTTTATTTTAAAAGAAAAAGATATAAGACTTCCTTGATGATATACAGAAGGTAAGGTTATTGAAGAATTAGAAAGACTTTGAATTGGTAGACCTTCAACTTGGGATAATATAATTGATACATTAAGAGGTAAATGATATATTGGAGGAAGCTCAAAAATAGAGGTATTACCTAAATGATATTGGGTATATCAAGCTATAAAAGAAAATGATGATGTTTTTTGAGATATATTTGATTTATGATTTACAGCTAATATGGAAGAAGATTTAGATTTATTAGCTAAGTGAAAGAAAAAGAAAAAGGAAATAATGGAAAAATTAAAAGATAAAATAAAAAAAGAGAACCTAGATTAGGTTCTTTTTTAGTCTAAATTTAACTCAACTTCATAATAATCACTTACAAATTGTTCTCCATTATCAAGTTTTGTCATTTCTGGGATAAAATCATTAGGTTTTATTCATAAGAATAGTTTTAACTCTCATTTTTCATCTCTTTCAATACTTAATTCTAGAAAATCAATAAGAATAAATAAGAAATCTCTTTGGAATAAGAAATTTTGTTCTAAGATATTTTCTATTTTTTCTGCATTTTCTTTTTTCAAGAAATTTTCTACAATTCATGAAACTTGTGTATTTTGTTCATCAGCCATAGCCCTAGTAGTATCAATTAGTATTTTATATACTTTGTCATAATAAGGTCTTTTAATGAAAGAAACATAATCATCAATAAATTCACTTTCCTTAATAGCTTTTAATATTGTTTCATTATCTAATGGAATAGGTAGACTAAAAGAGTTATTAATTCAAAATAATTTTAGATAAACATCATTATTTGTTTCATCTAAAGGATATTCAAGTTTGTTTTCTGTTGTATTCATAATTATTCTCTTAAAATATAAAATCTTGTATTCATACATTTAATATACATAAAAAAGAGAAAAAATAAAAAGATTTTTTAACTTTTTTCTAGTTTTTTTACTAGATAATTATTAAGATATATTTATAGAAAAAGTCTATAAAAATATTTGATTTTTGTGTAAAAAGTGTTTTTCTAGGATAATACTTTAAAAATTTGTTTTATGCTTATTATAATAACAAAAAGTGAGAATTGATTAGTTTTAGAAAAACCTATATTTTAGGGGAATGCTAAAAATAAGTTTATTGTATCTTTTATAGAAAAAGTCTATAAAATTTTTTACTTTTTTGAGCTTTTTATTATAGTATATGTAAAGAAAGGATTATATTTTAAATTAAGAATAGTGTTTCCAATAATTTATAATAATTTATGAATAACAGATGATAAAGTTATGCATTTTATAATAGGTTTCATAATCTGATTAATTCTAAAAAACTTTTGATTTAGAAATATGACTGCAATTTTAATTTTACTAGGAATTGCATTTTTTAAGGAGTATACAGATTACTTTTCAATTGACCACCAAGTAGAAATGCTAGATGTAGTTTATACTATATTTTGAGGTTTTATAGGGATAGTTGTTTATTATCTATCAATAATTTTTCATATAAGTAAGATTTCTTGAAAAAAATAACAGAAAAAAATAAAAATTGTATAAAATTAAAAAGAAGGGAAAAACCTTCTTTTTTATGTTATAGTAAAAATACATAAAAAATACTTTATTTGAATAATTTGTAGTTTATGAAAAATACAAAGAAATTTATAGTTTTAGGTTTAATAGTTAGTTTATTATTTTCTTTTACTTCTTTTACACAAGTAAAGGCATACTCAATTGAAGAAGAAGATAAAATGGAAAAGATTAAACAAGAAGAAAATCTAAAATGTTTTAATAATCTAAGAGATTATTATGAGATAACTTATGGTAATAAATATGGGAGATATAATATGAAAAAGTTTTCTTATAGGATTACAAGATATTTTTGAAATTCTAGAAATAAAGTCTTACAAAACAGAAAGGAAGTATATAAAGAAGTATTTTATAACAGATTAAAAGAAAAAGAAAATAAAGATGAATATAATGATAATCTAAAAATAAAATTTGTTTATATTAAAATATTAGAGGGATTAGATAAGGGATTTGGTTATAATAATAGTTTCATAAAAGATTTTGAAACAACTAATTATTGTAAAATACTAGCAGATAATAAATATTTAGCAACTCAAATAGCTTTAAAGAAAATTGATTATAATATTAAAGAAATACAAAGAAGAAAATATTCTACTAGAAATAATATAGCATGATTAGATATAAGAGGAAGAGGATTAGATAAAACTTTAAATATTCCTATGGTGGAAAGTTTTGTTACTAAAAATTATCTAGAATATAATAAAATTGAAAAGAAATTTTTAGAACTTACTGGTGGCAATGAATTATGAAAGTTTATGGTCAAACATTTAATGGATAATAAAGAAAATGCAGAAAAGAAATTAGCTCAAAATTATGTAAAACTTTATTATCAAGCACTAAAAACAATTTATGGTTTAGAAAAGAACTTTGGTTCTTGGTTTAAAATTGGAAGTAAAGTAGTTAGTAATGGGTTAAAAGTATGAGAAAACCTAAATAATAATGAAATAATGCAAAAGAGAACTATTATTCTAAGAACAACAGCTAAAGAATTTGTAGATATTGAGAGATATTTTAATTTAGGTAAATTATATGATAACAGAAACTTAAAAGATTATATAAAAGCAATTTACTATACTACTATTATGTTTTGATATGAAGATTATACAGAAGAAGAGCTTTGAAAAATTTCTTTTAAGATTTATATAATAAATTATTATAGTAAATTCAAATCTTATCAAAGATTTTTGTATCCTTTATATTAATAAAAATTTAATTTAATTTTATAATAACAAAATTATGAAAATACCAAGTAATAAAATGATTATTACCCATAAAGGTAATGTATTATTTGAAAAAGGAGAGAAAAATGGAGAAGTAATATTATATGATTTTATGGAAAATAAGGATTATATAATGGATAAATATGCTTTACAAGCTGAATTTGAACTAGGTAAAGCTATGTTAGTAAGTTATTTAAAAGAAATTGTAGATAGTAAAATAAAGAAAGGGGAAACAAATTTTAACCCAAAAGAAGCAAAAGCTCTCTATGATTTAGCTAAATTCTTTCATTTTAATTATGAAGATATGATGAAAGAGACAATAGCTATGTATACACAACAAGGAGAAAGAAAGGCTATTGAGGATAAAACAGAAACTCTAAAAGAAGTGGAAAGAAATGTTAATTTTCTTTATGATACTAATACTTATAATACAGCAAATAGGTCTTTGGTAGAACCAGAAAAAATAGAGATAAGAAAAGAAGTTATTATAGAAAGACAAAGGTTAGAAAGAAGAAAGCTAATAGATACAGAAATTCTTTATAATAATTTTGAACTTATGGATGAATTAATAATGAAGGAACATACTTATTTCCAAAGTTATGTAGAAGAAGAATTATATAAATTATTGACAGATAAAAGATTTCCTAGAAGTATTAAAAGAAAAATGTTACCTAATACTACAATTGATGTAACTAAATTTGATAAATATTGAGAAGAAATTCAAAGAAAGTTATTTGTAATTAATTATTTCCACACTCATACTTCTCATTATGATAGAGATAATTACACTATTTATTATACTTTTGATTATTTAGAAAGTCCTAGTTGAAGATGAAGTAGAAATAAAAAGAGAAAAGAAATATTTGAAAATTTAGCAAAACCTACAAATATTTTTGATATAACTTCTCATCCTCAATATGTAAATCTTGTTTTAATGTATGAAAAATATTGATTTTTAACAGATGGAATATGGATACTTAGTTGAAAAGAAGCTAAAGAAGAATTTGATAAAGCTATGTATAAAGAAATGGAGAAAGAATATAAAAGTCATGAGAAATCATTATGAAAAGATATTTTAAACACAAAAGAATGGTTAAATATGCCTTTATGGGATAATGCTAAAAGACTTGGAATTGAAATAAAATCTGATAAAGATAAAAATAAAGAAAATTTTATAAAAATAAGAATACATAGAGAAATAGAAAATATCAAAGATACATATAAAATAGAACTTCCAAATCTTCTTGAAAATATAAAAGAAATATTTGGTAAGAAAAAAGAAAGTGTAAAAAATATAACTTATAGAACAGAATATATAATGGCTTATGAAAATGAACAATTATGACTTTGATTAATAGGTCTAGGTAAATGAGAAGATGAAGAAGATATAGTAAAAGTTAATATGGATATTTATGCAGCTTTATTAAAAAAATATCCAGAAAAAAAACATAAAATTAGATATATTTCTGGTTGAGATAGTATGATAGAACAATTTATTACATTTGAAAATGAAAAGGGAGAAATTGTAGGTGGATTAATGCCTCTTAGATAAAAAAATAATTTTTAAATTTTTTTAGAAAAAATTATTATAGTGTAAAAGTAAAAAATATTATTTTATAATTTAAAAAAGATATTATGAGTTTTTTAAACAAAATTAAAGAAGCTAATGAACAAGCTTTATTCCATAATGCAGCTGGAAGAGCAGAAAAAAAAGCTAAAAGTAAAGGTAAGGAATATTCTGTAAAGGATTTACTTACTATTATGAAAGAAATTGAAGTATCTATTAATAAAACTAAAAAAGATGGAGTTGTAACAGATACTTTTGTAGAACCAGTTGGGGATTTAGATAGTCACTATATTGTATGATTACATACAGGGATGATTATTAAAAGACAAGAAGAAGGACTAGAAATTGCTCCTAATTCTAAACAATTTTATCCAGAAATGTTACCAGCTAATATAAGAAATTTTCTAAAATATGATTATTATCCTATTGCAGAAGAAACAGAAAAACAAAAGAGTATTAGAGAAAGAATTGAAGGGTTAATTAAGGATAAAAAAATTGTTGTAGATGATAATGGATTTTTAGATTGGAGTAAAGAAGTTATTGAAGAATATCAAAAAACTTGAAAAACTCCTAGAGTTTCAAAAGGAGTAATCTTTGCTTTACAAAACAAAATTTATAGAAAAAAAGGTAGAAAATTAGAAAAAAAAGGTTTCCCTAAAGCTATTAGTGATAAATATATTGGTATGATAGTGAGTTCTAATGATGGGGAAGAAAAAATTAAAAAATTTACAGTAGCAGAAGAAACAAAAAGTCCAAATTATGAAAAAGGAACTAAAGGTTATTTAATAGAATTTGGTAAAAAAATTGCTATTATTTCATATTTCTTAAAAAATCCAGATGGTTCATTATTAATTGACCCTAAAGCTTGGATGGGAGAATATCCAGAAGAAATTGAAGAAATTAAAGAAGAAGTTAAAAAGAATTTTAAACCTAATGTAAGAGGAGAATTTAAAGATAGTTACACTTGATTTAATGTATATATTGAAACAGATAAAGAAAACAATATAAAAGTTAAAACAAATGCAATTTTTCATAAGAAAAATGAACCTATCTTTGTTACAAAAACAAATACTCAAACTGGAAAACTTGAAAGAGTAAATGAAGCTTGAAAAGAAGATGTTGTTATTTATACTCATAAATTAAAAAAATGAGAAAAATTACAAGATACTAAAGAAGGACAAGCAGTTATATTCTATTATAATGCAATTAAAAAAGCTTTAGAAGATATTAAACCAAGAACTAAAGGAGAAATTGTTGAAGTTGTAGAAAAAGTAGAAGAAGAATTAAAAAGATTTGGAGATGCTTATGTTGGTAAAAATTTAGTTGTGATTTTATTTGCAGAGGGTAAAGGTAGATTAAGACTTATTGTAACTACTAAAGATAAATATAAAGTATATGTGACTGGAATTAAAGAAAGACCAGATTACACACTTATTGACTATGATGAATTTAAAAAAGTTGATGAAGAATTAAAAGAATTTAAAAAAGGTTTAGCTAAAATGTTAAAACATGTTATAAATAGAGAACATAAAGTTAAAGTTGATATTTTAGAAGAAGGAGAAGAAGTAAAAGGAAGTGAAACTAAAAATGATTATTGGAAAATTCTAGATAGTAAAGGAGAAAAAGTTATTGCTAGTGCAGAAAAAGGAAAATCTATTAAAATTTGAGTAGATAAAAAAGAAACTTATAAAATTTATAGAGATGGAGAATTAATTGCTGAAACTTCATGATTTAAAGGATATGAAGATGGAAGTTATAGAATTTATAATCAAGGTATAGAAGACTGGATTTATGTATTAGATAATTGAGATATAGTAGAAGTATTTAATGATGGAATAACAGCTCAAATTATTAAAAAATCTAATGGATATACTTATTCTATTGATAAAGGAAAAGAAGTTGGAGATTTTAGTAAAGAAAACTTTGGACAAGAAATCTTTAATAAAGATTGAAGTTTAAATATTGAATTTAGTGGAGAAGTTTTATATAACTTACTAGAAGGTTATTTAGAAGATTTAAAAGAAGGAGAAGAAGATATTGATTTATCACAAGGGAAAGATAAAGAAAATAAAAAAGAAGAAGCTCCTAAAAAGGAAAAAGAAACTCCTAAATTCTTAGATATTGAAGTAAAACCTTTTAAAGAAGAAGTAATGAAAGAATTTATTAAAGGAGATACTTACTTTGAACAAGAAGCAAAAACTAGAGATTTAGAAGTAATTTATAACTCAAATTTACTAGGAGAAGATGCTCAAAGTGATTTAATTGAAAAATATAATAAAATCTATGATAAAGTAGAAAAAGAAAAAGCAGAAGAAGTAGAAGAATTACTAAAAGGAGCTATTAGAATTAACTCATTAGATGAAATAGACTAATAGTCCAATAAAAAAACACCTCATTTGAAAGAGGTGTTTTTTATATGTCAAAACTCATTATTATATCCATAATCTCTTTAGTTTGATTTTTAGAGAGAAAAGGAAAACTTTGAATTTTGTGTATGCAATAATGAAATTTGATAGGTTCAGAAAAATTTTCTAATTCCTTAATAAATTTGTCTAATCTATCAATATATATTTCATTTTGCTCTTTTTCTTCTAAAACAAACTTTATACTTTGTAGTTTTATGAGAAGAAATATTCTGTTTTTCATGATGTATCCTTTTATTTTTGTCTTTATTTTTATATTTGTTTTGTGTTTTAAGATGAATTTTTTAGGATAGGAAGGAATAATTGCCCCTTCCTATTCCAAGAACTTTTTCAACCCCTTTGAAATTGTGGTTACAACTTCATCTATTTCTCTAGGAGAAAATAAGCTAGAGTTTTCTAAACTCTCTCTTACTCCCTCTACTAAAGAATAAATTTGTTGAGTTTTTTTGAGTTGTCTTTTTTCAGAACTCTCTGGGGTATATTGGGAAGCTATTTGATGTTTTAAATCATAATCCCAAAAATCCCTTTCAAATTCATATTCTGTTTGACACAAACTCATAACACTCTCCTTTCCTTTTTTGTTTTGGTTAAACTATTGGAATATTCATCAACTTTTTCTTCAACTCACTTCTGTTATCCTTAGATAAAGAAGGAGCTTTAGAAACTCTGTTGATAAGAAACTCCATAGTCACATACTCTGGATGGTTCTCCAGAAGCCTAATAACATGATTAAGCACAGGTGTGGCTATATCTCCATTCTGTTGCTTAACCTTGTTTCTAGCATCTTTAAAATGCTGTAACAAAAGATTTCTGTCAATCATAAAAATACCTCCTAAAACATTTTGGTCTTGACAGAAACAAATTTAATAAGAAAAAGGTAAAAAGCAAATTTTTATCAAAAAAAGTTATTGAAAAAAGAAGTTTTTTTCTTATAGTAATAATATATATAAATTATTATAATTATTAAAAAAATAATATGGATAATACTACTAAAATAAAACTAGCAGAACTAAGGGAAAAATTAAATATGCTTTTATGAAATTTATCTGTTTCAAAAGCTAAATTGTTAGAAGAACTAGATATATTAAATAATAAAGAAATTTCACAAGGGCAATTAAATGAGGAAGATAGCCAAAGAAAAATAGAATTAATAGATAAAATAGAAAAAACAAGTAAGGAAGAAGCTACTTTACAAAAAGAAATATATCAAATTGAAAAAGCAGAAGCAGATATAGATAGAAAAGAAAGAGGAGAAAATATAGAAAATGCTTTAAATTCTGCTAACAATAATCAAGAAGATAAAAGTATAGGGGAAGGAGAAAAAAATCAAGCAGAGGGGCAAAAAATAGTGGTAGATAATACTTTTTTACAAAACCTAGAAGATAAATTAACTTCTGTGGAGATTTTTTTGTGAAAAAAGAAAGAAGAACAAAGATGAAAAAAAGATTTTTGAGTAGATACAAATGTAAAAAATGTGATAGTAGATGAAAAAGTAACTCTAAATGAATTATGAGTTTCTGAAAAAATCTTAAAAGAAGCTTCTGAAAAAATAAAAAAGATAAATAGAATAGCAGATAATCTTGAAATAAGAGAAGGTAAAATCTCTAATTGAAATCTAAAAGAAGTATTAGCTAATATAGAAGAAGAATATAAAGATATTATTAAAAAAGATACAAGTTGATTATTGCAAGATAAAATCTTATGAGAACTAAAAAGAAAGAAAGAAATAGAATTTGAAGAATTTGTAAAAAGTATTAATACTTTTACAGATGGACTTATTCAAATAGAAAAAGGTAGATTATTAAATGGTAAATGAGAAATATTAATCCCTAATGGAGATATAAAAGAAAGAATTTGAAGTCTGGCTTTTTCAGAGGCAGAAAAAGAAGTTAAAAAAACTTATGAGGAAGCAAAAGATTTTTTAAAAAATGGGGTTATAAATGAAAAAACAAAAGAAGTTATTGATGATTATAATAAATACTTAAACAAATTAAAAGATAATGCTCAAAATAATTGAGATGAGATATTGCAAGAAAGAACTAAAAAAGTAACAGAAATTTTAGAAAAAGATATTGTTAAAATTAGAGAAGAATTAGAAAAAAAATCAGAAGAAGTAAAAGAAGAATTAGAGAAGAATTGATTTGTAGAAGATAGAAAGATTAAAGAAATTCAAGAAGCTCAAATAAGATTAAAGTGAATTTGAAAAGTTTTAGAAAATATTGGTAGAAATAAATATGTAGGTCAACAAGGAATAGAAGATGTGGAATTAGAAATAGACACTCTTAGAAAAGAAAAAGATAGTCATTTTAGTGTTTATAATACTAAAAAAGCAGAATTAGAAAAACAAAAAGAAAAATTTGATGAAATAGTTTGAAGAATAGGTTTTTATAAAACATGAGATACTTTATTTTGAAATAGAATTTATAGAGAAAAGAAATCTCAACTAGATGAAATAGAAAAAGAATATAATGAATATAAACAAGGTTTAGATAATCTTACCCAAAAATTAAATTGAGTAAAAGCTAAAAAGATAAAGCTAGAAAGCCAAATGCAAATGTATTGAAGTAGAGAAGTTCAAGAAGGTTTAATAGATAAAATAACCCAAGAAGAACAAAAAGCAATAAAAGAAAAAGAAGCTTTAGAAAGTAATCTTAATAACCTAAGAGGAAAAGAAAAAGAAGAAGCTTTAAAAAAGATAGAAAATTTAGATATAAGATTAAGTAATTATAAAAAGAATAAAGAGCTTATATTTAAAAATATGTCTTTAACAGATGAAGAAAAACAAGCAGAAATAAAGAAGATTAAAGCTAAAGGGTTTTCTATTGGAAAAGAATATCAAGAATTAAATGAGAAAATTACTGAATATAAAAAAGAGTGAGAAGATAAAGAAAAAAAGTATAAACTTATGAAAGAAGAGGTTGATACAATAGAAGGAGTAATTAATTGAACTCTAGAAGTATCTTCTTTAGAAAAATTTGCTAAAGAACCTTTAACAAAATTAGAAGAAGAAAGAAAATATTTAGAGGGTAAATTAAAAGCAGATAGAGAAGCTTTAGATACTAAGCTAAAAGCAATAGATGAAGCAGATTTAAGTATTAAAGAAAAAACTACTTTAAAGAAAATAATTGCTAAAACTGGTTGAAGTCCTAAATTTAAGGAACTTGTAGATGAAAAATTATTAGAGAAGATAGAGAAAGATAGAGATTTAGCTGTAACATTAGACAATAATAAAATGGCAGAAATTACTGCATGAATTAGATTATCTTGAAATGCAGCTTTTACAAAATGAGAAGCAATAACATGAGAAGTACATGAAAAAACTGGTTATGTAGACAAGTTATACAATATTAAAAAAGGAAGTAATAAAATGTCTCATATAGATAATAAATATTGAATTTCTAATGGGATGGATAATGTTTTATGAGGTTATTTCACTTTCTTTAAAGATGAATATCAACATATTGATACAAATTTTGAAAGAAAATATCAAGATTATAATAATATTGATAAAACAAATGCTTTATATTTAACTTTCTATGATAAAGTTATAAATAATATAGTAGATAAAAGTGAAAATAAGTGAGAAGGAGACTTAAATGCAAAAGTTTACTTCAAGTGATTAATGTGAAATAAAGAAAATATTACTTCTTTGAAAAGGCTATTTGGAAGTATTCATATAAAATATTTTACAAAAGTCTCTAAATATAATTCTAGTAAATTAACTGAAAAATTATGAGGAAGTAAAGTAAGTTGATTATTAGTGAAGTTTCAAGATGCAATTATAAAAGCAGATAGTATTATTTTAGATAATGAAGAACAAGGAGGTAAAAACTTAAATCCTTATATCACTTGATACTCTGACAATAATCCTTGATTAGAATATCTAGAAAACTTAAAAGGAGATATGAAAGAATTAGGGGATGATAAATTTGTTCAAAATTTATTTGCTTTTTGAATAGCTTTTAAAGACTTAGAATATAAAACAGCAGCTTTACTTGAAATAATTAAAGAAGGAGTTCCAATAGATGCAAATCAAAGAGATTTATTAATTAAACCTAATAAAACTTTTCATAATCTTTTAAAAGAAATTTGAAAGGAAGATTTACTTTCTCCTTTAGATAATACATTAATTTCTTCTCTAGTATGAAAATGAATGTTTTCTGATTTATGAGATATTAATGATGGTTTAAGAGTAAAAGCAAAATGAATAGAAGCTTTTAGAAATTATAATTCAATTTCTGGTAAAAATAAAGAAATTTTTAAAGATTTAGCAGAACACTGGGCAGATGCAAGTTGAGATGAGGGGTTAAGAAGTCACTTTAGACATAAAGACACTATTGAAAGTATTATAAAAGAAGAAGTAAATGGAAGACTTGTAGATAGAAGTTGAGCTATATGGTATAGAATTAAATTATTTATGGAATATAGTGTTTATCCTATGCTTTCATATATTCTATACTCTCTTAATCTAGCATTAAGATTAAATATAGAAAAAATAAAATTAATTCATTTCAATTTATTCTTATTTATTGCCTTTGTAGTTCTTAATATAATATGATATGTAACTATTCCTTGATATGCTTTCTTGATAGATAACATATTTATTACAAAGAATAGTATGACTACTTTATTATATGATTTTAATGTATTCCCTTGAAGTAATCCTTTATTATCTTTATTATTCTTGGTATTTTTAATATTTATACTATTTACCTCTGGAGCTTTAATTCTAGTTGTTCTATTTGATAAAGTATGGATGTTAATATCACAAGCTCTAAATAAAGATGAAGAAGCTATGGATAGATTAAAAGAAATCATAAAAATGAGTTTTTTACTATTTGTAATGATAGTTTTCTTGAATATTTTACATATTTTATAAAAAGAAAAACAAGACAATAATTTAATTATTTAATATTTGAAAAATGAAATATTTGAACTACATACTAGGAGTAATGGTCTTTATGGCTATTATGTTTATGGGGATGATTTGAGGAGCTTATATCCACTCCTCTTCTACTCCTGACTATGATGGAAATAATCCCTCTTCCACTTTTGTACTAGCAGAAATTAAATGAAATGTAAATTGAAAACAATTGTATGCATTTCATAAATGGCTAAATACTAATGACCCAATTGAAACAATTAAGTATATTAAAGGTATTACAAATACCTATATCTCTGAAAAAGCTTTTAATGATTTTCTAGATAAAATTTGAGGTTCTGGATATTGTAGAAGTAATGAAGACATAAATAAGGGAGAATGTGAAAACCTATATTCTACTTACAGAAGTCTTAAGAAAGATGAAACAATAAAAGGAACAGAAATTGATTTAACTGGAGAAGAAGCAAGATTTCAAAAGATTTTTCCTCTTCCTAAAGAATTTTTATTTTGAAATTGGATTTTGTTAAATACTGAATTTTATAATAATGAGGTTTGAGGTAATAAAATAATTATAAATGATTTACAAAGTAGAGTATTTAAACTTGCTAATTTGTATGATATTTATACTAATTGAAAGACAAGTAAATGTGCTAGAGGAGAAGATTATATGAATTGTGCTACTTTTACAGATACTAAACTTTTAGATAAATGATATTATACTAAAGATGGATACAATATTTATGTAGAAAGTTATAAAGAACAAATTTGAAAAAAAGATTTCAAAAAAACAGAAGGTAAAAAATCTATTTTAGATATGTCTTTAAAAGATTATTTAATTACTTATGATTATTTTAAATCAGAAGCAGAAAAAGAAGCAGATTTTTTCAAGGATGATAAAGATAGCTCAATAACTTTCAAAGAAGCTAATGAAATGTATTTTAGAGCTTATGTTTCAAATGCTATCAATAGAGCTATAACAGATAATAGTGATAAATCAAAATTAAATTTACAAAAAGCTTTAGCAATAGCTAATAGTAATTATGGTCTAATTATAGATGATAATGACACTTATATCTTAACTGGAGTTCAAAAATACAATTTAACTAAATTGGTTAAAGAAATACTAAGTTATGAACTAACTAAGGCTACTAAAAGAGTTGATATATTGCAAGAACAAGCAAATAAAGATAGACTTTTAAGTATATTTGATGAGAAGCCTAATGAATGAATAAAATGAGAAATATTTGATACTTTACATAGTATTTCTAGAACTTGAATTAAAAATGATTTAGTTAGAAATTTGGATTTCTATTTTGCCAAATATAAT
>Ga0256828_1000691_pt1 | contig 22129 bp, 21 predicted proteins | sample CV88metaG_FD_185993 | JGI IMG/M metagenome (GOLD analysis project Ga0256828, IMG submission 185993) | Hydrothermal vent microbial communities from East Pacific Rise, Pacific Ocean - CV88 | ecosystem: Environmental > Aquatic > Marine > Hydrothermal vents | place: Pacific Ocean: East Pacific Rise...
TGAGCATATAGAAAATCATAAAGATAATTTACAAGCTGGTCATCCAAATAATATTATTTTCTTGAGTTATGATGCCTTTGGTGTTTTGCCTCCTGTATCTAAATTGACAAAAGAACAAGCAATGTATTATTTCCTAAGTGGATATACAGCAAAAGTAGCAGGAACAGAAAGAGGAATTACAGAACCAGTTACAACATTTAGTGCATGTTTTGGTGAGGCATTTTTACCGTTACATCCAACTGTATATGCAAAGCTTCTTGGTGAAAAGATAGACAAGCATGGAGTAAATGTATATTTAGTAAATACAGGTCTAAATGGACAAGGTAAAAGAATGAGCATCAAAGATACAAGAGCTTGTATTAATGGCATCTTAAATGGTTCTATAAATAATGCTGAGTTTGATACTTTGCCTATATTTAATCTTAAGTTTCCAAAAACATTAGAAGGGATTGCTGATAATTCTATGTTAGACCCTAAAAATACATGGGATAGTCAAGAGAAGCTAGAAGAGACTATGAAAAATTTAGCAAAAGAGTTTATTAAAAACTTTGAGAGATATAATGATAATGGCAGTGAGTTTGATTACTCTTCAGCTGGACCAAAAATTTAAAATTGAGGAGAAATTTAATCTTTCTCCTCTTTTTCTTCTTTATCCATAACAAAGCCTACAACCAATAAACCTATAACGAAAATAATGATAATTGTTATATATATATACGCTAACACTTATCTGAGCTTTTTATTTTTTTTGGCTATAGATTTAAATTTACTTTTTTCTTCCATTGATTTAAATCCATTTGATGGTATATAATGAAAATTTGGATATTTATAAATCATAATATCATCTCCTAATGACACTACTTCATCTATATCTTCCCATTTCCACTTTTCATTATTGTTTGATAATATAGTGATACCATCTTCATCTATATCCATTTCTATTTTTTTATCTTTAAATGGTGAATTTTCAAATGATTTTATCGCTCGTTTTCTAGCTATTAGTTTTTTCCCATAATACCAATATATAATTAATATTGTAGAGAAAAGCAAAAGTGCAAAGGAATTTTTCTTTAGTGCAGCTACTACACCAAATTGCATTATAGCAATAAATAACCAACCAACATATCTTTTGGAAGAGTTATTAAATTGATATTTATACGATTCTTCAAAGAGTTTATCTATATTTTCTCTATTCCAAATATAACTTACTTTTATAGGCTTAGATATGTTCATCGCAACTCTTTATAATTAATTTCTCTTTATTTAAACAACCATCTTCTTCTAACTCTTTTAAGAGTTTTTGAGTCTCTTTATATTTTTCTTCAAAAATTTCACTATTCTCTTTGTATTTTTTTTGTTCTCTTTTTGCATACCACCAAGCAATAGCGATACTAGTTGCAAAAATACCATAGATTAGGAGTTGCCACTCTTTTAAATCCAATAAAACAATAAAGTATTGAACAGAAAAAAGAACAAAAAATTCAATAGAAAATATTATTACCAAAGTAGAACTTTGTTCAAAATCTAATGTATATTTTTCTATCTCTCTTAGATATTCTAAGTTTTTATTTATTTTTTCAGCTAACTTCTTACAGTTTTGTTCGACTTCATTATCTTTAATATCTCTAACATGAATATTACTTAAATTATACTCTACATTTATCTGTTTGTAATCTTCTAGAATTTGTGGATGATTTTTTATGATTTCTAGGATTTCGTCTTCACTAAGTTTGCTTTTTCCAGCAATTTTTTGAACATCTTGCAAAACTAAATCATACAAACCAACATCTTTAATCTCTTTGGCTACTCTTTCTAAATATATCAATTAAAATCCTTTTTATTAAAAAAAGCCCAAAAGGGGCTTTTTTTGTTATTCTTTATGATTTTCTGCTATAACTTCAGGCTCTATACCATAACTAGCAGTTTTATCTTTTGCTGGTAGGAATATACCAATTAATCCTTTAATACCAACAGACATTACTATATTAAATAAAAATATAAACCAAGCTATGAGTACCATAGACCCACATATAGCTGCTAATGTCATAAGTGTACTAAATTCATTATGAACATATAGGTGACGACGAAGCATACCATCAAGTCCTGCCATACCACCAAATGCACCCATACCGATACCACCAATTAGATACATCCAAAAGTGAATATTTGATAGTTTGCTTGAATACATTTTTGTATTATTAGTGACTATTGGCCAAAGTACATATAAAGCACTATAAAGTGTCATATACAATCCAACGATTAATGCAATGTGAACATGTGCCATAATAATCCATTGTGTATTATGAAGTACTCTGTTCATACCCATATCTGCTTGAATAATTGCTGCAGGAACAGCTAGTCCAAATCCAACTAGACCACCAAGTAGATATTTAAGTTCCATTGTCATTTTTAGAGGTCTTGCTTTCCATAATGTTACAAGTGTAATAAATAATGCAAGTCCTTGTGTTAGTAGCTCAAATGCTGTTACCATTTCACCTGAAATTAGTTTCATCATTTCTGGTTGTCCTTGGTCAGCCAATAAGTGGTGAGACCATACCATCCAAGATACTAAAAGTTCAAGCATTAACGCAGCTCTTGCTACATTTTCCATAAATAGTTTTTGACCTGTAATCAAAGTTGCAAGTAGATACCAAGAACCAGCAACATAAATAAGTACCAAACCATCAGCAACTAAGTCAAGTCCCCACCAAAAGTAGTTTTTGTAAAGTAAAGCATCAATAGCTGCTACATTTAAAGGGTGTCCACCTGCATCAAAAAGTAGATAAACTAGAACTAATATACCAGCACCTAAAATTACAATAGCATCCAAAAATGTATCTACTGTACCTCTAAATATTGCAACAACAGGAAGTGCTAAAGCAGGTTCTTTAGAATAAGGTGGTTTACCAGTAAGTTTATGCCAAAGGTTAAGCATACCATCAATACCAAATCCAGATATTAAAAGCTCTTTTGTTGTTTTATCTTTATGCACACCTACTCTTTGGAAAATTGTTGCATAAATATTATAGATAAATCCTAGAGTTCCTACCATAATAAGAGCAACACCAATAATAAATACAATACCTCCAATAGCACTAAATTGTTCTGTATCAGCAGGTAATGGCCAATATAGTGTATAAAGAGGTGCATATTGCCATACAAAAGCAGCAATCCAAGCAAGAGCTGTTCCAATAGTAATAAGTAACCAAACTGCGTTTGCTAATTTAACACTATAAAGAGGTTTCTTAGTTAAAAAAGGAACCAAAAACATAAATGCTGCAAATACTAATTGATAAGTAGAACCAAAAATCCCTACAATTGGGTGAACAGTCATAATAGAAAAATAGTGAGCAGGATGGCTAAACATTTCAGGTAGAGGATTAACAGCAGGTCCTGTTTGAACTATTTTCATAATCATACCTTCAATTGCCACTAAACCGAAGAATAAAAAGCTCATAACAACAGCACGAAGTGTTACTTTTTGTAAAGCATTTAAACTATCTGCGTCAAAATTCGTACCATTAACTAGATTTTTCATAAAACTCATTTCTTGCCTCCATTATCTTTACAACCAACAACTGTTAGCCATTTTTCAACTTTCATTAAATCTTTACCAGTATGTTTATCATATGCGTCTGGTCCTGAATATTCTGTACTTAATACATCGAATACTCCATTGTGATTAAATGTCCATAAAATGTCATTTGGTTCTAAAATACCATTTACATCAGTTCCTGGGTTTACTTGCATCTGCATAACCATAGAACCATCTTGTCTGAACAGTCCAAAACCATATACCAAGTCATGACTTGTTACATTAAATCGAATAGTTTGACCACATTGTACTGTTACATGTTTTGGCATATCTATCCATTTATGGTTTTTAATTGAAAACTCATAACTTGCATCAGGTTTGATATTATGTCTTGTAATATCTTGAGAAACCCAAGGAATAGCATTATATGTAAATATATGATGTCCTACTCCTGCAATAACTAAAAAGCCTATGTATCCATAAAATGGAATACGAATTATTGATTTAACCTTTTCTTTTCTTGTTAAATTATACCCGAACCATGCAATTACTGATATAATTAATAGTGCATAGATAGAGTATGCAACCCAGTGAAAAGATAACAACTCAGCTGAGTTTGAAAACTTCATTTTCTCTCCTTTTTCTTGTGTGTATCTTAATAATGAGATATTATTTTTTATTTTAAAGCAAACTAAACAAATAATATAGATTATTAAGACTTATGATTGTATAATTTATGCTTATATTGAAACTTGATTTATATCAATAAAATTTGAAATAATTGATTAAAAATCAATCATAGTGTTAAAAATTTATTTTTTATATTAAAAAATAATTAAAACTAAACTCATTACTAAAAAATAAATTTTTATTTTAGTAAATGGAAAATAAGTAGAAAAGATGGAAAATAGAGATGATATTTAGTTCAATAGAAGATATAAAACATTTGAGTATAAATGAGAGATTAAAATATTTAGGAAAAGAGAAAAAAACTTTTATTAAAAAGAGAGAATATCGTTCTAATATGATGTTAAATCCTCTAAATTTAAAACATTTAAATAGAATAGATAATCAACAAGCTGATATGATAACTTTAAACCTAGAAGATGCCATAGCTCCAAGTAGAAAAAGAGAAGCTTTAGTAAATATTGCTCTATTTTTATCACATTTAAAAAGTTCAAATAGCTTTATAATAGTTAGAACCAATCCTTTAAATGATGGAGGAATAGAAGAGATAAAGTTTTTGAATGATTTTGCTTTTGATGCTATTAGAGTAGCAAAGGTCAAAGACCAAAGAGATATAGAAAAGGCATTAAATATTTTGGATATATCAAAAGAGCTACATATATCTATGGAGACAAAAGAGGCGTTTGAAAATTTATCATCTTTAAGAATAGACAAGCGATTTACTACAGCAAATATTGGTATATTGGACCTTTTGACCTCTCTTGGTTTACCTCAATCTTTAGTGCAAAGAGATAATCCAACTATACACTATATATTATCTAAATTCTTAATAGAGTCTAAGATAGCAGGTTTACATCCTATATCTTTTATGTATCAAGATTATAAAAATATAGATGAGTTTAAAAAATGGTGTAAATTGGAAAAAAAGATGGGATTTACAACCAAAGCTTGTATGGGACCTTTGCAAGTAGAGATTGCCAATAAAATTTTTGGTTCAACTGATAAAGAGATACAAAAAGCTAAATATATTAAAAAAGTTTTTGAAGAGTCTGCAAAAAGAGGAGAAAATGGATTTATGGATAAAAAGTATGGTTTTATAGATGAGCCTATATATCGTGATGCACTTTTAGTATTAGAGGCTCATTTAGATAGATATTAATGATTATCTAAGTCTTTTATATTGTTCTATAATAGATTGAGGCATTTCAAAATTCAAATTTAAAGTTTTTGTTTGAGGTACTATTTCAGCTTCTCTATTATTTAGCATATTTAACCATTTATTAGCTAGTTTGGCTATATGTTGAGCTTTGTCTTTACCATTTATTACTTTTCTCGCATTTATATAATCTTTTTCATTTTTATTTACATATTCACCTAATCTCTTTCCCGAGAAAAATCCTATAGAACAACCATGTACTAAAATAAAAAGAGATATATTTCGAGCTAAAACTTTATCTGGATTTGATACAAAATCTATTCCCAATAAATCACTATATTTTTTATAATTATATTTATGGGTAAGTTGAACATATCCTCTACCATAATATGGGTAGTAGTAAAAATGAGTTTTTCTATACTCTTCGCTTAACCAAAAAGCCTCTTGGACTGGTCTAAATGTTCCTGCACTTTCATGTTCTGCTGTTGCTATAACATAAGCTATCTGTTCATTTAAAGGCAGGCCTAGTTTTGGACATAACTCTATAGTTGCTTTGATAAAATCCTCTTTGGTTGAACCAAAATCATCACATAAAGTATCTTTACCTATTTTATCAATACGAATAAGTGCATCTGCTACTATATCATCTAGTATATAATCTTGTACTATTCCTTCTGTTTCTATAAAATCTTGTAGAGCTGTTTTACTTTTTGGTCCAAATTCTCCATCTATATCAAATCTATAAATATTAATTTTTTTTAATATAATTTGAATTTCTTTTGATAAATTTTTATCTATAGCCAATTTTGTTTTTCTAAGATTAGAAAAAAGAATAATCTCATAATTATCTATAATATCTTGTAATCTCATAATATACCCTTTTCTTTTATTATATACTATTAATCTTTAGGATTTAATTCAGCTTGAAGTATATTTTCTCTAAAAATATCATTTGCTATCTCTTTTATATCTTTTGGTGTTATATTATCTACCATTTCTGGGAGTTTATATATATTTAATAGAGGAATATCAAATTTATAATTATTTATCATTTTTGATAACCAGTAGCTGTTTTCTCTCATATTTGTTTCATGAGTTACTTTAAACTTTTTTTTGTATGTATCTAACTCTTTTTGAGTTACAGGTTTCTCTTTTATATCTTTAATAGTCTTATATACATATCTTATTAGTTCATCTTTTCTTTTTGGGTCACATGTAAAATATATTGTTAAGCTACTATCTCTATTTTTTCTTAATAAAGGAATATTTCCATTAACACTAATACCATATACTCCAGATTTCTCTTCTCTAATTAACTCTCTTAGTCTAACTTTTAATATACTTATAAGTGCATGAAGTGATATATCTTTTTTTTGTGTAAATGGGATTTTGGCTCTGTATAATAAAAATATATTAGATATATTTTCATTATTATAATTTCTATTAAAATACTGTTTACCTTTTTTATAATTCATTTTTCTATCTATAAAATTTTCTTGTCTATTTTTTGTTGGTAAATTAGCTAAATATTTATTTATTAGAGGTTCTATTTGAGTTTTATTTATATCTCCTATAATAGCAAAATCAAAATTATTAAAATCAGAAAATCTATCTTTGAATATTTTGAGCATAGAGTTTCTATCTAATTTATCTATATTTTCTGGAGTATCAAAAAATACTCTTGGATTATTATTTTGATACCATTTTGATAGCTCTTGAGTAAATTTACTTAATGGATTTCTTAGTATCTCTTTGGCATTAGATTTTAGGACTTTTTTAATATTTTTTTCTACTCTTTTATCTATTTTCGGTTTGGTTAATTTTAGATACATTAATTCAAACATACTCTGAATATCTTGTATATTTGCAGAACCATTTATATTTTCTGTTAATTCTGAGATATTAGTAGATATAGATACACTTTTCCCTGCTAATATTTTTCTTAAATCGATATTAGTAAATTTTCCTGCTCCTGATTTATTTACAAAAGATGATGCTTTTTGTGCATTATTTAAATCATTAATACTATTATATATAGAGTATCCACCAAAGCTAAATCCTTTTATATTTACTCTATTTTTTGAGAAATCGGTCTGTTTAAATAGAACTTTTATTCCATTTTTGAGAATATATTCATAGCTATCAGTCTCTTTATTATAAGAGATAGATTTAATTTTTGTATTATTTAAATCTATATTTAATATTTTTGATGGTAATTTTTTTGTTTTAGTTAAATCTTTTGCTTTAGTTTGATTAATAATATCTAATACTTTTTCTTTTGAAATTTGTGTTTTATTTGTATCTATAAATAGTATAAATCTGTCTTTAAAATTTACCACTTTTTTAAAAATTTTATTAACCTCTTGTAGTTTTATATTTTTTAAAATTTCTTTTTTGGCTTTATATTTATAATCATAATCTATATATATTGCATTTCTAATAGCACAATGAACTAGACTAGAAGCTATAGATGATGATTTCATATCAGATACTCTTTTATACTCTTTTTCATTTAGTTGAAGTAGCTCTTTTTTTATTGTTTCAAAATCATTTTTTGAAAAGCCATATTTTTCAAAAGATTTTATTAGTTCATATAACTCTTTTAGTGCTAATAAATCATCTCCATTGTTATAATCTGCATTAAATAAATATATAGCTTTATTACTATTTATCTCTTCTGTAGTAAGATTTATAGATGTAGCTTTTGGATTATTTTTTAATATTTGTTCTTTTGCTTTTAGATTAAATAGTCTATACATTATAGTCTCAATAATAGCTTCTTTTAAATCTTTTTTTGTTTTTGTATCTTCTAATATATCAATAAAACCAATGGATAATGAATTTTGTGTTAACTCTTTGTCCGTAACAACTAAAACTCTTGTTGTATTATTATCTTTTATTTCTCTTGAGGCTCTTTTTTTGTTATTGGTATTTTTTAGAGGAGAGAAATACTCTTTTATCATATTTTCTATTTTTGTTGTATTGAAATCTCCTACAGCTATAAAATGCATAAATCTAGGTTGATACCACTCTTGATAAAACTCTTTTGCTCTATTGACTGGTATATTTTTAATAATATCTTTTTTACCAATAGGTAATCTATCCATATATCTTGAATTTCCCAAAAAGAGTTTTTTGGATTTATTATATATTCTAAATCCTGCATTATCTCTCATTCTAGCCTCTTCTAGTATTACTCCTCTCTCTTTATCAAACTCTTTGGGATTAAAATTTAATCCTTCTGCCCAATCCTGAAAAACCCAAAATGTTTTTTTGAGATTATCTTTTTCTAGTGGAATAGTTAACATATATAGAGTCTGTTCATATCCAGTATTGGCATTTAGATGAGCTCCAAATTTAACTCCTGTGGATTCTAAATACTCAATAAGCTCATTTTTTTTGAAATGTTTTGAACCATTAAATGCCATATGTTCTACAAAATGAGCAATTCCTCTTTGGTCATTATCCTCTTCAAGAGAGCCAACTTTGACTACAAGTCTAAACTCTGCTCTATTTTTAGGTTTACTATTTTTTTTAATAGTATATTTAAATCCATTTGCTAACTCTCCTTGTATTAAACTTTTTTCTGTTGGAAGTAGCTCATCTTTGGCTATTAATAGTGTAGTAAAAACTAACACCAAGAGTATTATTAACTTTTTCACTTTTTATATTTTCCTTAATAAATTTGGTTTTGGAATTATGCCTTTATAATCTTTAAGAGTTAAATAAGAAAGAGAGTGATTTTTTGAAATTATAAATAGGTACAACGATAAGCCGTGTTCTGTCGTTGGGTAGTTATTTATCTAGGCGTATTGTCACCAATACGCTCAAGCGAGACACCAAGTGCCAATTTAATGGCTTTGTGAGATTTTTACCATGTGCCTCTTGCTACGGACAGGGTTTACCTAGCTACCTATGTTACCATAGATACTGGTGGTCTCTTACACCACCGTTTCACCTTTGACCATCTATTAAGAAATAGGGGAGAAAAAGAGAGGGAAACTCTTTTAATTTTAGATGGTCGTCTGCTCTCTGTTGCACTTGCCCTTAGATTACTCTAGCCACCCGTTAGGTGGAGTCCTATCTCACGCGTAGCACGGACTTTCCTCTCGTGACTAAAATGTCACCAGCAACTACCTGTTGTACCTAGATGCAATTGTATCCTAATTTTTCTAATAATGCAAATTTATTAGAAGAGTATTTTTATGATTTAATAAATTTTTCCCCTGGTTTCCAATCTATATATATACTATCTTTATAATCTAATCTAGGTGCTTTGATAAATACTGCTTTAAAAGGTTTATCACTTATATTTCTAAAATAGTGTGCTTCACCTTCACTACATACTAAATAGTCTCCTTTTTTTAAAACTACTAGTTCTCCATCAACCCAAACTTCACACTCTCCTTCTAATGCTAAAAATGACTCCTCTTGGTTTATATGTTTATGGCATGGATGTTCTTCATTTGGAGTGATAACAACCACACCCATATCAACATTTGTTGTTCCATCTGTTAAATACTTTGGTCCATGAGTACCAAATCTATACTCTCTATCTCTCTCATTTATTAAGTGCATTTATTTCCTTTATTTATTTTTGTAGGATTGGCTTTAGCCAACAAAACATAATTATCAAATCAAAATCTCTATTTATTTTTGTAGGGTTGGCTTCAGCCGACCAAATATAATTATCAAATCAAAATCTTTATTTTTTCTTGTAGGGTTGGCTTCAGCCGACCAAATATAATTATCAAATTAAAATCTTTATTTTTTCTTGTAGGGTTGGCTTTAGCCGACCAAATATAATTATCAAATCAAACCCCTGGTGCTTTCCACATAGAGTTAGTCAATCCTATATCAACAAGCTTTAATTGAGCTTTATAAATCTCTTGCCACTTATCTTTTATCTTGTTATATCTTTTATGATTTTGCATATCTGGTTCATATTCTCTATCCCATTTGACTAGATTTGAGGATGCTTCTTGAATATCTTTATAAATTCCAGTAGCTACACCACAAAGCATAGCTCCACCCAATGCTGTAGCCTCTTTGACTATAGGGATTTTAACTCTTTTACCTGTAACATCAGCTAGTATTTGAGACCACAAAGTTCCTTTACTAGCACCACTTGCAAATGTAATAGTATCGTTATTTACTCCTGAAAATTTAGAAATATTTTCTAAATTAATACTACTAACTATACAAGCATTCTCTTCCAAACTTCTAAAAATAGATGCACGGTTACATATATTTGCATCTATTGATAGATTTATAAAAGATGGTGAGGCGTGATACCATTTACTATATTTCATAATATCACTAAAAATAGGCATTATTTCATATGAACCGACAGGTATTTTTTTTGCTTGTTCTTCCAATATATTATAAACATCAACTCTTCTTTTTTTAGCTTCAATTTTTTCTATATCACAGAAAGCATCTCTAAACCATCTCATAACTAATCCACTAAAAAAGCTTATTCCTTCTGCTTGAGATAATCCTTTGATTACATGAGGATTTACTCTTATATTCATATCTTTTGGTGGTAGAGTAGAAGATGGTATATTAACAACTTGTTGCCAAAAACTACCACCTAATATAGCAATTTGATTTTCATTTATAACACCCAATCCAACAGAACCTAATTGAACATCACCACCACCAATTACCACAGCTGTTCCCTCTTTTAGACCAGATTCTATACTTGCTCTTTTTGTTATCTCTCCTATAATAGTAGATGGTTCATAAACAGGAGGAAATATATTATCTTTTAATCCAACTTTTTTAGCTTGATGGGTAGCCCACTTTCTCTCTTTTAGATTAAAAATACCAGTAGTTCCAGCATTACTTGGTTCAGTTGCAATTACTCCTGATAATTTTGCTAAAACCCAATCACTAATCATAGATATTTTAGATACTTTTTCATATATTTGAGGTTCATTATTTTTTAGCCATAATAATCTAGGGATAGCACCCAAAGCAAAAGTTTGACCAGATTCCATATAAAATTGCTCTTCTATATGAGGGAATTTTTCTTTTAACTCTTTAACCTCTTTGTAGGCTCTTGCATCCACATTTGCTACAGCCCAAATTTCATTATCAAATTTATCATAGAGTACAATTCCCTCTCTCATACTAGAAGTTGTAACTGCTTTTATATCATTAGCATCTATTTTAGCTTCAAGTATAGATTTTTTAATACATCTACAAATTAATCCCCAGTTGGCTCTATAGTCAAAATTCATAGAGTTTTCAATACCAACTTCACTATAGTGTTCCCACTCTTCTTGACCAACTCCTATTTGATTACCAAATTCATCAAATATAACAGCCCTTGCACTTCCTGTTCCTGCATCTATTGTCATTAAGTAGTTCATAATTTTTTGTCCCTTTTTTTATTAAAGCTTATTAAATAATAATTAAATTTAAAAATCTTATATTATACAACAACAGCTGTTAAATTTTACAAAAATATTTCAAATTGACATATTTTATTTTAACTTCATCTGTTCAAGTTCCCAATATTCCATATAGAAGCTATCTTGTTCACTAATACTTTTATATCCTCCAAATCTCTTGGCATCTATCATCGCTTTCATTGTGTGATTATTTATATCTTCTATAATTTTTGCCTCTTTTTCATCTTTTCCAAAACTAACTGTTCCAAAATCTTTTAATATAGCCCAATTTGGAGCAGGATTTAACATTATCTCTTCTCCTGTTGTATATTTATTAAAGTAGTCTGTATAATCTTTTATATATTTATCTAGTTCCTCTTTATAATTCTCTTCAAATATTATAGGTACTCTTTTTGTTCTAATAATATGTTCTGGGGTTAGAACCCCTTTTTGAGTTAAAGCCATATCCTCTTTTGTTGCAAATCTTTTTGCTATAGCTGATTGATTTACTCTCATTACTACATCATATCCTTTAGCTTTGGATACAAGCTCTTTTATCTCTGAGAGATTATGCTTTTTTTTCTTTTTACTTTTTCTAATAAATTTATCGGCTATAGATACAGCTTCAATCATATTATCATAGCTCTCTTTTGCACTATTTGAAAATGTAAAAATACCATGATTATGTAGAATAATTCCTTTTATATTATCCCAGTCTATCTCTTCTGTTATATTATATACCATTTTTGCAAGTAAAAATCCTGGCATAACATAAGGAATAATAATATAATCTTTATATAGTTTTTTTATTAACTCTTCTCCTCTATTTGAGTTTGATATTGTTACAATAGAGTCAGCATGTGTGTGGTCAACAAATTTATATGGTATTAGAGCATGTAAAATAGCTTCTATAGATGGATTTGGTGCATTTTTATCTAATAGAGCATCTTTTTGATATTTAACCATATCTTTGTCACTTAATCTTTCATACTCCAAGAGCTTGATAAGTTCTATAGTTTTAACAGGAGAGAAACCCTCTTTTTTTATTGTGGCTAAATCCCAGCCACTTCCTTTTACATATAGTGTTCCTCCTATTTTTACAGAGGTATTTCCTCCCCCATGTAAAACTAAATTATTATTACTTCCTAATAAACGAGAAGTATATACTCGCAACTCTAAATCATCTAAATTTTTTGCTTTTTTTGTATTGTATAAGTTTTTCATAATGAGATTATAGCAAATATAAAATTTATGGGTTCTTTGTTAAATTATGAAAATGATTATCATTTAATTGGTAGTTAAGTTTATATCTACTATTATTTGCGTAATTTTTTAAATTTAGGGATATGATATGAAATTATCACAGTTAAACAAAGGCGATAAAGCATTAATTAAAAGGATAGAGACAAATGAAGCTCTAAAAACAAGATTAGCTTCATTTGGTGTTGTTAGAGGGAGTGAACTTAGTATTGAGGCGTGTTCTATAGGTAAACAGACTATGGAAATATTAGTAGAAGGAACACTTATTGGACTTCGTGGAGATGAAGCAGAAAAGATAGAGGTAGAAAAGATATAATGGATACAATTAAAATTGTTTTAGCAGGACAACCAAATGTAGGTAAATCTATGTTAATAAATGCCATGAGTGGTTTAAATGGTTTAAAAGTAGGTAACTTCTCTGGTGTTACAGTTGAAAAAACAGAGGTCTGTTTTGAGCATCATTGTCATCAATTTGAGATGGTTGATTTACCTGGTACTTACTCTATTAGAGGATTTTCAAAAGAGGAAAAAGTAGCTCATACTTATTTAATAAATGAAGATTATGATGTTATTATAAATGTATTAGATTCAACACATATGCAGAGAAATCTATTATTGACATTAGAACTTCTCAAATTAAATAAAAAAATGGTTTTGGCTTTAAATATGGCTGATGAAGCTAAAAAAGAGGGTATTGAAATAGATGTTAAGCAGTTGGAAAAAATTATAGGTGTACCTGTTGTATTAGTTTCAGCAAATACCAAAGAGGGAATAGATGAATTATTAGAAAAAATTCATGAAGTAGCAGATAGTAGTTATAGAGTAAAATCAAATATAACTTATAGCGATGTTATGGAAGAAGAAATCTTAAATATTCAAAAATTTTTGGATGATAGAGGATTTAAAATTAGAGACCTTTCTAGTAGAGAAGTAGCAATTAGATTACTTTTTGAGGATAAAGATTTATATAAAGAGTTAAGAGATGAACCTATTATGATAGAGCTTCAGCCTTTACTTATAAAAGCATTAGAGCATTTATATACTCATCATGAGACCAAAAATATTAAAGAGGTAAAATCTAACGAATATAATGCAATTGCTCGTGGTATAAAAATGGAAACGGTTAAATGTAGCAATAAAAATAGAGGAGGTAAAAACTCAACTAAAAAAATAGATAATATTTTAATTAATAAATATTTGGGTATTCCTATATTTCTCTTTTTAATGTGGGGTTTATTTCAATTAACATTTACTTTAGGTGGAATACCTATGGAGTGGATTAATACTAGAGTAGGGGAGTTTGGTAGTTGGATAGGTTCAACTATATCTAATGAAGCTATTAGAAGTGTTATTGTTGATGGAGTTATTGCAGGTGTTGGTGCAGTTTTATCTTTTTTGCCAAATATTATTATTTTATATATAGGTATAGCTCTATTAGAAACTACGGGATATATGAGTAGGGTTGCTTTTTTACTTGATGGTTTTTTTCATAAATTTGGATTACATGGAAAAAGTTTTATTCCTCTTGTAACTGGATTTGGATGTTCTGTTCCTGCTTATATGGCAGCTAGAACACTTAAAAGTGAAAAAGATAGACTTATTACACTATTTATTATAGGTTTTATGAGTTGTGGAGCTAGATTACCTATATATGTTTTGTTTACAGGAGCATTTTTCCCAAAAAATGAGGCTGGAAATATGCTTTTTGTTATATATATATCAGGTGCATTACTTGGACTTGTAATGGCTAAATTCTTGAGAATATTTGTTTTTAAAGGAGAAGATGAACCTTTTGTTATGGAAATGCCTAAATATCGTTTTCCATCTTTTACTCTTGTTTGGCATACTGTATATAATAATGCAAAAAGTTATGTTAAAAAAGCTGGAACTTTTATTTTAGTAGCTTCTATTTTAATATGGGCATTAGCTACTTATCCTACTCAACCCAATTTAGAAAAGATATATGTGGATAAAATTGCATTAACAACTAATAAAAAAGAGATAAGTAGATTAAAAAATGAGTTAAAAAAGGCAAAACTAGAAAATAGTTATTTGGGATTAATAGGAAAAGCAACAGAACCATTTTTTTCTCCTTTGGGATTTGATTGGAGAATGACCGTGGCATTAGAGAGTGGTTTAGCTGCAAAAGAGGTAGTAGTCTCAACTTTGGGTGTATTATACTCTATAGGTGATGAGGTTACAGAAGATAGTAATCTTTTGGCACAAAAATTAAAAGAAGAGATACCTTTTGCATCGGCTATGGCTTTTATTGTATTTGTTATGATTTATTTACCTTGTCTTGCTGCATCAATGGTTTTTGCCAAAGAGGCAGGAGGTTATAAATATTTGGTATATTTATTTATCTTTACGACTACTACAGCATGGATTTTGAGTTTTATTACATATAAAATTTTGGGTATATTCTTTTAATCTTTAAATTCCAAGATTAGTTTAATCTTGGAATATTTATATTAAAGTTACGGTTAGTAACAGAATATAATTTTTTTTTATATATATCCTTTCTAAAAAACTTTCATTAACATTAGATATTTAAAAAAAATACAAAAAATCCAATTTTTGATACAAAATGATAAAAATATCTTAAAAATTAAAAATTAATTTGAAAGACAAAATAAATTTCATAAAAATTTGATATACTAAAAATATACTTAAAGAGTGTTTTTAGTTTTCATTTTTATAGTGAAAATTATAGAGTGCTTTGCATTCATTTTATTAAACAAGGAGTTGAAAATGAGGTTTTTACAAGTATTACTATTTTTAGCATTAGTTGTAGTTGCAAATGGAGGTAAAGTCAAATGGGATTCTAATGGAAAACCTAAAATAGAACGGTCAAATAAACCTGTAAAAGGGTGTCAAAAATCTAAATTAGAAGATTTGGGAAAAGATAATAATAGTTCTAAATGTAAAGGGTGATTTTATTCACCCTTTTTTATTTATGCAGAAGCCATAGCTTCAAGAGCATATTTTTTACCTAGTTCATAAGCTTTTAAGTTTGCTTCATGAACTTTTTTTGGTACTTTTGATAGCATAGTATCAATAAGAAGTTGCTCATCAAGAGCATTCATAATAGTATTTGCAATAGCAAGTGCTACAACTGATTGAGTTAAAACTAGTCCAACCTCTTCTTTTGCAATAGTAATAATAGGAATTTCTATAATATTCCATTTTTTTCTATCTTCTTCAGTTGGATGAACAAGGTTTGGTTCAATTACGATTGTTCCACCCTCAGCAACACCATTTTTGAAAAGTTGATAACTTTTATCTGCGACAGATAACATAAAGTCAATTTGTCCATCAATTGCGTATGGATACCATATCTCTTTGTCATCTAATTGAATATCAACAACAGTTGGACCACCACGAACTTGAGAAGTGTAGGTAGCTGTTTTTATTCCATATCCACCCTCTTTTATTTTTGCAGCTGCGAAAATTTCTCCAGCTAGAAGAACACCTTGTCCTCCAACGCCTGTAAATCTCATTACAATTCTACTCATTTCACCTCTCCTTATATCTTTTTGGTAAAGTCATCTTGAGTTAACTTACCTCTTTGACCCTGTTGTGCTTTTTGTATCTCTTTATACATATCACAATATTCAGGTGCCTCTGTATCTTGTTTTAATATACCTGTTGGAAGATAGTTTTGTTTCTCTTCTTCTGGTAATTTATCCCATTTTTTCTTGGACATACTAATAGAATCTATCCAATCGAGGTTTGCCATAGCAGATTGCATTTTATTTTTTCTTCCAAGGTTAATATGACAATTTGATAGAACTTCTACATATGAAAAACCTTTATGCTCCATAGCTTGAAGTAGAACTTTTTCAAGTTTTTTAGGTGCAGCTACTAACTCTCTAGCAACAAATGATGCACCAGCAGCTTCTGCTAATTTACAACCATCAAATGTTGGGTCTATATTTCCTGCTTTTTGAGAAACTGTCCAGAACCCTTGAGGAGTTGTTGGAGAAGTTTGAGAATTTGTTAATCCATATATAAAGTTATTTATAAGAATTAGTGTCATATCTATATTTCTTCTACAACCATGAATTGTGTGGTTACCACCAATTGCCAAACCATCACCATCACCTGCTACACAGATAACATGTTTATCTGGATTTGCTAGTTTTATACCAGTTGCAAATGCTATTGTTCTACCATGAGTTGTATGAACAGTATTGAAATCAACATATGAACTAAATCTACCACTACATCCAATTCCAGATACTACACAGATATCATCTTTTTCCCAACCAAGCTTATCAATTGCACGGATAAAGGCTTTTAAAATAACACCATCACCACATCCCCAACACCATAGTGTTGGCATTTTATTTGTTCTTAAATATTCATCATAATTAAATGCCATCTTATAGCTCCTTTACTTTTTCAATAATATCAGCAGGTGAAAATGGACGACCATTTGTTTTTGTTAATTTATTAATATCTCTTCTACCCATACATCTTTGTACCTCTTCAAGATATTGTCCTTGGTTTAGCTCTACCACTAGAACTTTATCAAATTTCTGTCCAAGTTCAAATATTCTCTCTTCTGGAGATGGCCATAGAGTAATTGGTCTAAATAGTCCTGCTTTTATTCCCTCTTCTCTTAGAACATTTACAGCCTCTTTTATTGCAAGTGAAGCTGAACCGTAACCTATAAGTAAAATTTCAGCATCATCTAACATATACTCTTCATTACTTTCAATCTCATCTCTATGCTCATCAACTTTTCTAAATAGTCTATCAATAAGCTTTCTACAAGTTTCAATCTCTTCTGTTGGAAAGCCATCAGCATCATGATGAAGTCCAGTATAATGGTATCTATATCCAGTAAACATTGGATTTAAAACTGCTGGTTGGTCTTGAGGAACATCATAAGGTTTATAATCTTCAGGATTACCCTCAAATACTTTTCTTGGTTTAATATCTGCTTTTACCTCTTCTACTGTTGGAAGCATAGCTTTACCGTGCATATGTCCAATAGTCTCATCCAAAAGAACAATTACAGGTTGCATAAATCTATCAGCTAAATTAAATGCTCTAACAGTCTCTGTATAACACTCTGCTAAATTACCAGCACAAAGAGTAATAGATTTATAATCTCCATGACTTGGATTTTTAGCTTGAGCAACATCACCTTGTGCAACACGAGTTGGAAGACCAGTACTTGGACCACCTCTCATAACATTTACAACAACTAATGGAACTTCTGCCATTTGAGCTAAACCTAAATTTTCAGCTTTTAGTGACATACCTGGTCCACTTGTAGCAGTCAAACTTCTTACACCACTCATACTAGCACCAATTGCTGCTGCAACTCCTGCAATTTCATCTTCCATCTGAATAGCTGTACCTCCAACTTGAGGAAGTAAATCTGAAATTGTGTGCATCACTTCACTAGATGGGGTAAGTGGATAACCACCAAAAAACATACATCCTGCATCTACAGCTGCTCTAGCTGCTAGGTCATTACCAGTTGAAACTACTTCTCTTGTTGCTGACATTAGTTAGCCTCCTTATAATCTTTAGGCAATCTAAATCCATTATTTATAATTGCCTCTTGTCTTGCTTTTGCATCTTTTGTGAGTTTTGCAAATTTAAACTCTTTTTTATCTGCTACAAAAATAGCAAAATCTGGACATGAGAGTTCACACTCATTACATCCAATACATGATTCAGGTGCGATTACACTAATCATTGCACCTAAAACTGAAGTTGGTTCTGGTTGCATTGAAAGTACACCAGCTGGACATGCGTCAACACATATATCACAGGCTTTACATCTTGATGTATCTACCCATACTGGAGTATTCTCAGGAGCTGTCATTACTGCCATAGGTTTCCCCTTTAATTTAAAGTTAATTTAAGTGAGGTTCTTATCACTGATAACAGAATATCTTACTTTGGATAACGAGAATTTGAATAGCTCACAATTATTACACCAATAAGTTTTGATGTTACCATATGAGACAAGATTTTTAATCAAAAATAATTTAAAAGATGTAATAAAAAATAAATTTTGTTACATCTTTCATTATTAAATAGGATTATAAATTTTTTTGAAGAGGAAGTTGCTCTATATCTGGGTTTGGATGATGAATAATGTTTCCACTACTATTACTAGTATGTATATGTGGATTATTTAACTCATCTAGTATTTTTAACAGTTTATGTTCTGTTTCTATAGATATGTTACCAGTCGCAACAATTGATAGTATTCTTTCTGCATACTCTTTTTTTGCGAGTAAATTTTTATACTCTTTCTCTTTTTCTAGTTCAATTTGTGCTAAATTCTTTTGATATTTTAAATATATATAAATAAGTATAAATACTAATATAGAAATAGCTATTAGCATTTTATTATCTTCAGCTTTTTGTTTTTCTACAGAACTATATTTAATTCCTGCTATAGTGCTATCTTTTTTAAAGTCTATCTCTTTTAACTTTATATCAGTATTGTATTTATCTTTTGTTATCTCAATATTTTGTTTTATACGGAGTGCTTCAATATCTTTTTGGTTTTGTAATTCAGCTAATTTTTGTTCTTGTTCTTTGTCTAATCTTGCTAAATCTAACTCTTTTTGTTGTTTAATATCATTATGAGGTTGCTCTATAATTCTACGCATAGCCTCTTCTGGACTACTACTTACTGAAAATGCAGACAGTACAATATACCCAACAATAGCCGATAAAATAACTATTAAAACTTCCTTCATACAATACCCCTTGACTCTTTAGAACTTGATATGGTTCTCAGAAATATTTTTATTATATATCTTTTTGCCTTAACATATATTAATATGATAACAAAATTAATATTTTTTTTACAAATCAACTAAATTTTAAGATTGGAAAAAAAACTAGTTTTCTTTTTTTTGGATACTCTACATATATAATCATTATAGGTAGCATAATTGTTACTATTAAGAAAAGATGAGAGATATTTAATAGAACTTTCCATGTTTTTTGTTCTCTCTTCTTTTAATAGTCTATTATATAGTGGTAATATCTCTTCAATAGCATATCTAGGTGCCTGTTTACCTTTTGATAAAAAAGATACAATTTTATTTTGATTATCTTTTTGAATTATAAACTCTATTTGTAACCAATAGTAATTTCCATTTTTTGTAAAATTTTTTATAATAGCATGTGTTGACCTACCAGATAATAGTGTTTGCCAAATAATATAAAAAATAGCTTTTGGCATATCTGGATGTCTTAATATACTATGAGGAGCATACAACAGTTCATTTTTTTTATAACCAGAAATTTTAGCAAATGTACTATTATAGTATAAAATAGTTCCATCAATATCAGCTCTACTAATGGCTATTTCATCTTTTGTTAAGAATATCTCTTTGTTTGTTGGAATTAAGAATTCTGTTTTATTTGAGATAAGGTTATACATAGCTGTTTACTCCATTAAATAATTCTTAGATAATAATTATACATAAAAAATATTAAAATTAAACATATATTTAAATCTTATTCAATAAAAGCAAATTTATTTCATGTTAAAATCTTTATTTATAATAAAATGGAGTACTATAGTGAAATTAGCAATTATTGGAGCTGGTAAATGGGGTCAAGCACTTTATCATGCTTATAGTCAAAAAAATGAAGTAGTAATTACTTCTCGTAATGTTAAAGATATTGAAAATTTTGTTTCATTGGATAAAGCTTTAGAGTATCAGTATTTAATAATAGCAATACCTGCTCAAGAGGTTCGTAATTGGATGAGTAATTACTTTATAGATAAAGGACAGAATATTTTAGTGGCATCCAAAGGTATAGAAACCTCAACAGGTGCATTTCTCAATGAGGTTTATGGAGAGTTTTTATCATTAGATAGAGTAGCTTTTATTTCTGGACCATCATTTGCTTTAGAGGTTTTACAATCATTACCTACAGCACTTAAGATTAGTTCATCTAATTTGGAGTTGGCAACTATATATTCAGATGCTTTTCCAGATTATATTAAGGGTTATGTAGATAGTGATGTGATTGGTGCTGAAGTTGCAGGTGCTTATAAAAATGTAATAGCTATTGCTAGTGGTGTTTGTGATGGGTTAGAATTGGGTAATAATGCTAGAGCTGCACTTATATCTCGTGGTTTAGTAGAGATGACTAGATTTGGTGAATATTTTGGTGCAAAAGTAGAGACATTTTTATCTTTGGGTGGAGCTGGTGATTTATTTTTGACTGCTAGTTCAAAATTATCTAGAAATTATAGAGTAGGTTTAGGTTTATCGCAAGGAAAATCTATAGATGATATTTTAGAGGAGTTAGGAGAAGTAGCAGAGGGTATTCCTACAACCAAAGCACTTTTTAATATTGCTAAAAGAAAAAATATCTATTTGCCTATAGCTAGAGAGGTTTATAATATGTTAGGAGGAAAAGAACCGTTTTTAAGTGTTAATGATTTACTTCATAATTAATAATTTATAATTTTTATGTTAAAATCTATTATGATAAAAAACTTAAGGAAAAAAGTTAAAAAGGTTTTTAGAGAACTTTTACTTTACCATAATAGTTCATTAGAATATAGAGCTAAATTATTGACATTAGTTGTTGCTGTAAATAATGATATTACTCCTTGTGAAGAGGAGTTATTGTATAAAACAGCTTGTGAGATATATAATAATGATAATGAGAGAGCAGAAATATTAGTTGAGACTGTTAAAGAGTATTTTGATAAAATCATTACAAATAATGGTTTAGATTTTGAACATTTAGTTTTTCAGGTTGAAAAAGAGACTAGAGAGATTAAAAGGTTTGTTCAAAAGATTAATATAAAACAGTTGCAACAATTTCAAAAATGTATAGATAATCAAGAAGATAAAATTTATCAACAGAGGGTTATCTCTTTTTTAGGAAGTTTAAAGGAACAGTATGGAAGTTTATAAAAATTTTTTAGTAGGAGTTAAATTATGAGTAGTGGTTGGGGATGTCAACATTTAACAAAATTCAAAGATGAAAAAGAGTGGTGCAGACTATTAAAGCATAAATGTAACCCTGGTTGTAATGGATGTGTATTGTATGGTAGATTTCTATTTTCTGACCCATCAACACCAT
>Ga0256828_1000692_pt1 | contig 22090 bp, 26 predicted proteins | sample CV88metaG_FD_185993 | JGI IMG/M metagenome (GOLD analysis project Ga0256828, IMG submission 185993) | Hydrothermal vent microbial communities from East Pacific Rise, Pacific Ocean - CV88 | ecosystem: Environmental > Aquatic > Marine > Hydrothermal vents | place: Pacific Ocean: East Pacific Rise...
GCATCCTCATCAAAACTATCATCTTCACATCTATCGACATTAACCTGCTCAAAGATGCTCATAAGAGACTCAGGTAAAAAAGCCAAGAAACCATCTGTCTCATGCTTATCATCCATCTGCTCAGTTTGCTTCTTCATCTGTGTCTCTTCGGGCTTCTCTTTTCCCTCTTCTCGAGTTGGCTCCTCCTCATCATCTTCCCCACTATTTGCTTTTTTTAAAGTAAGTGCTGAGGGGTAGATCCATAAAGGGCTTGGATGTGCATCTATTAAATCTTCTTCGCTTTGTGTTTGTAAAGATTTAAGATATGACAACTCTTCATATTTATGTGTTAGTTGATTGATGGCGTTTTCATAAAATAGTTTAAAACCACTATATTTTTCTACTAAATACTTGCTTGCTTTTGTGTTTTGATAGAGTATATTTGCATCATTCTTATCTACTGCTATTGCCATTGCAACAAGCCAATAGTAAAGCATCTCATTCTCTTGTTTTGTACTAAAGTATGCGAGTGATGCTGGAAGATAAAGTGAATTATCATCTTGCCACGATAAAAAAAACTCTTTTCCTAAAAAGGAAAGTTTTTCTAAAAGTGTACGTGAAATTTCAAGTGTGCGTTTATCTGTTATACGAAGTTCTTTAGCTTTTTCACCACCTAGGAGGCGATGAAAAATACTTAAAGTATTACTAATATCTTCAAAATTAACTCGAGCATTTTCGTCGAATTTATGGACTTTTTTGTTGAGATATTTATCCCAAACTTTGCCCATACTCTCTTCAAACTCTAGCCAATAGTGAAGCATCTAATCGACCCTATGCCTCTTCTTTTACGAAGAAACTAGAGAAGTATGTTAAAAGACCTGTAAATACAAGTAAACCAAAACCTAAACGAACCATATAGATTCCAGCTATAGACTCTTGAGAATCCATAAATCCAATAAGATCAGTTCCAACTCTTTGGTCAAATATTTGTACAAGACCTGCAGCACTTAGTGCTAAAGTAAGTCCAAGCATACCAATATTCATCATCCAAAAAGATGCAAGTTCAACTTTTTGTGCTTTCTTACAGTTTCCATGTGGACGACCTCTAAGTATTGGCATTGCATAAGATATAATCGTAAATACAATCATAACATAAGCACCATAGAAAGATAAGTGACCATGTGCAGCAGTTAATTGAGTACCATGTGTGTACATATTAACAGGTGCTAGTGTGTGAAAAAATCCCCATACTCCAGCTCCAAGGAAACCCATTACCGCTGTACCTTTAGCCCATGTAAGTGCTATTTCATTGTCGTGTTGAATTTTTCTCTCTCTTGACATAGTAAATGCAAAAAGAATCATCAGCAAGAATGGTACAGGTTCAACGGCAGAGGAGATAGACCCAATCCATAACCAATACTCAGGTGCTCCCATGTAGAAGAAGTGATGTCCTGTTCCTAAAATTCCAGATACCATAGTCATAGCAATGATTAAATATAACCATTTGTCAATGTGCTCTCTATCTACACCTGTTGTTTTAATAAGAACAAATGCTAGTAGCGCTCCAAGAATAAGCTCCCATGTAGCTTCAACCCAAAGGTGAACTGTAAACCACCAGAAAAATTTATCTGCGATTAAGTTATCAGGCACATAAAACGCGAACAAGAAGAATACAGCAAGACCTAAAAGACCAGTAAGCAATACCGTTGTAATAACTGTTTTTCTTCCCTTAAGTACAGTCATACCTGTATTAAGAATATAAGATAAAACAACAATAACGATACCCACTTTTGTTGGTAGAGGTTGTTCTAAAAACTCTCGTCCCATTGTTGGTAAAAGATTATTGAATGTCCATTCAGTCAATGTAGCATAAGGAACAAAAAGATACCCTAAAATTGTAGCAACACCTGCTGCTGCAAAAATCCAAAAAGTGATAATTGCTAATTTAGGACTCCAAAGTTCAGACTCTGTTTCTTCTGGAATAAGGTAATAAGTACCACCCATAAAACCAAATAACAAAGTTACAATAAGTAAGTTTGTATGAACCATTCTTAAAACATTAAAAGGAATAAGTGGAAATAAGAAATCTCCCCAAATATACTGAATACCCATTAATATACCAAATAAAATTTCTCCTGCTAAAAGGAGAAGTGCAAAAATAAAATATGGCTTTGCGACCATCTGTGAACTATATTTCATGATTCTCCCTACCCTTCAATTGTCGGTGGCCATTCATTGGCATTTACTTTAGATGTCCAGATTAAGAAATCTGCTAGGTTATTAACCTCTTTTTCACTTAAATGGAACTGTGGCATTTTTCTTCTATTTGGTATATCCATAGGTTGAGCTGCCATCCAACCTTGCATATATGCTTTAAAAGTTTGCTCATCTCCTGAACCTCTTCTTTGGTAAACATTCATTAGTTCTGGTGCATAATATGCCCCTTCTCCCACTATTGTATGACAACCCACACAATCATTTTTTTCCCAAAGTTTTTTTCCAGCGACAACACTAGCTGTCATATTTTGCTGATTAGAACGTTTAGGGATTTGATGTACTGTATCAAAAGCAAGAGCAATAAATATCATAAGAGCGAAAGTTCCGCCACCATAATAGATATTTTTTGCCATACTTTTTGTTATACGTTCAGTCATATATAATCCTTTTTATTATTCTACCTATAAGTAGTAATTGGAATTTTAGCCAAAAATATTTAATTCTACCTTTAAGTAGTATTAAAAAATATGAATTATGATATACTTCATTAAATGAATTTAAGGAGTTTTATTTGCAACTTAGTAATAGTTCCCAATATGCTATTAGAATTCTTTCTTATATGGCATTACATAAAGGGTCTAGTCTTCTTAATGCAACCCAACTTGCAGAAGCACTTCAAATACCCTATAAATTTTTAACAAAAATCATGACAGAGGTTGTAAAATCTGGTTTAGTAGTATCTATAAGAGGTAGAGAAGGTGGCTATAAATTTGAAAAGCCCACTTCAGAGATTATAGTAAGCGAAATACTTGACATCTTTAATGATGCCATAAAAGATGAGCAATGTGTATTGGGCATAGGCTTTTGCAATGGTATTTGTAAATGTGCCCTCCATGACCAATGGATGGAACCAAAACACCTTATGCAAAAAATGTTTCAAGAATCAAGTCTTGAAGACATAGCAGGTAAAGGGTGTAAACTCTAGTATCTATTAAATTTAAAATGAAGCTAAAAGAAAAAACCCATATAAAAGTTTTATTCCTAAAAGATACAAAATAGTAGCCATAAGCTTTTTAATATCACTCTGATTAAGTTTAAAATGCATCATATAGTTTCCTATATATCCACCTGCAATTGCACATACTCCTACCATAGCTAAAAGTACCCAATCTAATGATATATAAGAAGCATAAGTAAAGAAAGATCCAAGTGCTGAAAATGGTACCACAAAACTCACAGCGACAGCTACTTTTTTAGGTTCGTACCCTAAAAGAGATAAAAGAGGAATAAGCATATTACCACCCCCTACACCTAGTAAGCCAGATATAAAGCCAACCACTCCACCAAGAACAAAAAGTGGTGTTTTTGATTCTATATGAAAGAGAGCTTTCTTTTTTGAAAACATCATCATTGTAGCACTATAAAAGAGCATTAACATAAAGAAAAATTTTACAATGTTCTCATCTATAAAAGCACTACTATAAGCTCCTAAAGGTGCTCCAATAAGCATCATAAGAGCAATAGGCATAACAAAACCATACTCAACAGCCTTGTGCTTTATATTCATAATACTAGAAGTAATGGTAGTAGATGCTCCAGCAAAAAGTCCAACAGCTTTTGCTACACTAAAATCAAATCCTAAAAAACTTAAAATTGGTATGAGCACTACACCAGAACCGGTTCCACCCATTGAAAAAAGTATGGAGAGAAAAAAAGCAATACTCCCATAGAGTAAATAATTCTCCATTATTTAATTATAGGTGCTACTATTTTTTTACCTAAGAGAGCATAACTTTTCCCTACTCTTGCAACTGGCTCATAATCAAGTGTGATTTTTTCTTTATCTGATAAAATTGCATCTGCGATATATTGCTCTTTTATCTCTACAACCAGAGGTATTGTCTTGGAACCTTTTAGCTCTAACTCTTGATAAAAATCGCAAAAGAATGCACTAGGAACACCTTTTACCATAGATGGATAACCCTCTACAATGCTTTCAAGTTCAATGTCAAATGCTTGGGCTTCGCTATCTTTACTTGACATCTCTTTAGAGCTAAAATGCATCTTTTCTAAAAGAGGTTCATCTACCATACATATGGTACACTTTCCTGTTTCTCTAATATTTTTTAGAGTATCTTTTTCTGTTCCATCACTCTTGTGACCAATACTTACAATCATTGTAGCTGGCTCGGAAGATAAGCCCATAAAGTAGCTAAACGGTGCTATATTGGTAACACCGTTATTATGTGTAACAATCCAAGCAATTGGACGTGGAATAATCGTTTGTGCCATTAGTTGATAGCGTTGGGTTAGCTCTTTATTTTTATAATCAACTAGCATATTATAGCCCCACTATTTTTTTTACATTGCTAAGGAGAGTATTCTTTTCTGGCATCTGTTCCTCTTCTACATCTCCCATATACACATCTTCTGGCATCTCATTTTCTGGAGTACCGTCAACATTTACTATCACCAACTCTGGGTGTATCAATTCACGAAGTTTTTTTTGCACTACCATTTTTGTTGTCATTAAACTCATTGAGCAACCACCACAAGCACCTGTTAGTTTAATGTAAACAACACCATTTTTTGCACCAAGAAGGTCAATGCCTCCTCCATGTGAATTTACGTATTCGCTTACTTTTGGAATATAATTTTTTACTGCATTATAAATATCTTCATCTAAAAAAGTCATCTTTTATCCTTCTTGACTACAATTAAAGAGATTATATTCTTTTTTTGTTAGGAATAGATTAAATAATTATAATCAATAAATATATTAAAAATTTGTATAAGTTATCTTATAAAAAATCTATCTGTAGTTCTTTAACGCCCACATATAAGAGTATATGGGCAATAAAGGCACTCTTTGGTATCTTCGCATTTATGAAAGTTTATCTCTTCTAGTGTTTTTAAATCTTGCAGATGAGATTGTAAAATAGCAAGTTTTTCTTCTAAAAAAAGTTCAGGGACCACTTGTGTTTCTTTTAGATCATAAAAGGCACACTCTACATTTCCCAAAGAACTAGCAAGTAAGTAGTAAAATTCCAATTGAAAATCTGTTGCCTCTGTAAAATTATTGCTATTATAAAGCTTATAGGAACCTGTTTTATAATCTAAAACACGAATTAAATTCTCTTTTTTATCTATTCTATCTATTTGCCCTATAAGAGTGGCTCCATGAAATTCTACTTCAAAACTTTTTTCACAATACAAAACTTTCCAACCATCTTGAAAATGTTTCACTTCCATCTCACAGAAGCTATCCATCTTTCTTTTTTGCAAAGATATAAGATATTTATCAAGCTCGCTTTCACCTTTTACATTATCGAGCTCTTTTTCTAAATCTCGCTTAAGTTCCTCTTTATCATAATAGGCATTTTTCTTACTATAAAGATTTTTTAATGCTTCATGGACTGCTGTTCCTATCTCATGCTCTTGAGGCATATCTTTAGGTATCTCATGTGCAGCTAATTTTTTCACATAATTATAGTAGTATTTACGTTTACAGCTCAAGTAAGTTTTTAAACGGCTATTTGAGAGTTTTACATCACTAAAACTATATGGCTCTGTTATCTCTTGCTCTTTATATGGCATAAACTCTTTTTTATGAAAAAGAAGTGAAGCATACTCCCTCTCATCATAAAAGTTTTTTTCCTCAATCCCTAGTTGTTTTAAAAACCTAGAGCCCTTACTTTGTTCAGAGGAAACATAAGAGATAGCCACCTCATTAGCAGAGTTTATAAGCATCTCATAATAATGCTTTTGTAGATTCTCCCTATCATTCATAGTAGGTAAACCAGCAATTTTTCTCATATGAGAGTTTAAAAACATATCTTTATCACTGCGTTTTGGTACATTCTTATCATCGAAATCTATAATTATCACACCATCAAACGCCACACTTCGTGTTTCTAAGACACCCATAACAGTGATTTTTCCACCTCGTACATCATCAAATGTACTTGCTCTTAACCTTGATAGAAACACATTAAGTAAAGATTTTACAGGCATATCTGACATAATCTCAATTATTTTTTTAAAGTTATGGAGTTCATTCTTATAAATTTTTAACTCTACTTTTGAATCTATAAGCTCGTAAAAAGATTCCAAAATTAAATAAAGCTCCACTTCAGAGCTTTTTTTCTGATAAATAGGAAGCAATTGAGTAAAAATAACATCCCCTACTCTTTGTAATCTTGCAAAATTCTCTTTAGATTTTTGCTCAATAGTGCTCGTTGCAACCTCTAGAAGTTTATATATCTTACTCTTAGTGTAACTCTCCCCCATTGCAAAGTTAAAATTACCCTTTTCGTCAAAACTTCTTAATATTTGTGCACTTTTTTCATTAGGCAAGATAACAGCTATTTTTTCTGCATCATACCCTTTTTGAATATACTCATAAATTTTTTGTTGTACAAATGCAAACTGTAAAAGTGACTCACTAAAACTTTCACATTTTGGCATAGACAACTTTGTTATTTTCTCTTGAGATAGAATTTGTTTTTTTGTAAGTGATAGATGGTATTTATAGCCTGTCTTGAGCTCAAATGAGTGTTCCTCAAGTCTCTCTCTCATTTTAGTATTAAAACGACTTGTAGTAAACACTAATTCAACTTCTCCATCTTTAGCATAAGTAGTTAATAATTCAAATTCAAAATTCGTTAGGTGCCCATCCACATATATTTTTACATTAGGGTGAGTTTTTACATATGCTGTGTTGAAGGTATAAAGTTTAGGCAAAAAGATTCTATCTAATACTTTCTTTTCATTACAAAGGTTTTCATAGCGTTTATAAAGCTCTTGAAGTATCTCAATATGCTCTTCATACTCATCATATACATCAGCACCACTTAAATTGTTGATATCGTATAGCTCTGCACTTAACTCTTGAAAAAGTTTAAATATATAAGAGGAATTTTTTGTAAAGGTAAAAAAGTTTCTTTCTATTTGAAGCTTTGAAAAGTTTTCAAAATTAGCTGCTTCAAGGAGTAAAAGAGTTCGTGTATCATCATCAACTATGACATAATCATTCACAATACAAAGTTTAGAGATAAAATCTCCCATTGTAATATACTCAGGTAAAAAGAGGGTTTCTTGTTCTAAGGAAAGTTGCTCATGCCTTATAGCACGAGCAGAGGGGAGTACTATTGTTTTCGAACTCTCCATAATTTAAAATTCAAATGAATTTTTGTAGCGTGTATCTGCTTTTATATTATAAAATCTGCTAAAGTCTCCTACCTGTACTTTTGCAATTAAATTGTAAACACCTGGTCTACTAAACTTAACATCTTCAAATTTATATGTACCATTTTCGACAACAGGATTTTCTAAAATTTGATCTAAAGTATGTGTTTCAGGACGAGAAATCTGAAGTTTAAGTTCTGCATTATCAATAGGGGTTCCTTGAAGATCTGTAATCTTATACTCAAGAGTTGTTCCCTTTTCATCAAGTTTTTTAGCTTGATACTCAATTTTATAATGTTTTTTAAATGCTATACGAGACTGTATAAGATCATTTGCATTCGCATCAGCATCTTGATAAGTTGTCATATAATCGTTACTCTCTTGTATATCAGCTTTACTTGTAACCACAATAGTCGTTACACAAAAGCCAAAAACCATTGTAATTGCAATACCAATTGCATATGGCCATATTCTACCACTACTTTGTTTCATTTTTATGCCTCATTCTATATATTGTTCTTCTAATGTACATAATAGTAGCATAAAAAACAAAACCGTAGAACACTAACTTAATAAGAAAAAGAGTATCTTGATTAGTTTCACCAAAACCATGTTCAAGAGTGACACCTTTATGTTTAGCAATTTGCTGTGCAACATCTATATAACCATTAAACATAGATGCAGAATATTTTCCTAACATCTCATGTTTTTTTGTTTTACTACCTAGTAACGGTAATATAGTACCATTACTATGTGTCATTATATTTTTAAAGTCATCCCAATTCTTTGCATACATTACACCCATTAAAAATGCTTGTACTTTGGATGCTACGGGACTCAACACATTCTCTTTATCAAAATATTTATATAAAGAATTATCATTTGCCATAATATCAACTTGTTTATTTAACTCTGTAAATGTAAGTATGATAGTTGGTTCATTAAATTTAGAAAGAGTTGCTTTTTCATAAGCTACCATATCTTGTCCATTAGGTAATTCTCTTAACATTATAAGACGTAAGGATATACCCGTCTTTTGATGTAACTCTTGACCTAAAAGTTCTACTTCTTCCGTAAATTTAGGATTAAAGATTAAATCATCTTTATATAAATACTCTGCAGATAATTGTGTTTGATAAACGATGAGAAATGCGAGGGCATAAAGCCCTCTAAGTAAGATTTTCAATATAACCCTAACCTACATAAAGATGTTGGCCAAGAGTTACAGCATAAAGAGTATATGCGGCCATAATTACTAAGCCCATTGCAATAATTTTTTCCATTTTTACACTCCTTACTTTGCATCTACAATATGTTTAGCATTCTCTGTGCTAAACATTTTGATTGATTTTTCGTTAACTACTTTGTAATAGTTTTGAGAGTTTGCTGATTGAACATTCATTGCAAAGAAAGTCAATACTGCTAAAATACTTAGCAATAAAACTGTAGCAATGATTCCACCAGTCAAACCATTAAGAGCCCAAACACTTCTGTTTTCATTCATGTTACTCTCCTTCTTTTAAGCTCATTACGTATGCTGTAATTGCTTCTTTTTGTTTTGTATTAAGTCTATCCATAGATGGCATAGTACCAATAGCACCTGCTTTACCATTGTCAAGAACATTAGTTACAAGTGCTTTTGACCATTCATGAATATTTGGAGCAACGTATTCCATACCTTTTCCATCTGCACCATGACAAGCTGAACAAACACCAGCAAAAACATCAGCACCAGCTTTATCTGTAGATGGAAAACCATTACCTACATATTTAGCAACTGCATCAATCTCTGCATCAGTGATAAGTGCACCTGTTGTAGCATTGAAAAGACCATTACGATCTGGCATTGGCATTTCCATACCTAAAAGCTTGTTGTTTGAACCATGGTTTACAACATATTTTACACTTTTTTCTGAAATTCTCTTGTTAAGGTCTGCTGCATCAATTTCATTGTTACCATCAGCATTTAAACCATGACAAGCTACACATTCTACCAAGTAAACAGATTCACCCATATTAACTAAATCTTGCCCTTTGATATTAGCATATTGCTTTTCAAATTTTGCATCATGTGCTGCAACATCTTCATTATATTCTCCAATTTGAGAATATGCATTTACTGGATATCCTACTAGGAAATACCACATACCCCAAATCATTGTTCCTATAAACATAATTGCCCAGCCCATTGGCACAGGGTTTTTATATTCGCCTATATTATCCCACGACTCATCTGCTAATTCACCAGTTGCCTGATCAACCTGCATTTGACGTACATACTTGATTACAACAAATACTGTAATTATTACAAGTGCTACAGCCCCTGCAATTGCAAGCATATTAACAATATCACCATTTAGACCACCTTTTTGGTAGCCAACTGTTACATAAGTTGCACCAAGCATTGCAGCAGTAATGATAATTCCCCAAAGATAAAGCTTATTCATATATCTCTCCTATTTTTCTTTTTCGTCAGATATAGGTTTTACCGGAGTAGAATCTATATCGTCATGTAATGCCATATTACTGTAGTGTTCATAATCAACTCCAGATGAATCTTTTCTATTCTTATATAGGTGATAGATGTAAGAATAAGATCCTACAACTAAAAACACTATTAAGAAGAAATAACCAAATGCTGCAAATTCATTAAAAGTCACTACAATTCCTTACTATTTAAGACTATTCAAGTATGCGATAAGTGCAACAATTTCAGGAATTTTTCCATTTGCTACTGCATCTTTAACATCTTGGTCTTTCATATTTTTCACTACTGCTTGAGCTTCAGCTAAAGCTAATTTATGAGCTTCTTCTATTGTTTTACCCATTTTAACAACTGTAGTTGAACCATCTTTAAGTGCAACTTCTTTATTATAAGGTACACCAAAAACTTTTGCCACTGTTACTTGTTCTGCATATGCAGTGTCAATATCAGCTTTGTTTGTAAACATCCATGGATACCCTGGCATAATACTTGTAGGAACAATTGCTTGAGGGTTTTTCATGTGATTCTCATGCCACTCAGTTGTTCTATAGTTACCAATACGGTGTAAATCTGGACCAGTTCTTTTTGAACCCCAAAGGAAAGGACGGTCATAAGCATACTCACCACTTAAAGAGTAGTGACCATAACGGTCTGTTTCAGATTTAAATGGACGAATAAGTTGTGAATGACATGCATTACAACTATTTTTAATATAAACATGACGACCAGCTAACTCTAAAGTAGAGTATGGAGTTGTTCCAATTACAGGACGTGAAGCTTCTGCAAAGTTTGGAACAATTTCAATCAAACCAGCAAATGCTATTGTAATAAATACACCTACTGCAAAAAAGAACGGGTTTTTTTCTAACCAATGAAACATAATATAATCCTCCCTTTCTTAAGCGCCCATAGGCGAAGCATTTTGTAGCTCTGACTCTTCAACAGGACGAGCAGACATAGTTTTATAAATGTTATAAGCAAACATAAAGAAACCAACTAAGTATAATAAACCACCTGTACCACGAAGTGCATAGTAAGGGTGTAAAACATCAACAGTATCAATAAATGAGTAAGCTAAGTTACCAAATTCATCATGTGCTCTCCACATCATACCTTGAGTAATACCTGCAATCCACATAGAAGTAAAGTATAAAACGATACCTAAAGTTTGTACCCAAAATTGTGAAGCCATTAAACCTTTTGAATATAGTTCACGTTTAAATACACGTGGAGCCATATGGTAAAGTGCAGCAATAATCATGAATCCAACCCAACCAAGAGTACCATCATGTACGTGACCAACAATCCAGTCAGTAAAGTGAGCAATTGCATTAACAGATTTGATAGCTTGAATTGGACCTTCTAGTGTTGAGAACATATAGAAAGTAGAAGCAAGTACCATAAACTTAATTAATGGAGAAGCTGCAACTTGTTGCCACTCGCCCTTCATTGTAAGAAGCATATTGATCGCTGAACCCCATGATGGAAGAATAAGAACTACTGAGAAAATTGACCCCATAGTTTGCATCCAATCTGGAACAGTTGAGAAAAGAAGGTGGTGACCACCAGCCCAAAGATAAACAAACATTAAACCCCAGAATGAAAGTAAAGATAATTTATAAGAATAAATAGCTTGACCAGATTCTTTTGGTAAAAAGTAGTAAATCATAGCAATAATAGGCACAGTAAACACGAATGCAACCGCATTATGTCCATACCACCATTGTACTAGTGCATCATTTGTACCAGCATACATAGATACTGAGTGCATAACATCACCATATCCACCAGATGCAAAATAAGTTGGTACTTCCATATTGTTAAATAGGTAAAGCATAGCCACACCTAAGAATGTAGCGATATAGTACCATACAGAGATATATAAACTCTTTTCACGACGAATACCGATAAGACCGAAAATACTCACACCCCATAATACCCATACCACAACGATAGCGATATCAATAGGCCATTCAAATTCAGCATACTCTTTTGATGTAGTGTAACCCATAAAAAGTGAAACAACAGCTGCTGCAACACCGATTACATATAACCAAAATTGTAATTTACCAATAAACATTAGAAATTTAGATTCAGCCATAGATACTTTTAGTACCCTTTGACCAACATAAAACCAAGTAGCAAATATACCACTTACTGTAAAACCAAATGCAACTGCGTCAGTATGCAATGGACGAAGACGACTAAAGTTAGTGTATTCTGCAAGATCTGGTCCAAGGATTGTGTTTAATCCTGGGAACGCTAGTTCAAATGCAATAAATACTCCGATACTCATTCCAACAATTCCTAAAACAATTGTTGTAAGCATGAACATCTTTGCAACCGTATAGTCGTACTCTAATGGACGATTCTCCATATATAGCCTCCTTAAGATTCAAAGCAATTAAGTTTGAAACGCATACATGTATACTTTTCAAACTAATTAACATTGTATATTAGCAATAGATTTGTTTAAATTATCTTAATTGGAGGTGAAATTTGTAGATTTATTATCTTTTTGTTTACTTTTGGAATTTTATTTTGGATTAAGAAAGAAGTAGTTGACTCGTCATAAGAAGCAGTACATAGAAGTACTAGCTTATTATCTTTGTATTAATGAGAGAAATTCATTAAATATATAACGACTTTCTTTTGGTCCAGGAGAAGATTCTGGATGATGTTGTACTGAAAAAATTGGAGCATCCTTATAAGATAATCCTTCAATTGTATTATCAAAAAGATTTATATGTGTCACCTCTGCAATCTCTACAATATTATCTGGAACGTTGTAGTTATGATTTTGTGCAGTTATCTCCACTAAGCCTGTTTTTTCATTTTTTACAGGATGGTTTCCACCATGATGACCAAATTTAAGTTTAAATGTGTCATAACCATGAGAAATAGAAAGAAGTTGGTGCCCTAGACAAATACCAAACATTGGCACTTTTGCTGCTATAAGTTCTTTAATTTGTTCCTGCTCTTTTTTCAAAACAAGAGGATCACCTGGTCCGTTAGATAAAAATACACCATCAATTTTTTTCGACTTGTAATCAGCAATAATATCTTTTGCTTTAAAGTCATTTGGAATAACATCAACAGCAATTCCTGCTGAAACAATTTCATTGAGTATATTGCGTTTAACACCAAAATCAATAACAGCAATTTTAGCTTTTTCTTCAGGTGCTTTTTCATACTCAAAATCTCTTGGAGCATAAGTACTACTTGTATGTTTATAAGCTTTTTTCGTACTTACTTGCTCAATATAATTAACATCTTCAATACGAGGAGCTGCTTCTAAAATAGCTTTAAGTTCCTCTTTATCGCTAATTTTTGTAGATGCAACCATCATCATAGCACCTTCTGCACGAATCATTTTTGTAAGATATCTCGTATCAATATTACAAAGACCCATTACATTATGTTGTACTAAAAAATCTGCTAATGAACCCTCTGCACGAAAGTTAGAATAACGAGATTGATATTTTCTTACTATCATCCCTTTTGCATGTGCTGATGAGCTTTCCATATCTTGAGCATTTACACCAACATTACCAATTTCTGGCATTGTAAATGTTACAAATTGCCCTGCATACGATGGGTCTGACATAATCTCTTGATAGCCAGAAAGAGAGGTGTTAAATACTATTTCACCAACACTTGTATCATCTGCACCAAAACTTGATGCTTCCAAAAATGTACCATTTTCAAGATATATATATGCTTTTTTTAACTCAACCATACTCACTACTCCATACCTCTTTTCATTAGCTCTTCTCTATAAAGTTTTTCATGTAAAATATCAAACTCATCTGTTCCTGGAATATATCTCTTTTTATACGAGCGAATTTTATCCATAACAGCATCTTCTATCTCTGAAATATCAGCAATAAACGATGTAATTGCATTATAAATAATATTTTTAATACGATTTTCTGTAACATCAAAATGGATTAAATCTTCTTCATAAAGTTCATCTAAAATCTTATGACTAATATCTGAAAAACGTTCTTCATAATCTAAAATCACACCAAATTCAGGTGCTAATTTTTTCTTAATCATAAAGAAAAGTTGGCGTTCATCTGCAAGCATGAACTCAATCTCTTCCTCATTTGCTTCACAAATCTCATCTGCTTTTTCTTCAAGAGCCATCTCTTGCTTTACATTCTCATGAAGAATTTTTTCTGCTTCATTGGCAACGGCTTCAAGACCTTTGGTCATTGTCACAACACCACTTTTATTTAAATCGATAGCTATTTTATTTGATATATGGGGAATACTTTTAAGTGATATCTTCATGTGTTTGTGACCTACTTATTAATTAAATTTTGTCATTTTACAATAAGTAAGGTAAAAGTTTGATTATTTAGCTAAAATGAGTGTAAGTTCTGAAGCTTTTTTCGAATCCATTTTAGTTAAAATTTTTCCTACTGTTTTTGGTTTTAATGATTGCAAAATTGTAGCTGCTTCTTGGTTGTCCATATCTGAAAGGATATTTGCAGCAGCACCCGCTTTCATTTTTGCAAATGTTTGTGCTATCTTATCCATTTTAATTTCACGAATCTTTTTTAAAGTGACCTCATTCTTTTTTAACATCGACTTTACATTTTCTTCTTTTTTTGTAATTTGAGCAAGCTTATTGTTAAGAGTTTCCTCTTTTTGAGAAAGTTTTGCCTCTTTTTGTTTAAGCAGTTCTTCTGTTGCAGTTTTCAGAGCACTTAAAGATTGTTTTTGTTCATCTATTCGTTCAAGTTCTACAAGTAATTCACTTTTTCTCTCTTGAAATATCTCTGTACATTCAAAGAGTTTATCGCTTGTTTGAAGTGCCTGCGAAGACACAAACATCATCATTAAAATTAGTATAAATCTCATTAAACTGCCTTTTTCAATTTCTCTTTATTTCTTGCATGTGTCATCAATGCTACCTCATCCAAATCTTTCATCTCTTGAATTTTTTGTTTTTGAAGTATTTTTTTAATCTCTTGTAGTTCTAAATATTTAAATTTTTCATATTCTATCATATCAGTTTTAAGTTCTTCTCTTGAAGAGGCAAGTTGTGCTTTTGCAAAAGCAACCCATTCTTTATTATGTTCAATCTCTTGGCGTTTTGAATCTAGTAAAGTTCTTGAAGCTAAAAAATCACTCATAGCACCACTATGAGGTTGTGTTAATTCATAAATAGATTGCGAGGAAATTTCTAATGCTGTTGTAGCACTATTAAGAGTTGCATTTGCATTTTGTACCACCCGCTCGCTCTTTTGCATCTTATTCTTTTTGAGAGTAACTAAAGAGCTATAGCGAGTCTTCATACAGGCACTACCTTTTAAGGTTTAGAGAATGATTGTATCATCTCTTTCTGGTGAAGTTGAAATAATCCCAACCTTAGTTTTACTAATCTCTTGGATTATTTTAACATAATCTTGTGCAGATTGAGGAAGATCTTCAAACTTACGAACACCTACCGATTTATCCCACCCTTTAAATGTTTTGTAAATTGGAGTAACATTTTCTAAATCTGCTGGAAGATAATCAATCTCTTTACCTTCATATTCATATGCAATACATACTTTCACTTCATCAAAACCATCAAGTACATCAAGTTTCATCAGTGCAAGCTCATCACAACCATTTAAACGCGATGCATAACGAGTAGCAACTGCATCAAACCAACCACAACGACGAGCTCGCCCTGTAGTAGTTCCAAACTCATGCCCTTGTTCACCAAGACGTTTTCCATCTTCACCTAAATCTTCTGAAGGGAATGGTCCATTACCAACACGAGTACAGTATGCTTTTACAATTCCAGTTACTTTTCCAATATCTTTAGGATTAATTCCAAGACCAGTACAAGCACCAGCACTTACTGTTGCTGAAGATGTAACATATGGGTATGTTCCATGGTCGATATCTAGCATAGTACCTTGTGCACCCTCTAAAAGAATACGTTTGTTTTCTTCATCAATTGCACGCCAAACTAGCTGTGTTGTATCTGTAATAAAAGGAGCAAGTTTTTCTTTGTAGCTCTCAAGTTCAGCTATAAGTTCCATCTCTGTTTGAGGAGTAATACTCATAACATCAAAAAATGCTTTATTTTGCTCAAAATATTCTAAAATAGAAGCAGCTAATTTTGCAGGATTTAAAAGTTCACCAACACGATGTCCTACACGATTAATTTTATCTGAATATGCAGGCCCTATCCCTTTTCCTGTTGTACCAATAGCTTTGTCACCTTTAAGGCGCTCTTTTGCTTGGTCTATTAAAGCATGGTAAGGAAGATTAAGGTGTGCTTTATCAGAGATAAAAAGACGACCCTCAAGCCCTTCAAATTGCTCCATCTCTTTGATGATAGATTCAGGTGAGAGAACAACACCATTTCCTACTACATTAATAGCTTCAGGATTTAAAACACCAGAAGGAATAAGATGAAGTGCATACTTGACACCATCAACCCAAATAGTATGACCAGCATTATGACCACCTTGAGAACGACATACCATATCGTACTCACATGCGAGTCTGTCTACAATTTTGCCTTTACCTTCGTCACCCCATTGGATTCCTACAATTAAATCTGCTTTCATTTTTTCCTCTTTTTTCTTAATAATTATTTGGTTAATTCTTCACAGATTGCATCTGTGTATATTGCGAAACCTACGGATGTGAGAGTTTCATTTTTATATCTGCCACCACGTGCAAAAACTTCATTACCTACTATACATCTAAAAAATAGCTCATCATAATAAAGCATTTTTGCATAGTAAATCGGTGCTAAAACCGTATTTTCGCAAGACATCTCATTACAAAGTTCTTTCATTTTTTCTAATTCTACTTGAATCTTTTGTGGTGCAATAGCTATCACTTCATCTATTTGTTCTACATATTGCAAATAAACAAGTTTACTTAGCCATTCCACTTTAAGATTAATAAACTTATCGATGTTAATATATCTAAAGTCATCTATACTTAACTCATCAAACATCTCAACTAAAATTTCTGGAATTTTAATATTTGAAATTTGCATAAGTGGAGATACTTCTAATTTTTCAAAAATATTTACGGCTAAAGAAGCTACACAAGAGAGTTTCTTTTCACCCATAAACTCAACACCAACTTGATACTGTTCTGTTGTTGGGTATGTCACAACGGGTTGAATATAAAACCATTTTTTTTGGCTTGTATTTTTTCCTAAACGTTTTTCTATAATACGCACAACATCTATGGTTGAATCAGCACGAAGTGAAATTGCATTATTTTTGGCATCATTCACACGAATAAGTTCCCTCTCATCTGCAATACTCAGATGTTGATGATAAGAAAAAATAGGAGTAACAATCTCCTCATATCCATTTGCATCAAGAATTTCGCTTGCTACATTTTCTATATGGCGTTTTATCTTTGCAGATTTACCAAAATAAAGCTTTGAGCCATTAGGAATTTCGTGTTCAAGTATCATCTAGTTTCCAATTTTAAATGTAATAGAGTTAAAGATTCTATTTGCTGTTCCATCGTATGAACGACGGCCCAGTTTATCAAGTGCTAATTCTACAGCATTTACTACCCATGCCATCTCATAATTATGAATGAGTCCCATTTGATTAATTCTAAAGATTTTACCTTTAAGATGATCTTGTCCACCAGCAACATTTACACCATATTCTTCTTTAAGAAGTTTTCTAATCTCACTCGCGTTTTCATCATCAATAGTTGTCATAGACTTCGCAGGATTTTGAGGGTAAATATGAAGACCAAGTGCTTCAAGTGCAGCTTTTACACCCTCTGCACGGAGAGCTGTTCTTTCATAAAGTGCATCTATGCCACCCTCTGATTCTATGGTTTTGAGTACTTCTAAAAGTCCAATTGTTAGAGTTGTAGCTGCAGTATAAGCAGTTGTATTTTGACGCTGTTTTTTCACTTCAGATGCAAGGTTTAGGTAGTACCCTTTTCCAGCTCCAATCTTTTCAATCGCTGCATTTGAAAGACCAAGTAAAGAAAGCCCAGGAGGAAGCATAAGTGCTTTTTGGCTTCCTGCTAAAAGAGCATCTATATTTGTTACATCTATAGGTTCAACACCCACAGCTGTAATACCATCAGCAATTATCATAACTTTAGGATTTATCGCTTTAGCTGCTGCTGCAATCTCTTCAACAGAGTGACGAAGTCCACCAGCAGATTCACTAATTTGAATCGCAATAGCATCTACTTCAGGGTTTTCTTTCAGTGCAGAGACAACATCTTCTACACTTGCAGGTGTATCCCATTCATTTTTAATCTCTATGTTTTTAAGTCCATGAGCTAGTGCTATCTTACCAAAACGCTCACCAAACTTTCCAGAGTTAATGCTTAAAAGTGTGTTATGACAAAGGTTAATAACCGCTGCTTCCATAGCACCAGTACCACTAGAAGAGAGCATTACTACTTCATCAGTTTTAAAAAGCTTAAAAAGATGTGTACGAGTTTGCTCAAAAATAGCTTCAAATTCAGGAGTACGATGATGCATCGTCTCATCGCTCATAGCATTGCGAACATTTTGTGGAACTGGAGTTGGACCGGGTGTAAAAAGTAACATATAAAATTCCTGCGAGATTTTTAAGTTCCTAAAGAACTCAGGTGTTTAAAATAAAACCTCGTATTATAGCGAAATAAATTTAATCTAAGATTTTGGCATACGTGCTGTAATAGTATCGAGTGTTTTAAAGATTGCTTCTTCTTGAAATGGTTTAACCATATAACCATTAGCACCTTTTTTAATCATAGCAAGTACACTAGATTTAGACCCTTCTGTTGTTGCCATAATAATACGTGTTTTATTCCACTCTTTTTTAGCACGGACAGCTTCTACCACTTCTGGACCAGTCATATTTGGCATATTCCAATCAAGAAGCATAATATCTATCTTCTCTTTTTCCATAACTGCCATTGCTTCATTGCCATCTTCTGCTTCAAAAACATTAAATTCTTCCCAAGTTGGCTTTTTAAAATAACGAGAAGTGGTATTTTTCAACACACGTCTTACAATTTTACTGTCATCTACAATCAATAAGTTCATTTTTTCTCTTTTTATTATGATAAAATTCTGATTCTAGTTTAACATATAAAATTAAAAAATTTATTAAAACTGTCGCTAAATTGTCAAGGACTATTATGGATATACTCAACTCAATTATTTTAGGTGTTATTGAAGGATTTACAGAATTCCTTCCTATCTCTTCTACTGGTCATCTTATTGTCGCTAGTAAATTTTTAGGCATTGACCAAACTAATGTTACAAAAGCTTATGAAGTGATTATACAGTTTGCTGCTATCTTAGCTGTTTTTTTTAACTATAAAGAGAAGTTCACCCTTGAAAAAATCGATTTATGGAAAAAGGTTTTTTTAGCATTTCTTCCTATTGGAATCGTTGGCTTTATATTTTCGCACCAAATCAAAGAACTTTTTAGTATTAATATAGTTGCAATTATGTTTATTGTTGGGGGTATCGCGTTTTTGGTTATGGAAAAAGTCTTTATTCCTAAACAATCTCAACATATAGATAATGTAGAAGATGTTTCTACAAAACAGGCTCTCATCATTGGAATTGCACAAGTTTTTGCCCTTATACCTGGAACCAGTAGAGCGGGAAGTACCATTATAGGTGCTCTTCTTGTCGGTTTGACTCGTAAAGCAAGTGCAGAGTTCAGTTTTTTACTTGCTTTTCCTGTTATGGGGGCAGTAACAGCTTATGATTTACTCAAACACTATAAAGAGTTTAATGGAGAAAATCTGTTAAATTTAGGAGTGGGCTTTGTTGTTTCTTTCTTTATAGCTTACCTTACTATTAAACTATTTTTAAAATTTCTAGAAAAGTTTACCTTTGTGGCGTTTGGTATTTATAGAATCATTTTTGGAGCTGTTTTACTACTTATTTTTAATTAAAACTCACTCCTTATTCACTTTATGGCATACTTTTTGCTTGAATCTTTTGAAACAATATTAAAAATGTTAAAGGAGATATCATGCAGAAAATACGCAGATATAACGACCATCTACATTTGTACTTAAAAAAATTAGAAAACTCTTTTTACAATTTAAGTCAAAAATTTCTATAAACTCTCTTTTAGAGAGTTTTTAAAATTTTCTTTGCTAATGAGAGTGCCTTTGAGCGATGAGAAAGCTTTTTCTTTACATCATCATTTAATTCCCCTAAAGTTTTATCGTATCCTAATGGAATAAACATCGGATCATATCCAAATCCACCATCGCCTCGTGCCTGAGTTAAAGCTGTACCGTACATCCAACCATGAACACTGTACTCTGCATCTTTTGTTACTATTGCGATTGCAGCAGTATAGTGAGCTGCAGACGATGTAGTGTTTTTTTCTGCAATATCTTTCATAAGCTTTTGCAAATTATCTTTATCGCTTGCATCTTCTCCACCATATCTTGCACTATAAATTCCAGGAGCACCATCTAATATATTTACACTTATTCCACTATCATCAGCCATGACTACTACATCTTCATCTCCAAGAGCTTTAAAAACAGCTCTTGCTTTAATAAGTGCATTCTCTTTAAATGTATCTGCATCTTCAATGATTTCAAACTCTTCTATGAGTTCACTATATGGAATAATCTCATAATCTTCACAAAGTGCCTTAATCTCTCTTACTTTGCCTTTGTTAGATGTTGCTAGAACTAGTTTCAAGTTGTCTTCCTTATATTAATCTTTAAAAAACAGATTTCACTCTTTACAAATAGTATGTAAATAATTATTGCTCTATAATTTCGAAATTATACTATATAAAGGCTATATATGTTCAAAAAAGTTTTTCCCCTCTCCTCCATTCTTTTTTTAAGATTTCTAGGACTCTTTTTAGTACTTCCGGTACTTTCTGTTTATGCACTTGATTTAAAAGGTGCAACACCATTTTTAGTTGGTGTTATTGTTGGTGGCTATGCACTTACACAAGCTATCTTTCAAGTACCCTTTGGAACCATGAGTGATAAGGTTGGTCGTAAACCTACAATTCTTTTTGGTTTGCTTATCTTTTTAGTAGGTTCTTTAATATGTGCTTACTCAACTGATATTTACACTCTAATGTTTGGACGTTTCTTACAAGGTGCTGGAGCAATTGGCTCTGTTGTTACAGCTATGATTGCAGATTTAGTTGAAGAAAAAACTCGTGGTCATGCTATGGCAATCATGGGTGGATTTATTGCTATGAGTTTTGCTATTGCTATGGCTCTTGGTCCTGTTATTGCTTCTCACTATGGAATTAGTGCAATCTTTTTTATTACAGCTGTATTAGCAGTTGTGGCAATTATCGTTCTTTTTGTAAAAGTGCCTACACCACCAAAAATTAAACATATTTATCATGAGAAAACAAAAACATCTGATATATTAAAAGATCCAAACCTTTTAGGTATGATAATTATTAATGCTATGCAAAAAGGTTTAATGACCGCTGCATTTGTAATTATCCCTATCTTTTTAACAAAACCTGAATATGGATTTAATTGGGACAAAAGTGAACTATGGATGGTTTATGTTCCAGCTATGATTGCTGGACTTATCGCTATGGGTCCAGCAGCAGTCTTTGGTGAAAAACGCAATATTCCAAAACAAATTTTTATGCTAAGTATTGTTTTATTTATTGCCTCATTTGTACTTATGGGTGTAACTAACTCAAGTGCAGTATTTGTAACAGCTGTTATCTTTTTCTTTGTTGCATTCAATATGATGGAACCACTTGTTCAATCTATGATATCTAAGTTTGCCAAAGTACACCAAAAAGGTGCAGCACTTGGTATTGCTAACTCTGTTGCTTATTTTATGACATTTTTAGGTGGTACTTTTGCAGGTCTTTATCTTGATTATAGTGGACGCGAGGCACTTGGTCTTACTATTGGTGGTATAGGTCTTTTATGGCTTATATGGACAGCATTAAAAATGCAAAATCCTAAACGCTATTCACATCTTGTAACACCTCATGATGAAGTTGATTTCGATAAGCTACATGCTTTAGAGAGTGAACACATTGCAGAGTGGTTTATTAATGAAACAGAAAATGTTGTTGTTATTAAATATGCAAGTGAAAGTTTAGAAGAAGATGATTTAAAATCGAAAATAATTAAATAGAGAAAGAAAGTTAGAAGTTTTAATAAACTTCTAACTAGTTTGCTAAAGTAAAATTGCTATAGCTATTTTTGTGGAGTTACATACATATTGAAATAACGACCCTCAAATTT
>Ga0256828_1000694_pt1 | contig 22059 bp, 19 predicted proteins | sample CV88metaG_FD_185993 | JGI IMG/M metagenome (GOLD analysis project Ga0256828, IMG submission 185993) | Hydrothermal vent microbial communities from East Pacific Rise, Pacific Ocean - CV88 | ecosystem: Environmental > Aquatic > Marine > Hydrothermal vents | place: Pacific Ocean: East Pacific Rise...
GGTAAATCTGTATCAACATCATCTATAATAGAGATATTAAGATCTTGTATAGTTGATCCATAACTATTTGTTGCATTGATTTCAAGTGTATAGCTATTGTTTGATTCATAATCTAAATTTGTATTATCAGATGTTGATAATTCAGTATAATATAAATTTGAATATGCTGATTTTTGTAAATTTCCTAGTGTAAAGTTACCATCATTGCCATTAGAAATTGTTATGGATGTTATATTGTTTTCATCAACACTTGCCAAACTATCAGCTTTGATTACACCTAATAGTATATTATTGGATATATTTTCATGGACTTTTAATGTTGAAGGTAAAATAATAGCAGGTGGTTTTTCTATTATATTTTTAATATCTATATGTACACTTTCTATACTACTGTTATGCTCACTACCATCCCAATATATATTTGATGCAACAAATTGTAAATCATAACTTGTATTGCTTTCCCAATCAAAAAGTTTTTTAAGTGTGATTTCACCTGTAGAACTGTTTATATCAAATTGATCTGTATTATTTACTAAATAATAAGATGTTGCATTATTTTCATCATAAATTGTCCCATTTATTTCTATTTGATATATTGTTGTATCTATTGGTGTTGAATCATTTTCATCAAAACTTAAACTTGACGTAGGTGTTACTATTAGTGGTGGATTATCAATAACATTTGTTATGTTTATATCAGCATTTATAGGATTACTTTCATGAATTACACCATCCCACCATTGATTTTTTGCTGTTATTGTGAAGTTTATATCTGTGATACTATTATTATCGGTAGTTTCTAAATAATCATTTAGTAATGATCTTTTTGTTGTAATTGTACCATTTGTATCTATACTAAATGGGATACCACTTGGATAAAGAAAATACCCTTCATTTGTATTGTTTTGATCAGAATATGTACCATTTACATCAATATGCCCTACAACAATACCACTATCAGTAGATTCAGGAATAGAACTATTCATATCTGTTATACTAATAGTGGGTTCCATATCTATTACATTGGTTATGTTTACAGTCATATTTTGTTCTGTATAATGTGTTGTATTATCGTACCAAGTATTTGTTGCTCGGATTGTTAAGGTATATGATGGGGTTGTTTCAAAATCAAGTTTGGATGAATCTACTTTAATGATTCCACTTGAACTATCTATTGTAAATGATCCATCATTACCATTTGAGATAGAAAAAGACATTGTAGGATTTGTATCACTATTATTTAAATCTTTTTGAACAGTATTAATAGAGTATATTGTAGGTGTACTGTGTTCCTCAATTGTTCTATTATCTAAAGGTAACATATAAGGGTTTGTATCTATTACATTTGACATATTTATATCAAGATAAGCATAAGTTGTGTTGCCTTCTATTGTTGTATTATTGTTTTCTACTCTAAATTTTAGATGTAGATAATTTGGATTTTTTTCAAAATCAAATAAATCATCGCTAATATCTTTGATAGTTAGTTTTCCTGTTGTTTCATTTAAATCAAATTTATCTGTATTATCTTCTAAATAAAATTTTATTTCTGCAAAAGCTGGATCATTATCTGGAGCAATATTAAAATCCCATACAATAGTATTATTTAAATCATACACAAATGATCCATTTGAAAGGTTATATTCAGATAAAGTTGTACTATATGTACTGTTTTCATCTTTTGTTAACATTGGAGGGTTATCTAATAAGTTTTTTAATACAACTTGTATATATGTATCTGTTTTATTCTGGCTTGTATCGGTTGAGCGTACAACAACATTATAAACTTTCCCAATATTTTTATCATAATTTGGTTGATCTATAAAACTGATTGTTCCGTTATTGTCAATTTGAAAAAGTATATAATCACTACTTCTGCTATCTTCACTTTTATTTACAATACTATATGTTATATTGGTATCACTGTTATCTGTAGCATTTAAATTTTGTACAAAGTGTTCTTTTTCAAAAATACTAAAAAGGTATGATTGATTTGTATTATTCCATTTATTTGTTGGGATATTAATTTGAGGTGGTGTTATATCTTTTCTTGTGATATTTAATTTTAATATTGATGAATTATTTTCTTTTTCATCTTGTAACATAAAAGATGTAGTAAAATCTACTTGTGTTAAATCTAAAAAAGATAGTGTTAAATTTGCTTCGCCTGTATTGTTGATTGTTTTGTTTGTATCTATCCATCCATTATTATCATATTGGATAAAAATTTTTGCAGTAGGTTCCCCTTGTATTGTGATATTATGATCTGTTTGTGTTAATCCTATTGCATCAAAAGGTTCTTTTAATGTAGGAGATGATGGGGCAACAGTATCTATGGAATTGTCAACTTTATCTCTAATTGTTACTTCATAGTGTGCTATTGAACTATTGACATCTACTAGATTTTTTGTAGGATCAGCTATATTTACAATATTTTCTAATATAGTAGTATCTAAAGTATCATCTCTAAGATCTCTTAAGAGTGTATTTTTTAGATTATCTCTAACAGCTTGTGTTATTACAATACCATTGCTTGGATTTGAATCATCATCAAGTGATTGTAATATTCTTAAAATATTAATAATTTTTGGATCATGAGTATTATTTCTATCTACATTTGCAAGATCTGCTGGGAATACTTGTTCTTTGATATTTTTTGTATCAATTGTTCCTATTGTAATTTTACCTACACGAAATACAATTTGATCACATGTAAGTTTATATGTAAATTTTCCATTGGCATCTGTTATATTTGTTTCATTTGTAGAATCACAAGTATATTGTAAACCACTAACAGCACTATCATAAAAATATGATGTTTTAATATTATTTTGCATCTCTGGTTTATTTTTATCATCACAACCGGTAAAAATAAAAATAGCAAAAATTAAAACAGTTATTATTTTTATCATATCTTACTTAAATCCTTTAATGTTTCTATATTTGCTTTTAGTTTATTTGTAACTTCTAAAAATTCTAATTCATCTATACTATCTGCTACAATTCCAGCACCTGCTTGAAAAATAATTTTATCATCAGTTAGTAGGGAAGTTCTGATTGTAATAGCACTATCCATATTGCCATCAAATCCAAAAAATGCAACACTACCACTGTAAAATCCTCTTTTTAATCCTTCAAATTCAGCTATGAGTTCCATCGCTCTGATTTTTGGAGCCCCTGTCATAGTTCCAGCTGTAAAAGTTGAAGCAAACAGATCAAACATATCGTATTTGTCATCTAAAGTTGCTTCTACATCAGATACAAGATGCATAACATGTGAGTATTTTTCTACTCTCATTTTATCTGTTACTTGTACTGTTCCACTTTTTGCTACTCTTCCTACATCATTTCTACCCAAATCAATAAGCATAACATGTTCTGCTATCTCTTTTGGATCGTTTTGAAGTTCGATCATCATTTCATGATCTTTTGCGATAGTTTTACCCCGTTTTCTTGTACCTGCAATTGGTCTTAATAAAATTTCTCCATTGGTTAATTTTACCATCACTTCAGGGGAACTACCTGCTATAGTAAAATCTTCATATTCCAATAAAAACAGATATGGAGAAGGGTTTTTACTTCTTAATGCTCTATAAAAGCTTAGATGATCTACTTGAGCTTTTTGTGTATATCTGTTTGTCATAAGGATTTGAAATACATCTCCTGATCTTATCATTTGTTTTGATTTTTTAACCATATCAAAAAATTTTTCTTTTGAATGTTCAAATTTACCTTCATCCAATAATACTGCTTTTTTCAAAGGTGTATAAACAGTACCCTCTTTGATTTTTGTTTCAATAATATCAAAAAATTTAGAATACTCTTCCAATGATGTTACAAAAGTCAGTTTGGAACTTTTGTGTGAATATGCCAAAAGTAGTTTTGGTCGTATAAGATCAAAATCTGCAATATGTAGTTCATCTTTTAGATTTGTCATAGATTTTTTTAATCTAGGTTCAAACTCTTGTACCATATCATAGCCGATATTGCCTATAAAACCATCAATAAGTCCAATACCTATTTTTTCACTTTGTTCTTTGTATAAATTGGTATCTATTTTATTGTAATACTCTTTTAGAAATACAAATGGATTATCATCAATTTGGTGTTTTTGTTTATTTTCATCTATATAAAAACTTTTTGAATCTTTATGGATTACCCTTTCTCTATCTCCTATAATAATATATGAAAAGTTACCATCACTATCATTTACAACAGATTCAAATAAAAATGTAATCTCATCGGGAAAAATTTCTTGTATTTTTTGATATATAGATACAGGTGTAAACTGATCTAAAAATAAATATTTATGGTAAAAAGTCATTATTTTATCCTTAATATGTATGAGCCAGGGTTGTTTGCTATTTGTCTAACTTTTGTTAAATCTTTTTGTGCCTGAGCTTTTGAAGAATAACCACCAACTAAAAGTTTTGTATAAAGTCTGTTTTTTATAGTCATTTTTTTCATAATAAATGGATATTTTGATCTTTTGAGTTTATATAAAAGTCTTTTATCAGGTTGTTTTGTAAATGCTCCAACTTGTATATACCAATGTTTTGTTACAACAGTTGGTTCAGTAGTAAAATCAATCTCTTTTATTGGTGCTTTTTCTATTTTTTTTCTATGTGGTATAATTTTTTTTGTTGTTTGTTTTACAGGTTGTTTTTTTGTGATTTTTGGTTTTAATATTTCTGGTTCTGTAGGAGTGTTGTTTGTTTTTGGTGTAGATGAAGGGTTTTCTATCCCAAACACATCCCCTGTTGTTGGTTCTGCTTTTTCTTCTGTTATAGTTGGTTTTGGTTGTTTGATTTTTTCTTCAGCTTGTGATATTTTATCTATATCAAATGATTTGTCTATTTTTTTTGTTGTTGTTTTTAATTTATTGACATCTTCGTCAGCTTCTATTTTTGTTGGTGCAAAATCATCATTTTGTTTGGGTTCTTGTAGAAGTTTGATTGTAATAATAGTTACTAAAAATAATAAAATTAATGCAAATCCAAACATAATATATTTTTGTTTGTTATTATCATTTGTTTTTAATTTTATATCATCAAGTTCTTGCAACAATTCATCATCTTTAGCTTGACTCAAAGGGGTTTTGAAAATAGTTTGTTTTTTTTGAGCATTTAACATATCACTCTCTTTTTGCAATCTGATTTTCTCTTTTTCAATCTCTAAATTTTTGATAAATTCATCCCCTTTTACTTCCATAACGAACCCTTTTTATTAATAAGTTGATTTAGTATAAATTACAAATTTTGATGCTAACTCTTCTAACTCTTTTTTAATAGATGCTTGAAGTTCTGTGTTATTTATATCATCTAAAATATCACAAATTTTATTTGCAATAAATTCAAATTCATCCTCTTTCATACCTCTTGCTGTTAAAGCTGGAGATCCGATTCTAATACCACTTGTAACAAATGGGCTTCTTGTTTCCCCTGGAACTGTATTTTTATTTACAGTAATTCCTGCATTTCCAAGTGCTGCATCTGCATCTTTACCAGATATATCAGTTCCTACAAATGAAACCAATACAAGGTGGTTATCTGTTCCATCTGAAACAATATTATAACCTCTGTTCATCATAACTTTTGCCAAAACAGAAGCATTTGCTTTTACTTGTTTTGCATATTCTTTCCATTTTGGATCAAGTATCTCTTTAAATGCTACTGCTTTTGCAGCTATTACATGAACTAGTGGTCCACCTTGGATACCTGGGAATATTGCAGAGTTTAATTTTTTTGCAATATCTTCATCATTACACATAATCATACCACCTCTTGGACCTCTTAGAGTCTTATGAGTTGTAGTAGTTACTACATCGGCATAAGGGAATGGACTTTGGTGTTCACCAGCTGCTACAAGTCCAGCTATATGAGCAATATCAGCAAATAAATAAGCTCCAACTGCATCAGCTATTTCTCTAAATTTTTTAAAATCAATTTCTCTAGCATAAGCACTTGCTCCACAAACTATGATTTTAGGTTGAACTATTTTTGCTATATCCATAACTCTATCATAGTTTATTCTTCCATCAAGTTCAACTCCATAAGTGAAACTATGGTAATTTTTCCCACTAAAACTAGGTTTACTTCCATGAGTTAGATGCCCACCATGACTTAGATCCATTCCCAGAATCTTATCTCCAGCTTTGATTAGTGCAGCATAAACTGCACCATTTGCTTGACTACCAGAGTGTGGTTGAACATTTACATATTCACAACCAAAAATCTCTTTTGCTCTGTCAATTGCTAATTGTTCTACTTGATCTGCAAACTCACATCCACCATAATATCTTTTATTTGGATACCCTTCTGCATATTTGTTTGTAAATACACTTCCCATAGCTTCCATAACTGCAGGAGATGTAAAATTTTCACTTGCAATCATCTCTAAATGCTCTGTTTCTCTTTTAAGTTCATTTTCAATGATTGAAAATACTTCACTATCTGCTGTTGCTAAATTATCGTTTGTTAAAAAACTCATTTAATTTTATTCCTTTCTTTTAATTAATTATTTTCTTCGTTGTATATATCTATTTCTTGATCGATTGGTTTCATGGCAGGGAAAAGTAATACATCTCTTATGCTATGTTGATTTGTAAGCATCATTACAAGTCTATCTATCCCTATACCTTGTCCAGCTGTTGGAGCCATACCATAAGATAATGCATTAACAAAATCTTTATCCATTTCATGTGCTTCATCATCCCCTGCATCTTTTGCTGCCATTTGTCCTTCAAATCTTCCAAGTTGATCAATAGGATCATTTAACTCACTAAAAGCATTTGCTATCTCTTTTCCTGCAATAAATAATTCAAATCTTTGTGTTATTTCTGGGTTTTGGTCATCTCGTCTTGCAAGTGGAGATATCTCTACAGGATAATTAGTAATAAATGTAGGATCAATTAATTTCTCTTCTACAAATTCATCAAAAAGTTCCCCTTGAAGTTGCCCAAGGTTGAGATTTGGTTTTAGTTGTATATTATTTTCTTTACAATAGTTATATATTTTATCAATATTATTTACTATATCTTCTGGAACTCCTCCAATTTTTGTTAAACTTTCTACTAATCCTATCTCAGTAAAGTTTGCAAAATTTATCTCTATATCCCCATAAGGTAGATTAATAGGTAGATTTAAGTGTTCAAAAAGATATTCAAAATATTCTTTTGTAATATTTATAAGATCTCTATATGTTTTGTATGCCCAATAAAATTCAATGCTAGTAAATTCAGGATTATGCGTTGCATCCATACCTTCATTTCTAAAGTTCCTATTTATTTCAAAAACTGCTTCAAAACCACCAACTATGAGTCTTTTTAGATAAAGTTCAGGTGCAATTCTAAGGTATCTATCTACTCCTAGAGCATTGTGATGTGTTACAAATGGTTTTGCATTTGCTCCACCAGCAATAGGGTGCATCATAGGTGTTTCAACTTCTAAAAATCCTTTCTCTTCAAAAAATCTTCTTGTAAGGCTAATCACTTTACTTCTAATTTGAAATGTTTTTCTAACTTCAGAATTCATAATAAGATCTAAATATCTTTGTCTATATCTTAACTCTTTGTCAGCAAGACCATGATATTTTTCAGGAAGAGGAGATATAGCTTTTGTTAATAATTGTAAATCACTTGCATGAAGTGAAAGTTCCCCTTTACCTGTAACAAAAGGATATCCAGATACTTCTATAATATCTCCAACCTCAATTAATTTTTTAAAAATTGTATTATAAAACCCCTCAGGTAGATTATCTCTTGCTACATATATTTGTAAAATACCAGATTCATCTTCTATTTTTATAAAACTTGCTTTTCCCATAAGTCTATAGAATTTAATCCGACCAGCAACAGTATAAATTCTGTTTTCATCTCTTCTATTATCTTCATCTCTTTTTAAAAGGTCTGAATTGACATTTAAAAATTTTGATACAGTTGTATTTCTGTTAGTTTGGTTTGAGTATGGATTAATCCCCAAATCTTTTAAAGTTTGAGCTTTCTCGATACGCTGTTGAATATATTTATTTGTAAACAATTATTTTTTCCTTTGTATTAATTTTTTTGGCAATTTGCACATAAACCATATATTTGCATAGTATGATCAGTAATCTTAAAACCATTTTTATTTGCTATCTCTTCTTGTCTTTTTTCTATATTGGGATCTAAAAATTCTATGATTTTACCACACGATGTACATATCAGGTGGTCGTGATGTTCATTTGTATTCCCTTCATATTTTTTTCCATCTTTTCCAAATGAGATAGATGAGATTAAATTAACTTCTTCAAGAAAGTTAAGAGTTCTGTATATTGTAGCAATACCTATGTTTTGTTCTGGATATTCTTTTTGTACAATACTATGAATCTCTTCTGCATTTAGATGTTCATCCATACTGACTAAGATTTGTAAAATAATAGCCCGTTGTTCTGTATATTTCATCCCTTTTGCTTTGATGATATTTTTTAGTTCATCAATTACTGTTGTATTATTTTTCATTGTTATTTAACCGTTTATTGATTTGTTGGTTTATTACATCATCTGTAACATCATTCATAATCTTTTTTGTTGATTCAATAGAAGTGTTTAATTTTTTTGATAAATTATTTTGTAATTTGGTTGTATCAAGTTTTACAATATAATTTCCTGTTTCTTTTAATATTGGATAAACAACACTAGTTTTAGTGGCTCTATTAAGTCGTACTTCTAAAGACTTGAAATTTGATAGGGTATAAACAATAATAGAAAATAGAAAAAACACTTTTCCTATACCAAATACCAATCCTAAAAATCTATCAAAAATACCAAGACCACTTAATTGGAATGCTTTACTTACAATAATTCCTAAAACATAAGTTAATACCCAAAAACCAACTAAAGATAAGATAAAACCTAAAAGTGAGATGGTGTTGTCATTTGTAAGACCTAATGGTGTTTTAAGAAGTTCCCCTACACTATAAGCAGTTCTTGAAGCTACATATACTCCACCCACTAATCCTATAAGTGAAAATAACTCTTTTATAAAACCTCTTAAAATACCTTTTAGACCAATTATTGTAATAAGTGCTAAAACAATAACATCAAAATAATTTATACCATCCATATATACTCCATAATTTTAGGATACCCTTTATAATATTATACCATTTTTTTATAAAATTTACTTTACTATTAACTAAAATTTGTTAAAATGTTTTTATGATACAAAGATATAAAACAAAAAAAATATTTGTAGGTGATGTTGCTGTTGGAGGAGATGCTCCAATTTCAGTTCAATCTATGACTTTTACAAAAACAAGTGATATAGAAGCTACTTTGGAACAGATCAAAATGTTGCATTTTGCAGGTGCAGATATAGTAAGGGTTGCAGTACCTGATATGGAAGCTGCAAATGCATTGAAAAAAATCAAAGAACAGTCAAGTTTACCACTGATAGCTGATATACATTTTAATTATAAATTGGCTTTAAAAGCAGCTGAAGTTGTCGATTGTGTACGATTTAATCCAGGTAATATAGGGGAACAAAATCGGATAAAAGAGATAATAAAAGTATGTTCACAAAGAGATATACCTGTTCGTATAGGGGTGAATTGTGGTTCTTTGGAGGAAAAGTTTGAAGATAAATATGGTCAAACTGCCAAAGGGATGGTTGAATCTGCACTTTATAATATCAAGTTTTTAGAGGATCTTGGATTTACCAATATGAAGATATCTCTCAAAGCAAGTGATGTTCAACGAACAGTTGAAGCATATAGAATGTTGCGACCTATGAATAATTATCCATTTCATTTGGGTGTTACTGAAGCTGGAACTTTGTTTCACTCTACAGTTAAATCATCTATTGGTCTTGGAAGTTTACTTCTTGACGGGATAGGAGATACTCTAAGAGTATCAATTACCGGAGAACTTGAAAAAGAGATTGAAGTTGGTCGTGCTATATTAAAAGATGTAGGTATTGTAAAAGATGGATTAAATATAATATCATGCCCAACTTGTGGTAGAATTGAAGCAAATCTTGTAGATGCTGTAAAAGAGGTAGAAGAAGCAACCAAACATATAAAAGCACCTCTTAATGTTTCAGTAATGGGATGTGTTGTAAATGCTATAGGGGAAGCAAAATCTGCTGATGTGGCTATAGCTTATGGAAAAGGTAGTGGACTTATAATCAAAAAAGGTGAAATTGTAGCAAAACTTGAAACAAAAGATCTATTACCAAAATTTTTAGAAGAAGTTGAAAAAGAAGCAAAGAAATTAGAAGATGAAAAATAATTATCATAATATACTTATTTTAGAAGATTCAAAATCTATGAATAAAATTGTCAAATCTATTTTTGATGGTTTAAAAGAATATAGATCTTTTCAAGCCTTTTCACTAAAAGAAGCTTATGAAATTTTGGAACAAGAAACTATCGATTATATTATGTTAGATGTTAATCTTCCTGATGGAAGTGGATATGATATTATCTCTAAGTTAGAATTTAGTGATTGTAAAATTTTTGTTTTAACCAACGAAAACGATAAGCAATTTATCCAAATGAGTTATCAAAAAGGGGTGGTTGATTATATAGTTAAAGATAGTGCTTTTTTTCATAAAGTAAAAATGATTCCACAAACTATAGAAAAACTTGAAGCAAATAAAAAACGAAATATTCTTATAGTAGATGATTCTTTGGTAATAAGGGAACAGTTAAAACATATATTTAATAACCGTTTTTATAATGTTGAAGCATTAAATGATACAAAAGATATTCTAAAAATTATTGAAAATAAAAAAATTGATTTGATTTTGTTGGATATAGAGTTAGAAGATGAAAATGGTATTGAATTTTTGGCTAAACATAAAAATACTCTTGTAGATATAAAGAAAATACCTATAATAATAGTATCTGGATATATAGATAAATTTATAACTCAACAATCTATTAAAGCAGGTGCTGTAGATGTTGTTAAAAAGCCGTATGTTATAGAAGAAATTGTACTTAAAGTAGATCTTTGGATAGATTATAAAAGATCTCATGAAAATTTGAATGATCTTACATATCAACATGAATTAATTCAAAAACAAAATGATGAATTTCAGGTTTTATTAGATGCTACTATGGAGATGATAGTTATATTTGATAATCAATACAATATAATCAATACCAATAAAGTGGCATTGGATATATTTGGATTTGATACTCTTGATGATATTATAGGTAAATCTTTTATTGATTTTATAGATGAAGATGATAAAGATATATTTTATCAACAAGTGGAATTAAATGATGGTAAAAATTATGAGTTGATTATAAATAATGATGAAAGATTATATACATTGGCAAAAAATAAACCTATAACTTTGCATAATAAAGATTTAAATATATTAACAATGATTGATATTACAGAATTGAAAACAAAAGATAAACACCTAATGCAACAAAATCGTTTAGCTCAAATGGGTGAAATGATCTCTATGATAGCACATCAATGGCGACAACCACTTAATACATTATCAATGATAAATAATAACTTATTATTAAAATATAGGCTAAAAAGATTAACCGATACAATTATGAAACAGTTTCAAGAGGAATCTCATAAACAACTTGTACAAATGTCAAATACAATTAATGATTTTAGAAACTTTTTTAAACCAAACAAAGATTTAGAATTGTTAAATATGACAGATGTAATAAATAAAACCTTGGATCTTTTTAGAGCTATAGCACAAAGTTATGATATTAAAATTATTCTTGATATTAAAAAAGATATAACAATACAAGGTTACCCAAATGAATTGGGACAAGCTATTATTAATATTTTAAACAATGCAAAAGATGCACTAATAGAAAATAATATTGAAAATAAATTTATAAAGATAGTGTTATATCAAGTTCAAAATAGTGCTGTTGTATCTATAGAAGATAATGCAGGTGGTATCAATGAAAAATATATTAAAAAAATTTTTGATCCATATTTTTCAACCAAAGATGAAAAAAATGGAACAGGACTTGGGTTGTATATGACTAAAATGATTGTTCAAGACCATATGCAAGGTGATATTCAAGTTAAAAATAAAGCAGATGGAGTTATGTTTAAATTGATTTTCCCATTGAAATTTGAGGATAATGATAAATGAGATTATTAGAAAATAAAAATATACTAATAGCAGTAACAGCTAGTATTGCTATATATAAAAGTTTGGAACTTATACGATTGTATATAAAAGCTGGTGCAAACGTAAAGGTTATTATGACACCATCTGCGCAAAAATTTATCACCCCTCTTAGTTTTGAAACAATTTCGCAAAATTCTGTTTTGGATGAAACAAATGAGGATTGGAGTAGCAATAGTATAAATAATCATATATCTATAGGTAAATGGGCAGATATATTTATAATAGCTCCAGCTACAGCAAATAGTATTAATAAACTAGCAAATGGTATAGCTGATAATCTTATGCTTCAAACGGCATTGGCATACCCTGGTGTAAAATTAATTGCACCTGCTGCTAATACCAATATGATACATAATCCAATCACAAGTGCAAATCTTAAAATGTTAAAACTGTGCAATTTTAAACTTATAGATACTACAACTAAAGAGTTAGCTTGTAAAGATATAGGGGATGGTGCAATGGCAGATCCACAGGATATATTTCATACAACAGTAAGAGAACTTTTAAAAGATGATTATTGGATAGACCGTAAAGTCGTATTAAATGGTGGTGGTACTATTGAAAAAATAGATGATGTAAGATATATTAGCAATTTTAGTAGTGGTAAAATGTCTATATCATTAGCAAAAGCTTTGTATTACAAAGGAGCAGATGTTTGTTTGGTAATAAGTGGTAAGGAGATTAATATTGATATAAAAGATATTCATATTATTCAAACTGATACAACAAAAGAGATGTTGCAATATATTGTTGATTGTATCAGAGTTGCTAAAAAAGGAAAATTAAGTGATGCAACACTTATGGATAAATCTGAAGTAAAATTAATACAAAAAAAACCATATTTTTTTGGTGTAGCAGCAGTGAGTGATTATATCCCAAAATATCCTCAAAATGGTAAAATAAAAAAAGCTGACATAGGAGAAAATTGGGATCTTCAATTAATCCAAAATGTAGATATATTGCAATCAATAGATAAAAATGGAATTTATACAATAGGGTTTAAAGCAGAAACCAATAAACAAAATGGTAAACAAAATGCTATAAATATGCTTTACAATAAAAAGCTTGATGGAGTATGTTTAAATATAGTTAATCAAAATAATGGTTTTGGTACAGAAAATAATACTATTGAATTTATATCTAATAACACTAATTCAAAAATATTTAAAGATATGAATAAATTAGAATTATCGTTGTTGTTATTAGATTATATTAAAGAGCAATTTAATGAAAACTAATAATACTCCTAGTCATATTGCTATTATTATGGATGGTAATGGCAGATGGGCAAAAGAGCAAGGACTTAATCGTACAGCAGGGCATGAACAAGGTGCAAAAATTGTACGAAACATTACAATTCATTGTAGTAATATAGGGATAAAATATCTTACATTATATGCTTTTTCTACAGAAAATTGGGATCGTCCAAAACTAGAAGTTGAGTTTTTAATGAAACTTTTGGAAAGATATTTTAAAAGTGAATTAGAAGTATATTTAAAAAATAATGTACGATTTAAAGCTATAGGGGATATTAGTAGATTTTCAAATAGACTTAAAAAAGTTATTGAAGATACTCAAAATAAAACTGCCCATTGTACAGGTATGACACAAATTTTGGCATTAAATTATGGTAGTAGGGATGAAATTGTACGAGCTGTTTCTAAACTACAAAAACAAAATATGCAAATTAGTGAACAAAATATTTCTAATCATCTGGATACAGCAGGTATAGATGATGTTGATATGCTTATCCGTACAAGTGGAGAGGTTAGAATTTCTAATTTTTTGTTATGGCAATGTGCTTATGCAGAGATGTTTTTTACACAAACCTATTGGCCAGAGTTTACAACTGAAGAATTAGATGATCTTATATCTGATTTTTCCAGACGGGAAAGAAGATTTGGTGGTATTTAGTGGATATTATTGTATGGTTGGCTGGTTTGGTTATAGGTAGTTTTTTAAATGTATTGATTTATAGATTACCATTAGAAATTTCATTAATCAATCCAAAAAGATCTTTTTGTACAAAATGTAATACTCAAATTAGATGGTATGATAATATTCCTGTAGTATCATATATTTTTTTAAAAGGTAGATGTAGAGATTGTAAATCATCTATATCTTTAATTTACCCTTTTGTTGAATTATTTAGTGGTATTATTGCATATTTGATGTATTGTAAATTTGGTTTAACGGGGCAATTTTATATTTCAATAATATTGATATATACATTATTTATATTGTCGTTTATTGATTTGAAATACAAAGCTGTACCTGATTATTTATTGTTGATTTTGTTATTGGTATCATTTTTTATTAATGATTTTTCTTTTTATAATAGTTTATTATTTGCAGGTGGATTTGTATTGTTGAATTTTTTTATTACATATTATATACAAAATATAAAATCATATATTTTAAAAGATGATACTTTAAAAACACAAACTGCATTAGGGGAGGGTGATATACCTGTGGTTGCTGTTATTGGTGGAATATTAGGGATAAAATTAGGTGTAATTGCTATATTTTTAGCTTCACTTTTTGCTATAATACCTGCATTGTATATTGGTATAAAAAAGGATGATATACAAACACCTTTTATCCCTTTTTTAGCATTGGGATTTGTATGTTGTTTTATATTTGACCAGCAAGTTTTATATATGGTAAATAAGGTAATATAATGAGTTTGTTTTATAAATATATATTAAAAACTATTTCAAATACTTTTTTTCCCATATTTTTGATTTTATATGCCGTAGCATCTGTGATTATTTTGGTAAAAATTGCATCTTATACTTCGGTTATTACCATATCATTTTGGGAATTGTTATTTTTATATGCTTTAAATATTCCTCAAATATTATTTTATACATTACCTATTACTTTTTTTGTATCTGTTATTATAAATTTATCAAAATTATCAAGTGAATATGAATTGATTGTTATTACAAGTTTTGGTATGTCACCATTAAAATTACTTAAAACTTTATTTCCCATATCTTTACTTGTAACAATTAGTTTATTTATAGTATCGTTTGTGCTTATACCAAAAGCAAATTATATGGAAGAGGTGTTTATGAATATCAAACATCAAGAAGCACAATTTAATATCAAACCAAGTGAATATGGACAAAAATTTGGACCATGGTATATATATGTACAAGATAAAGATAAAAAAATATACAAAGATATTATACTTTTTCAGACACAACCAGAAAAAGATACATTTATCATTGCAAAACAAGCAACAGTAAAAAATAATAATAATATTTTAAGTTTGCAACTTTATGATGGAAGTGCATTAACTATAACACAACATATTAATCAAATTGATTTTAGAAAAATGTCTATGAATAATAATATGAAACAAACAAGAAATATTTCATCATTGAGTGATATTTTATTGTATTGGAAAGATGCTCCTAAAAATTCATCTAGAAGAAGAATGATTTTACAAAATGGTTTTATATCTATGTTGCCTTTGATTTCATTGTTATTTTATATATCATTTGGATATTTTAATCCAAGATACCAATCTAATCGTAATACTATATATGCTATTGTATTGGTTGTAATTTATATGGTAATTACTCAAAAACTTGCAACTACTTATAGAGAATTATATACACTTTATGTTGTACCTATAGTTTGGATATTGTTATCTATTGGATTTTATATAAAAAGAATAAAACGATATTATTGATGAATATAAAAATTATACTAAGTTATGATGGATCTAAATTTGATGGTTCTGCTACACAACCATCACGTAATACAGTACAAGATATTTTGGAAAATAGTTTTAAATTAATTAATATAGATACAAAAACAATTTTTAGTGGAAGAACAGATAAAAATGTACATGCAACACGACAAGTTGTATCTTGTGTTATTCCATCTTATTGGGATAATTTAACAAAATTGAAAAAAGTATTAAATAAATTATTACCAAATTCTATATTAATACGGTCAATATTTCAGGTTGATGATTCTTTTCATGCAAGATTTAGTGCTAAAAAACGTTCTTATAGATATATTATATCAACTAAACCATATACCCCTTTTAGTAGTAATTATATATATAATTTAGATAGTAAAATTGATATAAAACTTTTAAAGGAAGCATCTAAATATTTTATTGGTGTATTTGATTTTGAATATTTTAGTAAAAAGGGAAGTGATCCAAAAAGCACCATAAGAGAGATATATAATGTTAAAGTATATACCTATACAGATTTGATTATTATTCATTTTTCTGCCAATTCATATTTAAGAAGTCAAATCAGAATGATGGTTGATTTTTTATTAAAAATAGCAACTTCTAAATTGACTATTGAACAATTACAATTACAGTTAACCAAAAAAAAACTGATCTCTTGGACACTTGCACCTGCTAGTGGTTTATATCTTAGTAAAATTTATTATTAGTTATTTTAGATATAATAATGATATAATTAAATATTAATTTATATTAAGGATAAAAATTGGATATTTTTCAATCAATTGTATTAGGGATAATTGAAGGGTTTACAGAGTTTTTACCTGTAAGTTCTACAGGGCATTTAATAGTTGCTTCACAATATTTGGGGATAGATCAAACATCTATTACAAAAGCTTTTGAAGTGATTATTCAATTTGCAGCAATTTTAGCAGTGATTTTAAATTATAAAGAAAAATTTTCTCTTGATAAAATTGAATTATGGAAAAAACTAATTTTGGCATTTATACCAATTGGTGCTGTTGGATTTGTATTTTCACATCAAATAAAAGCGATGTTTGATATAAAAATTGTTGCTATTATGTTTATTGTTGGTGGAATAGTCTTTTTAATAGCTGAAAAATTGTATGATGAGAAGAAAGTTATGATAACAGATGTGGAAGATGTATCATATAAACAAGCTTTTTATATAGGATTAGCTCAAATTTTTGCACTAATACCAGGTACAAGTAGAGCAGGAAGTACGATTATAGGAGCTATGTTTGTGGGGTTGAATCGTAGTGCAAGTGCGCAGTTTAGTTTCTTGCTTGCTTTTCCTGTAATGTGTGCAACAACAGGATATGATATATTAAAACATTATAAAGAATTTACAGATTTGAATTTAGTAGTATTGGTTGTAGGATTTGTTGTTGCATTTATTGTTGCATATCTTACTATTAAATTATTTTTAAAATTTTTAGAAAAATTTACTTTTGTATCATTTGGTATATATAGAATAATTTTTGGAACAATTTTGTTGGTATGGTTTGTGTAAAGGTTGTATTATGAAATATATTGTTGCTTTATTATTGAGTATTGTTCTTTTTACAGGTTGTGGAAATGACCAAGTTGATTTGTCTATATATAAAAAAAATATAACAAAAACTATTAATTTGGACAATTCTTGTAAATATTTATATAACAGATCAAAACCAACAGTTGCTGTTGTTAATTTTACTAATAATTCTAATTTTGGTGTAGCTAATATCAATAATAAAAATTCTGATGCTTCTGTTGGTATTGGATTTAGTATTATTGGAGTTGGGGCAGGTGTAAAATCAAGTAAATCTAAAACAGTAAGAGTAGTAGATCCAAAACTTGCATCAGCATTTATACCATCTATTGAAAATATGATTTTAGATACAGGTGGAGCAAAACTATTTACAAGATCCGATATGAATAAAGTTGATGCAGAATTAAAACTTCAAGATAGTGGATTGTTGGATCCAAAAAGTGTAGTTGATTTTGGATTACAATCTGGTGTGCAATATATTATTACAGGATCAATAGATTATGTAAAACATAATTTTAAAAATTATACACAATATACATCAAAAATAGCAAATGCAACAATGTATAGTAATAATGATAATCTAAAAATGGCAGCTGCAGCAGTTCATTTGGCAACATCTTTTTTAGATGGAACAAAAATCCAAACAGGTATTACTATTAAGATGATAGATGTAGCTACAGGTGGTATTATCTTTACAAAATCTATTAAAAGTGAAACAAAATTAAATAGCAAATCAAAACCAACATATGATCAACTTGTAGGTGCTGTAAAACAATCTATCAATGAGGTATTGCCACAACTAAAAACAAAATTGTTAGAGCAATTTTCATTAGAAGGATATATAACTAAAATAAAACAATATCAAGATGATGATATAGTTGTGCAGATTAATTTAGGAAAAGATGATAATATAAAAATAGGTGATAAATTTGTAGTACAAGATATAGATATTTCTGTTGATCCTTTGACTATGAAAAAAAGTTGTGAACTATTGGATACAAAATTGATATTAAAAGCCACTCAACATATTTCTAAAACGCATACATGGACAATAATGGAAAATGGTAATAATTTAGATATAAAATTATTACAAATAGTTAAAAAGGTAAATTAATGTTTTCTATGGGAGCTAATTTTGAAGATGATATAAGTTTTGAAGCAAAGAAAAATAATTATCAAAGTAATAATACAATTATAGATAAATCAAAACATAATCTTGTTTTTACTTTTGAAAAACGCAAAGGTAAACCGGTAACTTTAGTAGGTAGATTTTATTTATCTAATCAAGATAAAAAAGATATTTTAAAATTATTGAAAAAAAAATTAGCTTGTGGTGGAGCAATAAAAGATGAGTGGATAGAGATTCAAGGGGATAAAAAGATTCAAATTAAAGATATTTTGATACAAAATGGTTGGAGATTTAAATGAAAAAATTATTTGATGAGGTTAATTCGTTAGATAAAAGATGTTATGATAAATTTGATTTAACAGAAGATATTCTTATGGAGCATGCTGCTAGTAGTATGGCTGATTTTATAACAAAAAAATTTGCTCCAAAAACTACTGTATTAATTGTAAGTGGGGCTGGTAATAATGGAGCAGATGGTATTGCTTTGGGTAGATTATTGTATGATAGATACAAAATAAAATTATATTTACCAAATAATGTTAAGTCGGATATGGCAAAACTTCAATTACAAAGGGCAAAAAAGTGTGGTATAAAAATAGTATCAAAAATCATCAAAGCAGATGTTATAGTGGATTGTTTATTTGGTACAGGGCTTAGTCGTCCCCTTAATAATGTGGCTATAGATATAATTAAACATATCAATACACTAAAAGGATATAAAATAGCTTGTGATATACCAAGTGGTATAGATACAAAAGGTAATATTTCAACTATTGCAATTAACGCTGATATAACTATTACAATGGGTGGTTTAAAAACTGCTTTATTTTCAGATATTGCAAAAGATTATGTAGGAAAGATAAAAGTCGCAAGTTTGGGATTACAAAATAATATATATCAAACATCTACAAATATGTTTTTATTGCAAAAAAATGATTTAAAACTTCCTAGTAGGGATAAATATAATACACATAAAGGAAGTTTTGGTCATTTGACTATTGTTTCAGGTAATAAAAAAGGTGCTTCTATTATAGCTGCTAAGGCTGCTTTTAATATGGGAGTTGGATTATTAAGTATTGTTACTAATGATAGTTTAAATATACCATCATATATCATGTATAATACTACTATACCATCTAATACAACAGCATTAGCAATAGGTATGGGGCTTGGATTTGATGTTGATATAAAAAAATATATTGATATGAATGTGCCTATGGTAATAGATGCAGATTTATTTTATTATGATAATATAAAAGATATGTTAACTAAGCAAAATATAGTTATAACGCCTCATCCTAAAGAGTTTTGTTCTATTTTGTCTATATTAAATATAGCAAATATTAGTGTAAAACAACTTCAAGAAGATAGAATGGGATTTGTAAAATTATTTTGTAAAAAATATCCTAATGTTGTATTAGTATTAAAAGGTGCAAATTCAATTATAGGACAAAAAAATAAATTTTATATCAATAAATTTGGAGATAGTCGTTTGAGTTTTGGTGGTAGTGGAGATGTTTTAAGTGGTATTATTGCTGGATTGTTAGCACAAGGATATAAACCAAAAGAGGCAGCAATAGTAGGTTCATTAATCCATACATTAGCTGCAAAAAAGTATAAAAATAATTTGTTTTCACTCAATCCAAATAGATTAATTGGATTGATTAAAAAACTCTAAAGGGTATCTTGGATAATATCTCAAAATATAAATATAAGGAATGAAAATGTTAGATAATATTTTAAAAATAGGTAAATATGAATTTAATAGTAGATTGATAGTTGGTAGTGGAAAATATGATTCATTTCAAACTACAAAAGATGCAACACTTGCAAGTGGTAGTGAACTTATTACTGTAGCAATAAGACGTGTAAATATAACTAATCCAAATGAAGAAAATTTATTAGATTATTTTAAAGACACAAATGTAAAATTATTGCCAAATAGTGCAGGGTGTTTTACTGCTGATGAAGCAATTACAACTTTTAGACTTATGAGAGAGGCAACAGGAATTGATCTTATAAAACTTGAAGTTATAGGAGATGCTCAAAAAACATTATATCCTGATGTAATAGAAACAATAAAAGCTTGTGAAGTTCTTAAAAATGAGGGATTTACAATTATGGCATATACAAGCGATGATCCAATTATTGCAAAACAACTTGAAAATGCTGGGGCTGATGCTATTATGCCTTTGGCTGCTCCTATTGGTAGTGGACTTGGAATACAAAATAAATATAATATTGCATTTATAAAAGATGCAGTTAAGGTACCTGTTATAGTTGATGCTGGTATTGGTTGTGCTTCTGATGCTGCTGCTGCTATGGAATTAGGTGCAAGTGGTGTTTTAACAAATACAGCAATTGCTCAAGCTGATGATCCTATTATGATGGCAAATGCAATGAAACATGCTGTAATAGCTGGTAGAATGAGTTATAAAGCAGGACGGATAGCTAAAAAACCTTATGCAACTGCTTCTTCTCCTGTAGATGGACTAATTCAATTTTAATAAATTTTCAAATTTATTTGAAAAACTATTGACATTATTAGTTTTATAGGTTATAATTCCGTCCACTTTTGGAAAAAAGTTGTAGACGGAGTGTAGCGCAGCCTGGTTAGCGCACCTGGTTTGGGACCAGGGGGTCGGAGGTTCGAATCCTCTCACTCCGACCATGTTATTTAAAATAATAAATTAATATAAGAATTAAAATATCTTTATGGTGGGTATAGCTCAGTTGGTTAGAGCATCGGGTTGTGGTTCCGAGGGCCGTGGGTTCGAGTCCCATTACCCACCCCATCTTTATAATTTAATTTTTATTATTAATGCGGATGTGGTGAAATTGGTATACACGCCAGACTTAGGATCTGGTGCTTTACGGCGTGAAGGTTCAAGTCCTTTCATCCGCACCATTAAATGCTTCCTTAGCTCAGCTGGATAGAGCAACGCCCTTCTAAGGCGTAGGTCATACGTTCGAATCGTATAGGGAGTACCACTTAAAAGCCTTGTTTGAATAGTTTTTGACTGTTTGAACAAGGCTTTTTTTATGCTTTTTTTAGTATTTTATATAATTATTTATTATATCTTAAATTTTTAAGTTTTACTTGGGGGACACTAAAGGGTACACAAACTATATCATTAAATTTCATAAATTAAGTGTTTATATTTTTTTACTGTATTATAACTATAACCCGAAATTTTAGCTACAGAATTTACATTTATCTTTTTATTTTCAAGATTTAAAAGATTTACTGCATTTGTAATTTTATCTTTTGCATTTTGTTGTTTTGTTTCAATAGCTTTTTTTGTTGCTCTCACTTATTGTAATAATTAGTTTAATTTAGGTAAAATCCTCCCTAAAGTAATATTGTTTATTAAGCAGTTTTATGATGTCAATACAATGTATTGATTTTGATAATTTTAAAAGGTAATCTATCAGGTATATTTTTGTTATTTTTATCATTAATTTAAGATTTATTATAAACCCTATATTTATGGGCTTTATT
>Ga0256828_1000695_pt1 | contig 22040 bp, 24 predicted proteins | sample CV88metaG_FD_185993 | JGI IMG/M metagenome (GOLD analysis project Ga0256828, IMG submission 185993) | Hydrothermal vent microbial communities from East Pacific Rise, Pacific Ocean - CV88 | ecosystem: Environmental > Aquatic > Marine > Hydrothermal vents | place: Pacific Ocean: East Pacific Rise...
GAGTATATTATTCTTTTTAAATTTGGAAATGCACCTCTTAACTCTAAAAGTTGCTCAACCTCAAGAGCAGTTGCCTCATAAACCGATAAATTTATTGCATGTTTAACAACTTTAGAGTTTTTTTCTAATACTGAACCTAAAACATTATTCATCCCAATAGATGAACCAACGATTATAGTATCTATATCTTTTGGATTAATTTTATCTCTAATAAATTTTAATTTAGCATCAAAAGATATTCTGTTGGTTATTGGAGCAGGATAATTTTTTGTAAAGTTGCAAACATAAGCTATAGATAGTGCAAACAGAATAAATAAAATTAAAAAATATCGTTTAATATAACTCTTATTGCTCATATTTGTCCCTAAAAATTAAAATATAAAAATTCGCTTTTTTTATAAAGCATAAATATTGTTAATGAAAATATTATTGTTAAAGCTAAGTAGAACCAATTTGTTTTAAATTTATCTTTCCACTCCATTGAATTTGGCATTGAAACTGAAACAATAAATATTATTAATATCCATAAACCAATATATTCTTTTGTTCCAAATATTTTAGACCAATGCCCACTCCCAGGTAATATTAGCTCTCCATTAAACATCGCTTTTAGCACTTTTTTTGCATCGCTAAAGTTTTTTGCTCTAAAAAATACCCAAGCAATATTTATAAAATTAAATGTTATAAACCAAGCCAGAATTGTAGGTAGTTTTATTTTCAATTTTTGCCACATTCTGTGAATAATTAAAGCTATTCCATGCATAACACCCCACAAAACAAATGTCCAACCAGCCCCATGCCATATTCCACCAAGTAAAAATGTTATAAATAGATTGAAGTATGTTCTTATCTCTCCTCTTCTATTGCCACCAAGTGGAATATAGATATAATCTCTTAAAAAGCGAGAGAGTGTAATATGCCATCTACGCCAAAAATCCTGAATAGATGTAGCTTTATATGGTGAGTCAAAGTTATTTGGAAGCTCTATGTTAAATAATAAAGCTGCACCTATTGCCATATCTGTATATCCACTAAAATCATAATAGAGTTGAAATGTATAACTAAGTGATGTTACCCATCCATCTAACATACTTAAATGTTTTGCTACATCAAAACCTTGAGTTGCCCACTGTGCAAAAGTATCAGCAATTATAACTTTTTTAAATAAACCCATTGAAAATATAAATATGCCAAGTGCTATATTGTAGTAATCTCTTACTTTGTTTTTTAGCTTAGCAAATTGAGGCATCATTTCGCTATGATGAACAATTGGACCAGCTATTAATTGAGGGAAAAATGTAACGAAAAGTGCATAATTTAAAAAATCATACTCTTTTGTTTCACCACGATAACTATCTACTAGATAAGCAATTTGCTGGAAGGTAAAAAAACTAATTGCAAGTGGTAGAGCCAAATGTAAAAGTTTTATATTTGAATGAAGTAAAAAATTTACATTGCTAATAAAAAAGTCCATATATTTATAGTATCCAAGCAGTGCTAAGTTAAATACAATTCCAAAAGTTAATAACTTCTTTTTAGATATTTTTTTAAGCCTTTTTGGAGTTGATAACTCTCTCCCAACAGAGTAATTTATCAACATAGATATTAAAATTAGAGGCAGATACTTTATATTCCACCAAGAGTAAAAAAATAGTGAAGCCAAAACCATAAAAGCTTTACTCGCCTCAGTTAAGTGTTTTTTATTTAGATAGAAATATATAAAAAAAGTTATAGGTAAAAATAGAAATATAAATTGATATGAGTTAAAAAGCAAACTTAATCCTATATTTTTTTAAAATTATACCCTTATTTCTATAAAAGTGTTTTTATTTGTATTCTACTAAAGAGCAATTGCAATGTTTACATCTACTATTTATTGTTTCATCTTCATTTACTATTTTATTGCATTTTTTGCAGTAGTAAATTTTTGGTTCTTTTAGAAAAAAATAGATATATAACGCTAATATAATAGCTATAACTAATAAAATGACTCCTTTAGTAAAAGAGGGATTTAACAAACCATATTTTATTGGAATAGGAATACCTATAAAATTAAATAGTGCATATATTGTAATTAGAGAAATTGTTATTTTGAGTTTAAACTTCTTCATAAAGTTTTTGTAATATTAAATAAAAAAAGAGTTTTAGGCAAAGGTGCCTAAAATAGATAATACTTTGGTATTATACTCTCTCTATAATTGCCATTTCAGCTGCATCGCCACGGCGAACTCTAGTTTTGATAATTCTTGTATATCCACCATTTCTATCTTTATACTCTGGTGCAATCTCTTCAACTAGAGCTTTTGTGCTTTCTTTGCATTGTAATTGTGCAAAGATTGCTCTATGAGCATTAAAATCACCTTTTAATGCTTTTGTAATTAATTTTTCATAATATTTTCTAAGCTCTTTTGCTTTTGGTAAAGTTGTCTCAATTCTACCCTCTTTAGTTAGCGCAATTGCTAAGTTTTTAAGAAGTGCAGCTCTATGTTGAGACTTTCTACCAAGCTTACGATATCCATGTCTATGTCTCATAATAGTCCTTTATTCGTTATCTTTTAGTTGTTTAATTTTCTCAATTAGATCAGCTCTTAATTTACCATCTAATTTATAATCTGCACCAAATCCATGAGATTCTAAAGTGCTCATAATCTCATCAAGAGATTTTTTACCAAGGTTTTTAATAGATTTAATCTCATTTTCACCCATTAATACAAGTTCACCGATATATTTAATACCAGCTCTCTCTAAAGAGTTAGAACTTCTAGCTCCAAAACCTAGCATATCTACAGGAATTAGTAAAGTTTTTAAAGCACTTTCACTCTTACCTTTAGTTTTTGTAGCTTCTAAATCAATATCAAATACTTTACCAAATACATTTAGTTGTTTATTCATTGTTTCAAGTGCATTACCAAAAGCATCTCTTGGAGATAGTTGTCCATCTGTTTCAATATCAAAAACTATCTTTTCATAGTTTGGATTATCTCCAACTAAGATATTCTCAATCTTATAGTTTGCTTTACTAACTGGTGTAAAGAAAGCATCTAGTGCAATTGCTTCACTATCAATGCTATCTCTTAAATCTTCACTTGGAACATATCCAATACCTTTTGCAATTTCAATTACAAAATTTAGTTCAGCATCTTTATTTAATGTTGCTAAAGTAACATCTTTGTTAATAACCTCTACTTGGTCATTCTCTAAATCTGATGCTTTAATCTCTTTTGGACCCTTAAAGCTATATTTAACAACTGCACGGTCAAGTTCATCTTTAATTTTGAATCTAATACTCTTTAAGTTGATAATAAATACTGCAATATCCTCTTTCATACCACGAACTGAATCAAATTCATGTAATACACCATCAATTTTTAAAGATATTGGCGCATAACCCACAGAACTACCTAAAATAAGGCGTCTTAGTGGATGTGCAAGTGTTACAGCATAACCAGTTTCAAAAGGCCAAGCACTAATTTGTGCAGCATTTTTACCAGTTTCAACTATATCAACTTCACCTGGAATATGTGGCTCTGTTTTTATACTTTTCATATTTAAGCCTTTTAGCTATTATTTAGAGTAAAGCTCAACGATAAAGCGCTCTTCTACTGGAATTTTAACCTCTTCTCTCTCTGGAACTCTTGTAAAGATTCCTGCTAATTTAGCTTGATCTACATCTACCCACTCAACAATACCAGTTTGGTTTGTAAGCTCCATAGATCTAACAATTTGAGGATTTGCTTTACTTTTTTCTCTTACCTCAATTTTTTGACCAGCTTTAACTCTGTATGAAGGAATATCAACTCTTTTACCATCAACTAAAATATGTCCATGGTTTACAAGTTGTCTTGCAAATGCTCTAGTAGTTGCAAAACCAAGTCTATAAACTACATTATCAAGTCTTTGCTCTAATAGTTGAATTAATAATTCCCCTGTGTTACCCTCTTTTCTTGCAGCCTCTTTAAATAGCGCTCTAAACTGTTTTTCACTAACGCCATACATAAATTTAGCTTTTTGCTTTTCACGAAGTTGCATACCATATTCACTAATCTTACTGCGACGCTGACCATGTTGACCTGGAGCATAAGGACGCTTTTCTAAGGCACTCTTACCTGCTAATCTTCTTTCGCCCTTTAGTGCTAAATCAACGCCAAGTCTTCTCTCGAGTTTCTCTTTTGGACCTCTATATCTTGCCATTTAATTACCTTTATATCTATAATTCTTTAAATTTACGCGATTACACACGACGCTTTTTAGGAGGACGACAACCATTATGTGGTAGTGGTGTAATATCTTTAAATGATACAACACGAATACCTTCAATTGCTCCTACACTTTTAACAGCAGTTTCCCTACCAGAACCAGGACCTTGAACTTTAATTCCTACCTCTTTAAGACCATACTCTTTAGCTTTAGTCATAGCATCTTCTACTGCTTGTTGTGCAGCATATGGAGTTGACTTTTTGCTACCTTTAAAGCCTAGGCTACCAGCACTGCTCCATGCTAGAACATTACCCATCTCATCAGTAACAGTAATTACTGTATTATTAAATGTTGCAGCGATATAAACAACACCTTTTGCAACTTGCTTTTTAACTTTTCTTTTTGCCATTTTACTTAACTCCTAATTATGCTGAACCAACAGTTTTACGCTTACCTTTTCTTGTGCGCGCATTTGTTTTAGTCTTTTGACCACGAACTGGAAGACCACGTCTGTGTCTTAAACCACGATAGTTACCTAAATCCATAAGAGTTTTAATATCAAGCATTACATTTTTACGAAGATCTCCCTCAACAATGTAATTATCTTGAATCTCTTTACGAATGGTTGCTGCTTCTGCATCACTTAATTCGTGAACTCTTTTGTCGTAACTAATACCTGTTGCATCTAAAATCTTTCTTGAAGTATGTAAACCAATACCATAAATGTATGTTAATGCATACTCCATTCTTTTACTTTTTGGTAAATCAACCCCTGCAATACGAGCCATACTTATCCTTGTCTCTGTTTATGTTTAGGATTTTTACAAATCACTCTAATTACGCCTTTGCGTTTAATGATTTTACAATCATCACACATCTTCTTAACCGATGGTCTTACTTTCATAATTTTCTCCTTTTACTAGAGTAAAGCTCTAGTAAAATTCCTCTCACTGAAGCTTTGCCCTTGGCAAGAGAGCAAAACAAGTTTGCTCTAATATCTGCACTAGACTAAAGCTTAGTAAAATTCCTCCTACTTGTGCTTTGCCCTTGGTAAGAGAGCGAATAAATTCGCTCTAATCTCTTATTTTACTGCACCTAATTTTTGCGTGGTAAAAGCGAGTTTTAGCCTTACCAGCCCTTATATAATCGGTGCGAACTATATAAAAGCTCTTCACGCAGATTCCTCAAAACCCAAGTTTTGGGGCGCTTATTATATAAAAAAAATACTTACAAAAAGATAAACTTGTAACAAATATACGCATTTTTTTATTTGAGATTACATTTTTTATAAAAAAAAATATATTTATTGATATAATACATAATATATTACTAAAAGGTAAGAGATGGTTTTTAAGTATTTTATATTTTTTGCTTTAATTGCTCTATTTATATTTTTTGCAGTTAAATATACTATTGGTTGGAAAAAAATTTTAGAAAATATTCTTCCGTTTATTGTTGTAGAGAAACAGAAAGCATCTATTATTGATAACAGATTAGGTAATGAAAAATTCTCTCTATTTGGATTAGGTATTTTTAAAGATAGAGTAGTTTATGAGGGGATACATTTCTATATTCCTATAATTGAAACAGTAGTTACAACAGTATCACTAAAAGAGCAAATTGTTAATCCTCCATCTCAAAAAGTTATTACAATAGATAAAGTTAATATAGAAGTTGATTTAATAGGTTTTTTTAAAATTAAAGACCCAATGAAAGCAATATTTGAAATTGAAAAGTATGATAAATCATTAGAAACTTTAATTATTGGTAAAACAAATGAGATTTTAGGATTAATGAAATTTGATGAAATTCAATCTAATCAAAATAAAATTGGTGAAGAGATAAAAAAAGAGGTTCAAGAGGATGCAAAAAGATGGGGATTAGAATTAGTTAAAATTGATTTTGAAAATATCTCATATCCTCAAACTATGAAAGAGGCAATGGAAAAAGAGGAGATTGCCAAAAAGAATGCAAATGCTAAAATTATAGAAGCTGAAGGACAGCATAAAGTTCTTGAACTTCAAGCTGATAGTGAGAAAATTTTAATAGAGAAAAAAGCCCTAGCACTACATAAAGCAATTAAAGAGTTTAAAGAGATTATGCCAAATATAGAAGATGAAAAAATTATGCAGTTTTTAACTTCAAATGCTCATATTGATTCAATTAAAAGCATATCTAAATCAGATGGAACTAAATTTGTTCTTTACCCAACAGACAGTGGGCAACCTATGGATAAATTAGTATCAAGCGAATATTTAAGCGGAGATAAAAAAGGATAATTTTATTTAAAAATTATTAAATGGACAAATTAATGTCCATTTGTAGAGTGTTGGCTATTATTGCAATTCTCTTTTGCTAAAAGATACCCAATATAAGCACCTATTAAACCAGCTAAAACTGCACACAATGAAATTTCTGATAATATATTTAACATAACTACTCTCCTATAATTTTAAATTCAACTCGTCTATTTTTAGCTTTATTTTCAGCACTTGTATTTGGCACTAAAGGTTTGCTCTCACCATAACCTTTTGTAGTTAGGTTATCTCCATTTATACCAAATTCAATTAAAGCTTTTTTAACCATATCTACACGCTCTTGAGATAATTTTTGGTTATATTCTGCACTGCCATCACTATCTGTATGACCACCAATCTCTAATTTTGCATCTGGATATTTTTTAAGTATAATAGCTATTTTTTGAATAGTTTTTATGCCCTCAGGAGTAATAGTAGAGCTATCAACCTCAAATTTAATATGTTCAATTTTTAAAATTTCACTAATTTCACCTACTGCCTTTTTAGCCTCTTCTTTTACTGCTGGTGTATTTGCTTTTGTTTCTTCTTTTATATTAGGTTTAGAGTCAGAATCAAGAGGGTTAGTTCCAGCTCTCTTTTCATCAATATTGCTTACGCCATCGCCATCGCTATCATTATTTGGATTACTATCTTCACTATCTAGCTCATCTACTACACCATCACTATCTGCATCTAATTTTGCAGACTCTATAAGATCACTTTTTCCATCTTTATCACTATCTTTTCCTTTTTCTATTTTATCTATTTTACCATCTTTGTCTGTATCTGCTTGTGGCAATGATCTTGGGTCAAGAGGGTTAGTTCCAGCTCTCTTTTCATCAATATTGCTTACGCCATCGCCATCGCTATCATTATTTGGATTACTATCTTCACTATCTAACTCATCTACTACACCATCATTATCAGCATCTAATATTGCAGATTCAATTACATCACTTTTTGTATCATTATCTGTATCTTTACCCTTTTCATCTACATCTAATTTGCCATCTTTATCAGTATCTTTTGGAGCTGGTTTAGAGTTTGGATCTAGTGGATTAGTTTTTAAGCCAACTTCAGTAATATTATCAAAGCCATCACCATCGCTATCGTTATGAATAGAGTTATCATCAGCATCTAACTCATCAACTACACCATCTTTATCTTTATCTCTTTTGGATGATTCTAAAACATCAGATATGCCATCGCCATCGCTATCTTTTTTATACTCATTGCCATCTAATTTTCCATCACCATCAGTATCTTTATTGAATGGATCACTATTGATTGCTTCTTCATCTTTGTTTGAGATGCCATCACCATCTATGTCAGGATCATCTTTATCAGCAATGCCATCGCCATCTAAATCTGAAACTTTTTCTATGTGGTTGTTGCCACTAGTAGTTACTGTGTTTAGTTTTTTAAGTTTTGGGGTATGTGTAAAGTAACACAAAAGAATTAATAAAATAAGTGCGCATACGGCAACTTTAATTTTACTATTGCACATCACTTCTCCTTCTTTAGTAATTAATGCTTAATTATATCATAAAAAGAGGAGAAGTTAAAAATAACTTATCTATATTTTAAGTTATACTACTCTTTTGCTTCAATAGCTTTGTGAACAACTGTAGTAAGTCCTAATAGTTTCCAAGCTTGTAAGCCATCTCTATACCAAACAATTTTATCTGCTGGATATCCTTTTTTAACCAAGCCCTTAATTAATTTTGTAGAAGATTTACACCATAATCCAGAGCAGAATACTGCTAAATCTTTTGCTTTACTAAAATCGTATGTTCCATCACTATTTACTTTTGCTCCTAGAGCTTTAAACAAAGAGTCTGTAATTTTTTTTGATTCAACTTGTGCAACAGTAAAAGGTATATTAATTGCCCCAGGAATTGTCTCTAGCATAAATGCACCCTTTAATCTAGCATCAACTAAAATACCTTTTTTCTTATATACTCTGTTTTTAATAAAATCTATTAACTCCAACTCTCCAATAGTTTTAACACCCTTAATTGTTTTAATAGGAGGAATACAGTGTGGTGGGCATAATCTTGAAGTTTCTGCAAAGTCATCAGTAAGTATATTATCAGTCTCTTGAATTCTTGAAATTTTAACATTTACACCACTATCGTTTATATCAACATATGGTATATTTTCAGTAATTTTAACCAAAACATTTTCACCAGAGTATAAAACTCCAGCTAAAATTAACAAAGATAAGCTTATCTTTTTCATCTATTTTCCTTGTTGTTTATTATACTCTTCATCTACAGGAACTCTTAGTTTCATACCTATATAAATTCTATTTGGATTTTTAATTAAATCTGGATTGGCTTCATATATTTTTGTATATGCCGAAGCTCTACCATAGGCTTTTTTAGCCAAAGAGCTTAATGTATCACCTTTTTTAACAACAATATATCTAAGCTCTTTTTCTCTTCTTACAATCTCTTGTTTTAACTCTTTTCCATACTTTAGAGATTTCTCCTCTTTTGTAACCTCTTTACTTTGTAAAATTGCATCAATTTCAGAAGATAATTGAGTAAATTCATCATCTTTATTATTCTGTTTTTTAATTACTACTTTGTTAAATGTATCAACTTTTTTACTGCTAGAGTTATTTACCTTAGTATCTTTTAGCTTTGTAGTATTTACTTGTTGATTTTTTAGTGTATCTGTATTTGCACTCTCTAGTGATGCAACTAGCGCTTTATCACTATTGTTAGAACTACTTTGTTTACTCTTTGCTTTTTTAGATAACTCTTGAGCTACTAATTTAGCTATTTTTTCTAAATCTTTTTCAGATAAATTTTTTCCTCCAGCAGCAGTTGTAGCTACCTTAGCAATAGTTTGAGCTTGGCTATTTTGAGTTGTTTTGGCTTCAACTTTTTTAGCCTCTACTCTTTTTATTTCCTCTTTTTTAGGACTACTTGCTTTACTATTTTGTTGAGATTTCTCTTCCTCTTTAACAAGATTTTCTAACTCATTAAGAGTATCATTTTTACTCTCTTTTGCAACCTCTACAGCTTTTTTGCTAACTTCATCTTTTTTAATGGTATCTTGCTTAGCTATAGGCATTTGTGCCGTTTGATGTTGAGTAATATTTTTATTGTCATTATTACCAAAATATTTTGAACCCAAATATGCAATTATTCCCATTGCAATAATAAATAGAATAACTAGTAGTATCAAAAGTGTATATAAAAACTTCTTATCACTACCACTCTCTTGCACAATTATTGGATCTCCTCCACTTGAACTTATTAAGTCATCTAAGTTATTTATATCTCTATCTGCCATATTTACCTCCTTAGTAATCTGTCGATTCTTCAATTATTTTAACTGCTCTATTCATCTCTTTTAGAAGAATAGGGTTTACCTTTAGTAATAATAGCATCTCTTTACTATTTAAGCTATTTTTATTGTAAATTGTCATAATTTTACTCCATAAGTTGGAAACAGTGCTAAGTTGCTCTTTAATTTTGCTATTTGTAACTTTTGGAAGCCCCATCTCTTTGTTTCCATTAATTAAAGCATCTAAAGATTTACTAAAAAGCTCTTTTGTTTTAGCCATATTAGTTTTTGATTTATTATTATGTAACTCTAAATACTCTAAATACTCTTTTGTCATCTTTTGTGTTAGCATTCTTTGTCGTCCAGCAATATTAACAATTTTTAATTGAGCTTTCTCTATATAGCTTATATTTTTATTACTCTCTTTTTCAAATATTGATACTAAATTATTTGATTCTTTCAATAGTTCTATGTTATGAGCTAATATATACTTTAGTGCTTCTTTATCTTTGCCATTGCTATTTTTTAATTTAGATATAGACTCTTTAAAAGGTTTTAAAATAGTATTAATTTTAGCTATTTCATCTTTTGCTATTTTTGATTTAGTTGCTTCTAAATTTAACTCATTATCACCATCTTTAAAACCTTTTAATGTTTTTGCATATAGATTCATATATTTTTCCATCATTTCGCAACTATTGGCTCTTAAAGAGAAGCCACACTCAATTGCCAATTTAGAAACTCTTTGAGTCAGCATTCTCTGTTTACCTGCTAAATTGATTAAATGTTTTGAATTACTCTTTTTAGTCATAAAACCATCTATTAAAGCATTTAGTTTTAAAACCTGTTTTTGCCTATTTAAAGACTTCTCATACAATCCAACTGCTATATTTACTTCATATTTTACTTTGTCTAATTTCCTAATAAGTTCATCTGTTAATTTTAAGTTATTTTTATCTTTTATAGCTTCTGCTATTAGTGGTTTTGTCTTCTGCCAACTCTCTTTTGCAATATTTAACTGCTTTATAATTTTAGGCAGTTTTGTTTCCTCTAATTTAAGTTCTTTATCTCCATTATATAAGCCATTTAAAATTTTATCAAATAGCTCTACAGAAGAGTTTAAATCTTTTAAAGCCTCTTTTGGGTTTAAATCTAATTGGTAGAGCAAAACATCTTTGGCTACTCTTTGAGTTAGCATTCTAAGCTTTCCTGCTAAATTAATATCATTTGCCATTTTAAGTTTACTTGTTTTGCTATCTCCTAGCTTTGTATATAGCGTTACAACTTCATTCATCTTTTTAAGTAGAGGTAAATTATTTTTATCTATATATATATAAGTTTTATCTGATAAATTTTTAAAACTCTCTACCTCTTTAACTCTTTTAAAAAAAGGTATCCAAAGTTTTTTTACCTCTTTTAGTTGCTTTTCTATTTCTGGATTGTGTGATGGTATTAATTTTAAGCTCTTATCACCTTTTAATAATCCATTTAGTGTTTTATCAAATAGAGTATATGACTCTTTTAAATCTTTTTGTCTATTTTGAGTATCTATTCCTTTAAATATCATTAAAGCATCTTTGCTCATTTTTTGTGTTAGCATTCTCTGTTTTCCAGCAAGATTAATAGCAGTAGCTAACTCCTTATCACTCATTGCAAATAAAAATAGTGGTAAAATAAGTGCTAAAAAGAGTTTTTGCATTAGAACATCCTAATTTTTATTATTTAAAACTTTAAACCCAAGTATTTCCCAATACTGCATACCACCGCGATAATATTTTATTTTATCTTTTGGATAACCAATCTCTAAGAGATGCTCCATAGCTCTAACACCTTGTTGGCACCATGGGCCATTATCAAAAATAACTAGCTTTTGTGCATCTTTAAAATCCCACTTATCTCCATCTTTTTTAGCACCCAAAATTGGTAATACTTGCTCAAGATAATCTTTTGAAGTTTTAGGATTAAGTATAGAAAATGGTAAATTTATTGCACCTGGAATTGTTCCTTCTTTATACCATTTAGGAAGTCTTGCATCAACTAATACACCACTATTATTGCTAACTTCATTTTTTAAAAAATTTAATAACTCTAGCTCTCCATAAGTTTCAATGCCTTTTATTGGCTCAAATGGTTGAACGCAAAAAGGTGGGCAAGGTCTTGATGTTTTAACATAAGAGTTTTTCAGTTTATGTTTGGTATCTTGAATTCTATCTATTCTAACAGGTTTTCCAAGAACATCAACATCAACATAAGGTAAATTTTCTGTAATTTTTACTTTATACTCTTTTGCATTTGATATTGAAATAAATAAAGATATAGCCATAACTATTAAAGTAAATCTCTTTAAAAACATTATCTCTCCCCTTTAGGATAGTAAGCATATTGGTAATGATACCATACAATAGAGATTTTAACAAATTGTCTTTTTTGTTTCTAAACAAAAAATTACTCCATAAATTGATATAAAATTAGTTAATTAATGATTAATTAAGATTTTTTTTATATCAAAATAATAAACAGATATAACAAAACTACACATTTTATAGTTATTTATATTTTATATCTCTTTGATAAGAGATTATAATTATGATATAATATGGTTAATTTTTACCAAATAAAGGGATATTATGGATTATAAATTTTTTTTATATTTAATATTGCCACTTTCGCTTTTTGCCACAGAGCCAATTAATAAAATTAATGACCAGTTCCAAAAAGCTCAAAGCGTAACTCAAACATATGCAAAAACAGAGCATCTTAAAAAATTAACAATTTCACAAGCAACCCTAAAAGCAATTAATGAAGCAAGAAGCTTAAACCAAATTTGCTCTCGTGCAACAAATCCTTTAAGATGGAATAAAGGCTTATACTACCATGCAAAAGAGCATTCAATAGATATGGCAGTAAATAATAAGCTATCGCATATGGGTTCTGGAACCAAAACAGATATTACAGCTCAAAATTTAAAATTAAATAGAGGTAGTTACTTTTATGAAAGAGTTAACCAAAAGGTAAATTCAAAAAAGATATTAAGTGGTGAACTTATTATTAGAACTACCACAAATACCCTAAAAGGTCCAAGAGAGTTAATAGGCTACTGGCTTAAAAACCCAAATGACTGCAAAGTTATAATGGATAGTAGATATACAGATGTAGCACTAGCTAAAGTAATTAGCAATAAAGATAACAAAGCTTACTGGACTCTTCTACTAGCAGGTGCAAGAGCAAAAAAGTAAATAGATTTAATCTATTCTGGGCAAAGACCACTTTTTATAATAGGCATATACTCTAAGGAGTGTTCCTAGAGTTAGTATTAATATTAAACTGCTTATATTAATGTATTTAAAATAGTTTAATATATATAACTACTCCAATTAACAAAGATATTGTGCCATAAAGACCTGTCTTAAATACTAAAGGCACCTCATTTATGATGATATCTCTAACTATTCCACCACCAACAGATGAAATAAAGCTAATTGCTAAAACTCCTGTAATATTAAAATTACTCTCAAGTGCAGCTATAGCTCCTGAAATTGAAAATGAAGCCAACCCTAAAGAGTCGCTTATAATAAAAAAAAGTCTCTTTTCAAGTTTATTTTGTCTATATAATTTAAAAATAAGCATAAATAAAATAACTAAAATAACAAATATAATTGGAGCATAGTGTGTAAAAGAGTAAGGTGTTTTATCTACTAAAATATCTCTTATAACTCCTCCTCCAAGTGCAGTTAAAAAAACAGAAATTAAAACACCAAGAAGATCGAGTCTATTTCTAACACCTACCAAAAAGCCACTTATTGCAAATGCAACAATTCCTATATACTCAACTACTTCAAACACAGTTTATAGTTTATTAAAGAGTCCTTTTAGCTCTTTTGGAATTATCTTATTTATCTTCTCTTTTGTAGCATTATCATCTTTTAGAGCCTTTATCTCATTTGGAATAATTTTTTTAATCTCTTTATCTATTTTTTTAGTTACACCTGCTTTTTCTAACTCTTTTAAAACTCTCTTTTTAACCTTTTTCTTAATATATCCACCAAATAATATTTTTATATGAGGAGATTTAATTGGACCAGTAATTCTAAAGTTGTAATCTTGATTTTTTTGAACTACTTTTACTCTTGCATCAATAGTTTGAGTTTTGGTATTAATTTTTGCATTTTGGGTAGATATTTTAACTCTTTGACTAGATGTATTTAAGTTAAATGTTATAATATCACCACTAATTGTGCCATCAATTTTAGCACTTCTAAAAATCTCTTTAGAGAGGTCAAAATTTGCATACTGTTTAAGGTTATCTACAAGTTGTGAATTTAAAAATCTAGCTTCATTTAAAGTTAAAATAAAATTACCACTTTTGCTCTTTGTGTTATATTTAAAATCTATCTTTGCAACGCCATCTAAAGTTGGTGGATAATTTAGCATTTTAAAAGCTTTAACAACACTTATTCCAGCGCCATTTACCTTAATATTACTATTTTCAACCATAAAATTAATAACTCCACCAAGTTCATTGGCAACACCATTTATTAAGAGTTGTTTAGCCGCATATTTTATATTACCTTTTGCACTAAAAGAGCCATTTAACTGCTGTTTAATTATTGGTTGAAGCTTTCTTAAATTATCAATTTTTAAACTATATTTTGCTGATAAATTTTGCTTTTTTATATCATAATTAAGATAATCAAAGTTCATAGCAGCCATTGTTGTATTTAGCTTAGGTTTTGTTAATAATATTCCATCTTTTATTGTTGCATCTTTTATAAATATAGAGTATCTAAATAGTTTTCCTAACTCTATATTATATAATTTTTTAATACTTTTTGTATCAACTACTCCAGTAGATTTAAGTGTAAATTTACCATCTAACTTATCTATATCATATATTTTAACATCTCCTGATGCAAAAGCACTACTTAATAAATGGGGTTGATTTAGCATATATAATACTTTATCTAAAGAGATATCTCTAAATTGTGTAGCTAAACTTTTGCCTCTATATTTAGCTTTTAATACTCCACCAAAAGATTTTGTAGTTAAGTTTAATGCTATATTATCTTTTGCATAAGAGAAAGCTCCACTTGCAGATAATTTTCCTCTTAAAGGTTGTTTTGTAAAACTCTCTAAAGCCCTTAAATTAGCTATTCTTAGAGCATAATCTCCTTTTGCTCTGCTTGTTAAAATAGAGTATTTTGTATTCTTTAGATTAAGTGCTAAAAATTTGCTATTAATATCTGCTCTTTTTAGAGTCAAAATAGAGTCTTTTAAAATAGCTTTTGCTTTTATGCTATATTTATAATTTGGTAACTTAACTTTTAATAGCTTTCTATTAATTACACCACTTGAAGATATATCAAATAAACCGTTTAAATGTTTTATATCTGCAACATTTACTACCCCATTTACTCTTCCGGCACTTATATAGTATGGCAAAGAGAGCATTCTTAAAACTTTAACAATTGATATATCTTTTAAATTTAACTTTACTCTATTTGTATTGTATATGAGCTTTAGTTTACCACCTAAAGATTTTGTAAGTGCATCAAATTGATATATATTTTTAGCTAAATTTGCATAAAAAGCACCATCTAAATCTAATCTGCCTTTTAGTTTTATATTTGCTATTTGATTAATTCTAGCTAAATTATCAATTTTTAAATTGTAGTAAGCTTTAGCTTGTTTAAAGTTTAGTGTAGAAGTAATCTTTTTTATCTTAAGTTTGGCAGTTGTAGTATTTATATCACCCTTTCCAATAATATATTTTTTAGCAACAGCCATATCTATTTTTGCTTTGAATTTTTCATCTTTAGGTAAAAGTATCTTAAACTCTCTTTTTATAAAACCTCTATTAAATCTTCCATCTTTTACTTCAATATGAGCTTTACCACTTGGATTTTTAATATCTAAACTTGGCATATTTGCATTTACAAAAAGGTATCCATCAACAATAGGAACTTGATTTAAAGTAGCAAATATTTTAGATATTTGTGCGCTATCAATAATTGCTTCAATAGATTGAGGATTACTGTTTTTAATTATAAATTTATATTTAATATCAGAATCAAACGCCTTTCCACTCCCATTTACACCAAAGTTTTTAACGCTTCCTACTGCTTGTCCTCTAAGACTTAAATCTACTTTTATCTCTTGCTCTCTCATCTTTACACTTGGAGCATTAATTGTGTAGGCTAAATCAAACTTTTTATCCAAATACTCTACGCTACCATTAGTGTTTGCTTTTATTCCATTGCTACTTTTTGCATCAATATCAATATAACCAAATTTACTATTTAACTTTGTAATTTCAACTTTTGGCTCTTTAATTTTCTTTTCTATAAGACTATTTGCTATTGGTTTAATAATAGCATTTGAGCCAAAAGGTGTAAATAAAATAACAAATATTGCTATAAAAATTGCAAAAATAGGTAATAATATAAATAAGATAATTTTTTTCATGGTAGTCCCTCTAAACTATATATTGATATTATAACATATTAATATTATTAAATAGCCAATTTTTTGCAAAATTATCAACAAATATTTTTAACCTATATAACTCCTTTTCATCTCTTTTAATTAAGTTAGAAAACTTTTTATAAGTTTGCCAAACCTTTATGGCATTTTTATCTCTGCCCCGCTTTTTTAGCTCAAAAGCCACAGCAGCATTTATAAAACCTTTTATTATCAAAATATCACTACTTTTATCTTTTCTTCTTGGAAACCAATACTCCTCTAGGGCTTCATGGGCTTCAAAGAACAACTGTTCATTAAGTAGTTTTTTATACTCATTTAGCTTTGGCATCTACTTTTACCTTTTAATAATATTGTTTCAAACTCTAAATAATCGTTAGGGTAGTTATTAATAATATATTTAATATCACTATAATTTAATCTTAAATTGCCACCTACACCACTTTTTTTTATATAGCGCAACATATCAAGAGTATCTCTAAACTCTAATTTAAAGCTAAATTTTTGAATTTTTAAACTCTCATAGCTATTAATAAAGGCATCTACAATTTCATATTCAGAGAAAATAGGAGATTTTACTCCTACTAAATTATGTAAAGATTTGAATGTATTTGATGTAAAGAGAAAAAAGAGTCCACTATTTGATACCTTAGATATCTCTTTAAATGTAAATTTTAAATCTTTAGCCCACTGTAAAGCAGATGAAGATATAGCTAAATCTATGCCTTTATCCTTTAGTAAATTAAAAATTTTACCTTTATTAAAATCTGCACAAATTACTTTAACTCTGCTCTCTTTAGGGTGCAACTTAAGCATTTTTGGAGCAAAATCAATGGCATAAAAATTTTTAAATTTTATATCTTTTTCTATCAGTTTTTTATATATCATTCCATCTCCAGAGCCAATATCAACTATATTATCAACTCTAAAGCTATCTATATTTTCTACTAAAATTGAAGCTATTTTATTTTGAATATGGCTATATTTGCTATAATTTTTGGCATATTTATTAAACTCTTCTTTAACTCTCATTGCTTCCCATTCATTTTACTTTGAAGTTTTTTTAGATATAATGCGCCAATTATATTATTTTACACTTAAAGAGGATTATTTATGACATCAACTCTATTTATTGTTCAGATAGTTTTAGCTATCTTAATTACAATTTTAGTTCTACTGCAAAAGAGTTCAAGCATCGGTTTGGGTGCATATAGTGGTAGTAACGAATCTGTATTTGGAGCAAAAGGACCAGCTGGTTTTTTAACAAAAGCAACATTTACACTAGCGCTACTTTTTGTAATTAATACACTAGCACTTGGATACTTCTACTCACAAGAGAATAATAAAAGTGCAGTAGATACAATTAAAACAGAAATACCAGCAAAAAAAGTTACTATTCCATTAACATCTCCAAAAGATAAAAAATCAGAAGTTCCAAAAGCCCCGGCAACTGAGAAAAAAGAGAGCAATACTACAAAGTAACTCTCTTTTGCTACACTAAATCTTAAAAATAACTCAATATTTACCAAAAAAAAGCTAAAATAATAAAAAATTTTACTAAAAGGTATTTACTATGGTAAATGAAATTTTAAACGATACAAAAGATCATATGCAAAAAAGCATAGATACAATGAAAAAGAGATTCTTAACTCTAAGAACTGGTAAAGTTACAACTTCTGTTGTAGATGATGTTAAAGTAGATTACTATGGCACAGCAACTGCACTAAATCAAGTTGCAAGTGTAACTGCACTTGATGCAACAACAATTGCAATCTCTCCATGGGAGAAGAGTTTGTTGCCAGATATTGAAAAGGCAATTCAACAAGCAAATTTAGGCGTAAATCCAAATAATGATGGCGATTTTATTAAGCTATTTTTCCCACCAATGACAAGTGAGCAAAGAGAGCAAATTGTAAAACAAGCTAAATCAATGGCTGAAGATGCAAAAGTAGCAGTTAGAAATGTTAGAAAAGATGCAAATAATAAAATTAAGCGTCTTGAGAAAGATAAAGAGATAAGTGAAGATGAGAGCAAAAAAGCTCAAGATAGTGTTCAAAAAATTACAGATGAGCATATTGCTAAAATTGATGAAGCTTTAAAATCTAAAGAAGCTGATATTTTAAAAGTGTAACTATGAATATAGAGCAAATTTATAAAGATAGTGGCGCACTTTTAAGTGGACATTTTATATTAAGTAGCGGTAATCACTCTCCAAATTATCTACAAAGTGCAAAAGTTTTAGAAGACCCAAAAAGAGCAGAGCTTTTAGCAACAGCACTAGCAGATATGATAAAAAGTAGTGGCATCAAGATAGATACAGTTTGCGCTCCAGCTCTTGGTGGCGTAATTGCTGGTTATGAACTAGCAAGAGCTTTGGGAGTTCGCTCAATTTTTGTAGAGCGAAAAGAGGGCAAAATGGAACTTCGCCGTGGTTTTGAAGTAGCTAAGGGTGAAAATATCTTAATTTGTGAAGATATAATTACAACTGGAGGCTCTGCTCTTGAAGCAAGTGATATAATTGAATCTCTAGGTGCAAATGTTGTAGGCTTTGCCGCACTTGCTAATAGAGGCTTTTGTAAAAGAGAAGGCACTCAAAACTCTCCAAAACCAGAGTGTAAACTACCAACAAATAAACCACTTTTTGCATTAGCAGATTTTGAGTTTGAAATTTATGAACCATCTAATTGTCCACTTTGTAAAGAGGGCTCAACTGCAATAAAACCAGGAAGTAGGGGAAATTAGTAACTCCCCTAAAAACTTTTTTAACTCCTTTTAACCGATATAAGTATAACTTTAACATATAATAAGATACAATGATTATAAAATAATATTTACATCAATAAAAAGGGAATAAATGTATAAAAAAATAGCTCTTCTTTCAATAATATCAATATTTTCAATCAACGGATGTTCATCAGCAACTCACAGAGCATTAAAAGCTCCACAAAAAAGATTTGCTAATGTAGAAATTAATAGCAACAAATATTTAAGTTCACAAGAGAGTAATGAAGTTTTATCATATATAAATAGCATAAGAAATAAAGGAGCAAAATGCGCTCCACCAGCCCCACCTTTATATAGCAACGGTGCATTAGAAAGAGCGGCAATATCACACTCTAAAGATATGGCAATAAATAACTTTTTACAACATAATGGCTCAGGAACAGAACTAGATGCTGCAAAACCAAAGGGTGCTTTACATAGCACATTTGTAGATAGAATAACCTATTATGGATATCCTGTAAAACCAAACTTATTAGTTGGAGAGAATATTACATTTACTAAATTTAAAAATACTAAAAGCTCTAAATTTTCAGATAACTATAAAAAGGCAGTTGATAATTGGCTAAATGATGAACAACACTGCAAAATATTAATGAATCCACGCTTTACATATGCTGGTGTTGGTTATCAAAAAACAAGAGATAAATACTACTTTACACTTGATTTAGCTGAAAAAAATGTAGCTAAATAATATAATCTATGATAAACTCTTTTAGAGGTTTAAGCCTCTAAAACAGCTCCTTTACTAGCATTTGTTACTAATGCTCTATATTGTCTTAACCAGCGGCTAGTTAACTCTTTTTCAATTGGCTTAAAGTTTTCTCTTCTTTTTGCAATCTCTTCATCACTTACTAAAAGCTCAATTTTATACTCATCTACATCAATAAATATCTCATCACCATCTTCTACAAGTGCAATTAAACCACCCTCAGCTGCTTCTGGGCTAACATGACCAATACTTAAACCTCTTGTAGCTCCACTAAAGCGACCATCTGTAATTAATGCAACACTATCACCTAAACCCATACCCATAATTAGGCTTGTTGGGCTTAGCATCTCTTGCATTCCAGGACCACCTCTTGGACCTTCATATCTTAATACTACAACATCACCAGCTTTTACCTTACCACTAGTAATTCCAGCAATTGCTTCATCTTGGGAATTAAAACATACAGCTTTCCCTTTGAAACTTCTCTCCCCAATAATACCAGCAGTTTTAATAACAGCACCTTGCTCTGCTAAGTTACCAAATAAAATTGCTAAACCACCAACATCTGAGTATGGATTATCAATTGTGTGGATAATCTCACTATCTAAAATCTTAGCATCAGCAATTCTCTCAAAGAGGCTCTCTCCAGTAACTGTTGGATTATCTAAAAGCACACTATTATCACGCTTTGTCATCTCTTTTAATACTGCACTTACACCACCAGCACTATGAATATCTTCCATATGAACAGTTGTTAAACTAGGGCTAATTTTGGCAATATGGCTTACCTTTTGGCTAATATCATTAATATCTGCAATATTAAAATTTACATCTGCTTCATTTGCAATTGCTAACATATGTAAAACTGTATTTGAGCTTCCACCCATTGCCATATCAACAGCAAATGCATTTCTAACAGCATTCTCATTTAAAATATTTCTAAAGTTCATCTTATTACTATCTTTAGAGAGTGCAATTTCGCAAATTCTTCTAGCAGCCTTTTTAAAAAGCTCCTCTCTCTCTTTTGTAAGAGCTAAAATTGTTCCATTTCCAGGGAGTGCAATTCCCATAGCTTCCATTAATGTATTCATTGAATTTGCAGTAAACATACCACTGCAACTACCACCTCCTGGACATGCATTGCACTCCATCTCTACTAATGTATCTTCACTAATTTCACCAGCTTCATATGCTCCAACACCTTCAAATACTGTAGCTAAATCTATTGGTGTGCCATCATTCATAGCTCCAGCTTTCATAGGACCACCACTTACAAAGATAGTAGGAACATTTACACGCAAAGCCCCCATTATCATACCAGGAACAATCTTATCACAATTTGGAATAGCAATCATAGCATCAAGTTTATGCGCATTCATTACTGTTTCAATGGAGTTTGCAATAATTTCACGACTTGGCAATGAATAGAGCATACCATCATGCCCCATCGCAATACCATCATCTACACCAATTGTATTAAACTCAAATGGCACACATCCATTTGCTCTAATTTCATCTTTTATAATTTCAGCTACTTTGTTTAAATAAAAGTGTCCTGGAATTATCTCAATAAAAGAGTTTGCAACACCAATAAATGGTTTATCAAAATCTTCATCTTTAAGCCCTGTTGCTCTTAGTAAACTTCTATGTGGCGCTCTAGCATAACCTTTTTTTACTTCATCACTTCTCATTGTTTTTCCTATTTTTGAAATCGCAATATTATACCAAAAACCAGCTAAAAAGATATTTTTTTAAAAAAATCTATAAACACTAAATAGTTTAAAGTTTTTTTAAAGTTAAATAGTTATAATTGCACTCCAAATAAGCGGGAGTAGCTCAGGGGTAGAGCATAACCTTGCCAAGGTTAGGGCCGCGAGTTCGAATCTCGTCTCCCGCTCCAACTATTGTTAATGTGGTGTCCTACCAGCATTTATTTGCCCGGGTGGTGGAATTGGTAGACACGAGGGACTTAAAATCCCTTGGCCGTTTTGGCCGTGCCGGTTCAAGTCCGGCCCCGGGCACCACTTTTAAAAATCACTCCATATTATAAATGTTATATTTATAATATAGAATCTGTTTTATAAGGCGGCTTTTTTGGCGGCATAGCCAAGTGGCTAAGGCAGGAGCCTGCAAAGCTCTGATCCCCGGTTCGAATCCGGGTGCCGCCTCCACTTTTTTATTGTTTCGGGAGATGTCGGAGCGGTTGAACGTGCCGGTCTTGAAAACCGGTGTGGTGAGAGCCACCGGGGGTTCGAATCCCCCTCTCCCGGCCACTT
>Ga0256828_1000696_pt1 | contig 22016 bp, 18 predicted proteins | sample CV88metaG_FD_185993 | JGI IMG/M metagenome (GOLD analysis project Ga0256828, IMG submission 185993) | Hydrothermal vent microbial communities from East Pacific Rise, Pacific Ocean - CV88 | ecosystem: Environmental > Aquatic > Marine > Hydrothermal vents | place: Pacific Ocean: East Pacific Rise...
TACTTTGCTCATAAGTGGCATTGACATTTTCGCCCTCTTTTATGGACTCTATGAAAATATTTTGAATCTTTCTATCTTCCTCATCTTTTGGGTAAAAAAGATTGGCTCTCTCAAGAGCATAAAAGAATTTGTAGTTGAGTTGAAATTTTTTATATTCAGCGAGATAGTTATCTGCTTTTTGCTCATCAGCTTTTAGGAAGTAACCACCCTTTGTATAGAGTTGCATAAGTTTCTCAAATGCAATTTTTCTCTTTTGAAATTGATACTGACTCTTTTTACTATATAACTCTGGAAATACTTTGTCATAATGTGCCAGTTTATCGAGGTAACTCACCCCTAGAAGTTCTAACTCTTTGTTACTTTTAACTTGAGTAAACATCTCTCCAAGAAGAAGTATGGACTTTATATAGCCCTGTTTAGCTGATTTTCTTAACCAAAATATTGCCTTTTTTCTATCTTGCTGTGTTCCTTTGGCATCCCAGTAACGCAATGCCACCCAGTATTGAGACAGAGCACTTCCAGACTTGGCATCTTTTAAAACCTTGTTAAAACTCTCTATATCTTCCATTATTCCTGCATTTAGAGTACATAAAAGAGTAAAAAGTAAAAGTAGTTTTTTCATCTGTTGTTATACCCTCTTCCAAATTAAAATCACAAGCACTGCAACAAGAATCAGAAGCAAAATATTACTCAAATCAAACTCTTTAACATTTGCTTTTCTTCCTGCTAATGCAGCACTCTGCAACTCTTTTTTTCTTGCATTGAGTTTATCTACTACAATGTACATCGGCATAGTTAGCAAGCCTATGGCAAGCAGCATACCTGCTATAAGAGAGAGTGTTGCGATGGGTTCTGTATGACGAAAAAGAGAGGTTTTAAAAAAGAGTTCTCCTATGCCATTGAGTCCAAAAGGGATGAAGATGAGCATCAAGTATCTGTAGAGTTTTGCTTCAAAGACTCTTCTTTTTACCATAGATTCAAATGGGGTTATAAACTCTACCGATTCAGTAGCAAGTTTAGAAAAAAGATCAAAATCAGAGATAAACCAACTGTTTGTTATCTCCTCTTCACTCTCCCCTTTTAGCTCAAGCATAAAACCCTCTTGTTTTATACTTTTTACCTCAAAATCTACCGAGTTTACTCTTTTGGCTCTGTTATACTTTACATAGAGTTTTTTATCTTCAAAGAGTAAGCTGTACTCATCCTGTTTTGTAGGAAACAAAAGCTGCCCCTCTTGAAGATACTTTAGGTTCAGTTTTTTATAGCGATACCCTATAACAGCCTCTTGAAGTTCACTCAATATTTTATACTTCTCAAGCTCATTCGTATCTGCTTGGAGTTGCAGTTCTTGTGTGTTTTGGAGTTGCAGAGTTACAATGAGCTCTCTTTTTTCATAAACGCTGTTAAGAGAGTGCTCTATATCTCTGGAGTAGATAGCGTTTATATCTTCAAAGCTTATATTTTCATCATTATATGTGAAGAAATCATCTTGTGAAGTGTATGTATATTTGTCTTTTTTGAAAAAATCTAACATATCACTCCCACCACTTTCATAAATTTTTACTTATTATAACAAAAGATTTAGCAAAAATAAGGCAAAATTTTATAAAGAAAATCTAGAAAAAAACTTCTATATTTGAGTTTCCTATTGCCAATTCAAAAGTTATCATTTTTTTATATAATTGTAATTATGCTTATAACACATTAAACTAAAAAAATTTGTAAATCAACTTGTACTATATTTTTATAAAATTGATATGTAGATATATATAAAAAAGAAAAATTATACTTGGTAAAACTTCTTTAAACTCTTTATATGTAAATATATACCTCAATGGCATTTCATATATAAAATACCTTTGCATGAACTCATATATAAAAGATATAAAGAGAAAAGGAGTAATGGCAAAGAATACAATTGCACTACCAGACCAGTCTGCTATAGTAAAGTACAATACAATATATAAAACTCCTACTAAAGGTAAAAACAAGTAATTGATATATTTTAATTGCTTTTTTTGAGCAGCATTTATATTTTCTTTAGCATTAAGTAAGTCAGTATTTGTTGCTTGAACTACAACACACTGTTTATCAAATAACTCTATATACACAAAAACAAATGCCATAACTACAAAAAAACTAAGCCATCCATCATAATCATAACTATATGTTGCACCTAATAGGTATAACATATACACACTAAAGACTCCACTTATACCAAGCACAATTTTCAATATAAATGCCATATTTTTCATTGTAAAATTATTTTTAAAATTAATCCACAAAGTAACAATAGGGAATAAAATGATACCTACGATACCAATCTGTCCAAAGAAATTTAAATAGTTTATCTTCAAATTCATCCATAATTGTGTCACTAAAACTATCCTAACAATTTCATTAACAAATCTTGTTGCTTCTTCTTCTGAAGATACTATATTTGTGAATACAACTAGATATTGAATAACAGGCAAAATATATTCAGAGTAATAAGATAAAATCAAGTTAAATAAAATAATGAGCAATGGAACAATAGAGAGTATGCTTAAACTTTGCAAAAACACCATCAAATATAAAATCAACACCTCAAAATTAAATGCTTTATTATCTTTCTTGACTTTAGGAGTATGCTTTATAGTATTTTTCTCTTCGTTTATATCTATTAATTTCTCTTTGTTTACCTTATACTTTGTACTCTCTGTGTATATTTTAATTTTATCTTCAAGTATTAAAGTTTTAACTTTATTGGTCTCACCATATTGTTTAGTACGAAATAATGAATAGATCTGCTTTTGAGTAATAAGACTGATTAAATCTTTTTTATTTTGTTCAAGCGCTCTTGTTTTGTTTTTAATATCTAAAATCATTATATCTAAAGTAGCATCCAATCCATAATATGGAAGTAGTAAACTATAAAGATTTTCATTCGATTTTACGTCTTCAATTTTCAAAATAATTTTCTCTTTAGCATCCCTTATAGATTTTTTATATGCTAATATAGCTATAAAAATACTTCCAAGCACGACTAAGAAACCTAAAAATAGATACAAATAAAATAGTCTTGACTTTGTAAACATCGACGCATCATCTTTTAAATTATCAAGCTTAGGTTGAGGATCTTCTTCTTTGAAAGCATCTTGTGATGTATCTAAAACGGTTTGAATATCTACCTTCCCTTCCTGTGTCTTTTTTATAACTAATTTATTTGTTTTGATATCAATATATTTTACTTCGATAGAGGGGATTATATAATCTTGTTTTGCAATAAGGCTATACGAAACATGTTTTTTACAATAAAACTTATAAGATTTTTCTTTACAATCAATCTCTAACTTATCTTCAAAAATATCTACATTAGGAATTTTTAAATCATATCTACTGTAAGGGAGTTTTGTATATGAAACCCCTTCTATAACTATATCAAAGTAAGTAAGAGTATCCTTGACTTTTCTCAGCTTTGTTGAGATATTACAATCCCCTACAAACTCAACATCTTTCGGTAAAAGAATTGATTTTATTATTAAAGAATTAGAATCTACCTTGATTTTCTTTTTTTGAGAAATTTCTAATACAAATGGTTTAATCTTAGTATCTTTATTGGTCGTAGTTTGAAATAAGTACTTAAAACTACCATATATTCTACCATTTTCTACAAAGGTTTTTAACTTTGTTTTATTTAAAATTTTTAAATTTTTAAAGCTTGGATTATAAATCTTAATGCCATCAATCTTAGAATCTACCTTATAGTTAAAATCAACATTAAGAGTAAATGGTTGATTCGGATATATGGATTTTTCAGAACTAGAAATATTTATGCCGTAGTCATTTCCATACAATCCTGTTAAAACAAATAGGATAAATAAAATTTTTCTACCAAGCAATTTCATTTTTATTATCCTGTTTTATTGGTTGTTCAAAGGTTATCTCTTTGTTGGCTACAGGCTCTTTTTTAGCTTTTTTTGTTGATTTTTTCTGTTTTTTAAATGATTCCTCTTGAGATTTCTTAATTGCACAGAGATATATTCTATCTTCGTTAGTATTTTTTTTAGAGCTATATTTTCTTTTTTTTATCAAAGATTTCACTAGTTCTAAATTTTCTGTAACCTCCACAGTTCTTTTTATCTTACTTGCAATTATAAAGTAACTTTTTGCTTCGTAATAGTTCTGCATTTTAAATGAACAGTTTCCCATATTGAAATACTGTCTGTATAATAATTCTCTATCCTTTGTTCTAATTTTATAATATATTTTCAAAGATTTTTTATAATGAGTTAATTGATACTCCAGCGTTGCTATATTATAGAGTACCATATCTGTTTGCTCAAGCTTTTTGTAGTTAAAAATTGCTTTTTCATACTCTTTGTTCTTTAATGCTTCATCTGCTCTATCTAAATATAAAAAATCAAGAACACCCGCTTCTTGTGGTGAGGCATGGAAAAGTAAGGAAGCTAAGAGAATAAGCTTTATATTTTTTAATGATGATGGGGAGAAAAGAAGAAAGTATAAAAGTACAAACACTATCCAAAGTGGATAGTAGAACAACTCTATATACTGTATTTTTCTCGATTCATCACCCTTTTCCATCTTTTGGTCTCTGAGCTTTTGCAATAAAGATTTTATATCTTGTATTTCAAAAGGATATGTGATTGAGACACCCCCTGTTTTCACTGCTAAGACATCAAAATTATTATTTTTTGTCACAAAAACAGTATGTCCAGTTTTGTCTTGAAGATATTTTGAAGCTGTAAGTGAAAATGATTTTCTAGGTATAGGCGACAAAGCTGATGTAGCTATATTTATATTACTAATCTTGATATTGTGTTTTTTTGCTAATTGAATCTCATCTTCAAAATTTTTCTGATCACTTCCATCACTAATGATTAGTAAGTTATTGTTTTCATCCTCTTTATCAAAATATACACTCACTTCCTTAATCAAATTCTTTAAGTTTGTTCCATTAGAATTATTACGAAAATTTGAATTTTTTAAAATCATCTCTAAGGACTCAAAGTCTCCAGTAGGTGGACTAAGCATATAACTGTTATCGGAAAATGCTATAAGCCCAATATCAAAATCAACAGCTTTTTTTAAGAGATTTTTTATCACTGAAACAGCGAAAAGATATCGATTTGGAGAAATATCTTCTGCATACATTGACTGAGATACATCTATAGCTATAAGTAATGAGTACTTTACATCAACGGTAGACTGTTGCTCTTTTTTTATAACAGGTCTCGATATGACAACAACCATCAAAAGCAATGCAATAAAAAATAGATTTATAACTCTTTTGGTTTTTTGTTCGTAAGAGATTTCTTTAAAATAGATCATATAAATATATATACTACAAATAACAAGTATGAAAAATAAAAGATATGGATATAAAAAAATCATTTTTGAAGAACCTTATATCTCAAGAGTATATAAAAAAACAAGGAAATAAATCCTATCCATGAAAAATAGATAGCTTGTGAATTTTTTAACATCATAACATCTGAGTCAATTAGCTCTTTTTCAATTTCACTTATATTAGAATATACATCCGCTAGCTTGTCTACATCTAAAACTTCAAAATATTGTCCATGAGTACTTGAAGAGAGTGTGTAAAGAAAATCATTTTGTGGACCATAAACCAAACTATAAACCCTATATGGATTAGTAGCAAAAACTTTATCAACCTCCTCCTGTCTGTACTGGCTTGTTGTATCTTCACCATCTGAAAAAATAACAATTATTTTTGTAATACCCTCTTGTTTCTCAAGTATTTTATTTGCAGTTATAAGGGTATCATTAATGGCAGTACCTCCACTAGAAATTAATCCTAGTTTTAAAGATGAGACTATTTTCTCAAGGTATTTGGTATTTGTAGTCATTGGACTTGCTACCATCATTTTCTCTGCAAAAAGAATTAACCCTACATTGTCTTTATTTCTTTCTTGCGTAAATTTCAAAACTGCTGACTGAACATCTTCAAAAATCTCTTCCATAGATCCACTCATATCCAAAGCCATTAGTATATTTATGCCATATTTACTATCAGGATTTTTCTCTTTTGTATATGGTGAAGCAAGAGATATACTTATAGCGATAACCGTAACCCACTTCAAGATATTTAGTATATCTATTTTTTTCTTTTGAGATGTGGCATAGTATCTTGCATTTACCAGATACACTACTTCTTGCTCTTTTTTACAATATTTTTGACATATATAAATAATAATTGGGATAAGTAAAACTATTGGGTATTCAAACGATATCATTTAACAGCTCTTAAAAATTTATTTATAAAGTCTAATGTTTGTTTATCAAAAACATCTTTTGTATGCTCTGTATATTTATACTCTTTTAGTAAAAAAGTCATCTCTTCATATATCTTTTTTTGTTGAGGAGTTTTTAACAGTCTAAACCCTTCTGTAGTTAGTAAATAAGCAGCTTTACGTGTATCAGTCAGATCAATATCTTCAACGAGATGGTATGCATTGCCTAGCTTTTTCTTTTTTTGTTTTAAAGATATAAAGTATTTATATACAAAATAAACACCAACAACAACTAAAAAGGTAGCAAGACTCAATAAAATAACAGCATATGTCAAAGAGTGGTCATCTATAGCTATTAAAGGCTGAATCTCATTAAGAGTTAAATTTTCATTCATCATTCCTTGCATTAAAATAATTTCCTTAACTTACTCATAGGAGTTTCATCTGTGTATATTTTTACATACTTTATCCCTAGTGCTTCTAAGTGTGCATATAACAGGTGATCATTTCTCTTTAATTCTTTAAGATATTGAGCAATTGCATTTTCATCTATAGAATAACTAAATGACTCTAAACTTGATGGATCTTTTGCATTAACATAACCTAAATGAGATGGATTTTCCTCAACTCTATCACGAATAATTATCACATAAATATCATGTTTACTACTTAGTAATGATAAATCCAAGTTCTCTACATCTAAAAAATCCCCTAGTAAAAAACAGATAGACTTTTTTTGAAGTTGGTAAAAAAGGTCATAGTTTAGTTTGTTGATATCTATCTCTTTTCCTAAACAATTATAATTGTACAACTTCTCTACAGTACTGTGTATAGTTACCATCCTTTTAGTTGGGATATTTAAAAGTTCTATACTTTCATTTAAAATAAAATTTGAAAAATTATCACCCTGTTTTACAGAAGAGTAAGAGAGTATTGCTACTAGTTGTGCCAACATCTCTTTTTTCTCAGTTTTTTCTTCATACTCTATAGATCCGTTGACTAAAGATACTATGTTTATTCGATATTCTCTTTGTTCATGAAACACTTTTACAAAAAGTTTTTGTAGTTTTGCAGAAATATTCCAATTAATATTTTTTATATCATCACCTATCTCATACTCTCTAAGCTCCATAAAGTCATATCCCTCACCTTTAAATGGAGATATGTTATTTCCGAGATTTTCACTAAAAACAGCTCGTTTTGCCTTGATAAGTATCTTTTCAAATTGTAAATTCATAGTGACTACGGCGCTGGGATAACTTCTATAATTTTTTGAATAATTTCATCAGTCGTCACTTTCAATGCTTCTGCTTCATAACTTAAGATAATTCTATGACGCAATATATCTCTTGCAATATAGATAATATCTTCTGTAATTACATGATTTCTACCCTCTATAAAAGCCTTCGCTTTTACTGCTTTAAACATATCTATCGTGGCCCTTGGACTTGCACCAAACTGAAGAAATTTATCAATTTCAGATAAACCATACTTTTCGGGTTCACGTGATGCATATATCAAAGTAACTATGTATTTTTTTAGCTCATCATCTAGAAAAACTGTTTTTACTTCCTCTTTTAAAGATTGTAATTCCTCTTTTGACAAAGCATTCTTAATCTTGCCAAAAGTATTACTAGAAACTCTCTCTGCTACTTCATACTCTTCATCAAACGTATTGTAACCAAGAACTATCTTAAACATAAACCTATCTAACTGTGCTTCAGGAAGACTATACGCTCCTTCTTGTTCTACAGGGTTTTGTGTTGCTAGTACTAGAAATGGAGGATCGATTTTAAATGTTTTATCTCCTATGGTAACTTGCTTTTCTTGCATAACTTCAAGTAAGGCTGATTGTACTTTTGCTGGAGCTCTATTGATTTCATCTGCAAGTAAAAGATTTGTAAAGACTGGTCCTTTTTTTATCTTAAACTCATTGAGCTTCATATCATATATCTCTGCACCGATAATATCTGATGGCAATAAGTCTGGAGTAAACTGAACTCTAGAAAACATTAAGCCAAGAGATTGAGCCAAGGCATTTACAGTGGTTGTCTTTGCCAATCCTGGAACACCTTCTAAGAGTATATGCCCATCGGTTAAAAGACCCATTATAAGCGCATCTACCATATGGGATTGACCGATAACAACTTTTGAGACTTCCTCTCTTATCTGTTCAATTTTTTCATTCATCTTTTTTACCCTTTTGCGTATAATTTGACTTCAAATAGTTTAGAATTTTTTTATCTTTAACAGTTTTCAATAAAACTGCATCAACAGTAGCACCATGTTCTAGAAGCAATTTTACTGTCTCAAGATTACACTCAGTTGCTATTCTTAAAAATGTATGTGAATAATCGTATTTATAGTTTACATTCAGATTTTTAAACTTTAACATGTGTTTAATTAACTCTTGATTATTCCCTCTCATCGCATATACAAAATTTTCATTAATATATCTACTACTATCTAGTTTAGCACCATTTTTCAGTAAAAAATTTATCATTACTAAATCATTAGAGTATATTTTTTTATTTAGTAATTTATCTTTCTCTTCTTGAGTAAGTCTATCTTTTGAAAAATAGTAGTTAAGTATTTTTGAGTAGTCTTTATCCTTAGAGTTAAGTTTTGACAAAATAATAAAATTAGTTTTTTTATTCTTGTTATTTGGCTGCAAAGCTTTTATTAATTCAAAATCTCCTGTTTTTAAAGCTTGATATAAAGGAGTGCCAAATCTTGAACTAGAGGACAACATATCAGCTCTCCACTTACTCAACAACGCAACTATCTTGACATCTTTTAAGATAGTAGCCATTAAAAGGGGACTGACTCCATTTAAAGTTATGTGCGGATTTTGTCCTCTTTTAAGCATATATTTTATTTTTGCCTCATCATGATTTAAAATGGCATTTCTATAATCTTCAAACTTTTTATCCACTATATTTTTATTGTTCAAGAACTTAAAATATTTAGTCTTCTTCCCATTTTTAGATCTTAGATATTTTCCATCATAACTTACATACAAGTCATAAGTATCTATATTTAAAGTATTTATTTCAAGATTATTATCTATATAAACTAATTTATCTTTATTCAATTTAAAAAAGGGAGTATCATTGATAGAAAAAACATCTATATAATTAATTGTTTTTTTATAAACAAACTGTTTATTAATCTCTTTATCTAAATCGTACACATATATTTTATATCCTGCATATGTTGTGAGGATATTATTTGAACAAAGCATATTTTCTTTAAAGTCATGAGAAAAACTATAGCCCGTAGTCTGTTCTTGAAATAAAGTACTTTTTTTAGTTTTTTTATGCGTCACCTTAAGCTTTAGCTTGTCATTTTTCTCACTAAACTTATAGCTGTAATGACTACACTCTTTTGGTTCTGTATTCTCAAAGTCATAAGGAAGCCTTGCCCACGAAAACTTATCTTTGTACTTGATATTATCTATCTTGCTTCCATCTACTTCTACCAACAAAGTATTAATCGTTTTATTAAGCTTATATTTAAAAGATTTAATGTTATACCTTTGCTCTAACCAAGCAAACAATTCATTGTCTCCATACTTTTGTATATTTCTGTGAAGCTTATCATCTAAGTAAACGAGTACTTTACCATGATATATAAACTCATTTTTAAAATTATCATTTAACTCTTTATAGTTTACGATGAGGTTTAAAAAGCTATCATTCAAATACTCTCTCACACTTTTCTTATGATAATTTTCAAGCTTAATATCAAGTTTATAGTTTTTAATAAGCCACAATACAAGCTCTTTATCCCCATATCTTACAGCATAATGAAGGATAGTATCACCGTCTATATTTCGACTACTAAGCTTAATGCCTTTATCTAACTGTTTTTGAAATGCATTAGTAAATTCTGTATCAAGTTTTTTATACTTTTTTACTAAACGGAACAAATCATTGTCAAAATCTATCGCTACGTTTTCATTTTTTTTGTTTGAATTTTTAATAGAAGATGAAGAAGATGTATGCTTTTTAAATATCTCTATAAACTCTTCATATTTATTGAAATGCATACCATACTCATCTATTTGAGAAAAATAAGCTACAATATCTTGCCCTTTTTTATTTTTATAATCTGCATCTATTTTATACGTAGACAATAAAATTTTAAATACTTTCCTGCTATTTGAATGTATGACAGTAAAGAAAAGACTATTGCCATCTTGATCTATATTTTCTAGTCTTGCTCCATTATCAACCAATAATTCAATTAAGTCAACTTGATCCCACGAAAGTAACATATCATATTTTGACACAATACAAAGTGCTGTACCATCTTGATACATTATATTTATATCTATACCTTGACTGATCGCATATTTTACAAAAGCATAATTTAATGACTTAAGTGCAAGTTCAAAAATATCATTCTTAGATATATTTGGTTTTATTTTTTTAAGAAGATCAACATCTCTTCTCCAAGTCTTTTTTTCAAACATAGGTGTATGATTTAATCTACCTGTAATAGTTGATAAATTCAAACTGATATTCAAATAATTTTTTGACCTAATAGAGCTTAGAAGCATGGTTTTTACATCTACATCGTTTAAAGATAAACCTTTTTTTAAGAAATAATCAATGATCTTTTTTCCTGATTGTGTTTCATTGGCAAATGCAAAAAGTAAAAGAGTGTTGTTTAATTTCTTTTGTTTCTCGAGTAAAGGTTTTAACTCTTCAAAAGAAAGTTCAGAAACAAGTAGTTCAAAAACATTCATTTTTTTATTTTTTTCAAACTCATTATCTTTTCTAGTCATAGTCTGCATATCTAGATCAACATTATATTTTACAAACTTCTTTAAAACCTTTATATCAAGGTCTCGAAAGTCATTGTTCATAATATAATCTTTATACTTTTCAACTATACTTGCTTCATCCATTTGCAGTAGTATCACCTCTAAAAATGTATAATTTTTATTTTTAATATTTAAATCAACAGCCTTGGGTAATTCTTCTTTTGTTAGCTTTAGTCCTTTACTCACTAAGTATGTATATATCTCTAACTGCTTATTTACCATGGCATAAGATAAGGCACTATTTCCATATTTATCTTTTATATCTATCTCTATTAAATTATGTTCAACAAAGTATTTGACCATTTCCAAATCTTTTGTTGCAGCTAAATGAAGTAAAGATTTTTCATCAGGACCAGAGATAACATCAGTCAATGAACCATTTTCGACAAAAAACTTCACCATATTGACATCTGCATACTGTACAGCTGTTATAAGCAACTCTTTTTGTTTTAATCTTGTGCCATACTGCATAAGCACTTCTACAGTTTTTAAGTTATTGAGCTTTATAGCACTAAGCAAGGGTTGTCTATACTCTAAATATGTTTGATCTTTTTCTAAAAGATATTCTACGATTAAAGAATTATCAAGATATAAATTTATTAAACTATTTCCCGTCAACAGTTTATAAATCTCCCTCTTGTCATAGTACTCCAACAAGGGGAGATATGGACTGATACTTAAAATCTCTTTTGGATCTATCACTGTAGAACGAGTAAACTTATAGTTTTGAAGTTCTGATTTAAAGATTATACTTCCATTGGTATCATACATTTCAAAGATACCATTACCTATACTTTTGTTTGACTCATAAGAAAAATCCTTGTCAAAAACATTGCTTAGTTGTTTAGTTCTAAAGACTCTATTTTCTTCTTTTGTTCGTAGCAGTTTTTCATACTCTTTTATAAAAAACTTTTGTTGCTCTTTTTTCTCTTTATAACGTTGATTTTCCCATGGAGTCATGATCATTTTTTTAGTTATCACTTCTTCAGAGAGGTATTTTAGATGTTCTTTTCTTATTTCTAATGGGATATATTTATAATATTTTAAATTAAAAGAATAAGAAAAGTCTTTTTTATATGCTATCTCCTCAGAGCCTATATGTAAAAAATCATCATTTAGCTTTATATAGGCATATAAAAGATAAAGTGAATCATCGAGTTCATCTTCTTCATACTTTTGTAAAATCTCTTTTGCTTTTTTATCTTCCTTGTTTAAAATATAGTACAGACTAAACATCCCATCTAATTCATCTTTAATATCTGATTCTATATCCTCTTTTTTTAGTTTATGAAGTAGATCTAAAAGCTCTTTTTTATACTTCTTAAAATCATCAAAATAGTAAGCTACTAGTAAAAATTTTGCATCATTTGAAGAACGACTATTTAAAGATACTTTCAAACTTTCTATCAGACTTTTTTTCTCTACTTTATCCATATAGCTATTACTTTTAATGAATTGAATTATTTTGTAAGACGCTAGATCTTCAATTTGTTCCTTTGGTGTTATATAAAAAAGTTTCTCTATTATTTTTGGACTTATACTTGTGTCAATATAAAGTAAATATGCATATATATCTAACAACTCCCTTTTACTCATACTGTTTACATTCTTAAAAAAAAGAGCTTTCCCTTTTTCATAGAGTTTTTTATCTACTACTTCATAATTATATGTCGCATACTCAAAGTAAAATTTACATAATTGATACACAGCTGCATGACTACCCATCTCTTGTGCTTTTAGATTTAAATTGTATTTGACTATACAATTTTTCGACCTATTTGCACCATCAAACATTATATCTCCCAACTTTACAGGGGAAAATATTTCAACTACTTTATTAAGGTATACTATTTCCTGTTTTGAGAGCTGTTGCAAATCATGTATTTGAGAAGCTTGAGTCATGAAGTGATTAAATAATAAGTGTGCAATATTAATAGATAATACGATAAGCACTATTTTAAAAATATATTTCATCTATCTACCAAAAAGCTTTAAATGATCTCTCAAGATTTACATTATCTTTATCGTAAGAAAAAATAATATATAAGAGTTTAGCATCTATAAGATACGCTGGAACAGGACCAAATGCCCTACTATCATTTGAGTGCCACCTATTATCTCCCATTAAAAAATATTCATCCTCTTTGAGTGTAAACTCTTTACATTCAGATAAACTACAAGATAATTTAGATCTTCTTTTATTGTGTATGTTATGTGCTTCAAAATTTTTCATCTCTTTGTCAAAAAAGACATAAGGTTCATCTAAAACCTTATCGTTGATATATACTTTATTGTTAACAATCTTCACCCTCTCCCCAGGTAATCCAATAACCCGCTTAATAAAAAATCCTTCTATATCTTTAATAAAATGTCTAGCATCGTTTACTCTTATATCAACAATATCTCCTCTATGGATAAAACCTAAACCAAATGTAAGATTTTTATCTATCAATGGAATATGATTATTTATACCAAACTTATATAAAAGTGGTCTGTCACCATCATGAAGGGTATTCATCATACTCGTCCCAGTTACTCTTACATTTGTTTTATAGATTTCTGGAACGATAAAAAGATATATAAGTAGTGGTACAAAAGAATACTTAACTATAAAGATAAAAACAATATTTAACTTAAAAATGGGTTTATGTATCACTTTATAAAGGATTTTAAAATCACTTATAAAATAAATAAGAACAAAAGTAAAAACAGCTAGAGAAAAGCCTACAGCAACAGTTTCAAATAAACTTGTAGGAGCTAGGAGATAATTTGCAAATAAGTCGTCAAAAAATAGGTAATAAATTATAAATACAAGTAGGGAATAGGGAAAGAAAAAGTATAATGCCCTTTCATACTTACTTGTAACTTCTTTTTTATAAAGATAAAAAATGATGTAAAGATAGATACAAATAAAACAAATAAAAAAAACCACTACTTCTAAAAGAAGGTAATCACTCCAATTATTTTTAAAAGCAAAAATAAAAATACACGATAAAATAACACTTATAAGCATACTAGGTAAATGTTTAAAAATATACTTTAATAAATTATACAAAATTTTCCAATATATACTCTTCTTATTATAAATGACACATTATACTACATACTACTTCAACTTATCAAGATAACTTTTTATAAACTTTAAAGAATTTTAGAGATGAATCTATATATTTCTCATTTTACCAACTATCTTTTATCGTACCTACTAATACCACTAAAATAAAAAAGAAAAGTATCATTTTATACTGATTATTATGATGTACTTCTATAAACCCTTGATCTCCTGCATCAACCGAATAATTTTCACCATCACTTATAACATAATCTGTATGGTAAGGTTTTCCTAAAAACATCAAAAACCATCCAACAACTCCCCACAAAAAACCTATGCGAGCGATGTGACGACGAGCAGCTGTAGCCAATGAGATACGATTTTTTTCTTTATATGAAGCATAGATGTGAGTACCTACTAGCTTCATCCCAATAGTTTGAGAAAAGTAGTACTCACTCATAGGTATATAGCAAAACCAAAGCAGTGCAAAAAGAGGAAATATCTTCACACTTGGGGCTATGATGAGAGGTAAAGAGACAAGAGTTAGATCTATACAAAACGCAACTGCTTGCTTTATGGCTAAAACTTTAGCATTTTTCATCGTTTATAGTAGCGTTGAAAACTCTCTTCAAAACCAAACTCTTTACATTTTTGTTCTATAAACTCTTTCTCATTTGGTACATCTTCTGGGTAAAAATCATCAGAGGCGATAACTCTTAAGTAGGTTTTTAAGTACTCTATATAGGCTTGAGCTTTTTGCTCAAATACTCCTATCATCTCTTGTGTAAAATCATCATCATAATTTGCAAGATTATGTCTTGTTTTCTCATCACTCATACTTACATTGTCCCATCGACTTCTATTTGCAAACTCTTTGGCTATCTGCTCCTCTAGTACTTCTGCTTTAAAATTATGCTTATTGAAGCCATTTTCAAGCATCCAGTGTAGTGTAGGTATTTTACACTTATCCCATGCATGCATTATCTCTTTGGAGCTTTTTTTTAAAAAAGATGCGGCGTTTTCAAGGTCTTTCGCAAGTTTTACTCTTCCTCTTGACTTATCTGCTTTAGCATCTGTGTCTATCTTTTTTGCCAACTCCTCTAAAAAGAGAGCCAAATCATCATAGTAGAGATTACCTGTGCATTTTGCAAGCTCATCGAGTTCAAATCCAACACCCTTTACTTTTGTAGTATGTTTGAAATGGTTACCTACCTCAAAAAAAGCTCTTATCTCTTCAAAATATCTCTGTACTCCTTCAAAGCTATGGTTCCCACCCTCTTCTACTACCAGCTTTGCACCCTTATACTTTGCCTCAGCATCTCTGTAGTTGAGTGTCTCATCCCCTTTTTGAAGTAGCACAAAAAAGTTCTCTAGTCTCCATGGATTTTCTCTAAAGCTATACTCATACTGCTTGAGCATATCAAGATGCTTTTGCGTCCATGAAAAAGTACTCCCATCATAAAAGTTTGGTGCATCTCCTAAGGCTCTTGAGAGTGTTTGCATCGGTTTGGTTGCAGGGTTTATGAGTACAACTTTTTTTACCTCTGGCAGTTGTGAGAGATAAGTAGCGTAGTAACCGCCTAAAGATGAGCCTATAAGATAAACCTCTCCATGATACGATGCTATAAGCTCTTTGAGCGTTGCAATAGCCAACTCTGGAACATAAGAGAGTGAAGGAGCTATAAAATCTTCATCTATACTATTAAAATACTCCCTAAATTGTTTTGCTTTGCTTCCGTTTCCGTGACTTCCAAAGCCGTGTATATAAATTATCATCTACCCACCTTTAAATATCTTCCATATCAACCAAATAGTTCAAAAGTATCATTTTACTTTTTACACCATCTTCATCAAACACTTTGTTATCTTGAGGTTTATCATTTGCTAAAACTACATTTATCATCTCTTTTAGTTGCATAATTTTAGAAAAACTAAGTTTTTCGTAGAGTTTTGGTAACTCCTCAAATATCTCTAAAAATCTGTTTGCATTATCTACACTCATCTCTTTTACAGCCACACTTTTCATAAGCTCTTGTAGGGCATATAAAAAAGACTCACTTAGGTATGGATAGTAGTTCATAAGCTCTTTTACAACTTCTATCATAGAGCCTATATAACTTTGGTCATCTTCATGGATTATGGAAGCAAAAGTGTTCATCATATAAAAAAGTAACACATCATCACTCGCTACATCATACCCATCTACTTTTTTTATCTCCTCTACAAAGGTAGCTAAAAACCACTCTAACTCATCAAAAGGTTCCTCTTGATACTTTTGTATAACATGAAGAGAGTTTACAAGCAGTCCAAATCGTCTAGCTAGATGTAGAGCTATCTTTTGATGTTCCTTATCTGTTTCATCATAATGGTCTCTAAATTGAGACAAAATCTGGTTAAAATAATCAGGTATATACTTCATCTCTTCACTATAAAGCACTTTAAAAAGATGCCCCTCAAACTGCATAGTAGCATCACCCTCTTTGTATGGGTAGTATTTTGCTCTTATAAACTTTTTAAAATCAAGTGCTTGATGGTGTATATTTTTTGCATAGTTTATAAAAAGTGGTAGCTCTAATGTAGCTCTTTTCTTTACTTCATCACTCAAATCTTTTGCTAGATTATTCTCTAGTATATGCTCAAACTGCTCTTTTGCACTAGGTGCATCTACATTTTCATCTAGTTTAACCACATCTTCAAGATAGAGAAAAAACTCTGCTAACTCTATGGCATCTAATGTTTTTAGATAGATGAGTAACATAGCGATGTTATCATCACCTAAGAGTGAAGCAAACTCATTAAACTCATCACTACTTAAAGCTATGATCTCATCAACTCTATTGTTAGATATATCTACACTCTCAAACTCTTTGTTTTTAAGTTTAAGCCAGTTTGGTAGATTTTGAACCTCTTTAGCTTGGTTTTTTGAAAATATGTTTATCATGATACAACTACTCCTTTATAGCTTTGTCTATTAACTTAACAACATCCTCACCCTCATAAATAGTACTCATAAATTTCCCTATCTTTTCATCTATTTGCTTATTGAGATTCAGTAGGTCTTGCTTGTTTAAAACCTCTACTATATAGCTTATGCCAAGTCTATCTTTTTTCTCTGCAAGTGTGAGTTCATCTCTGTTTCGCCAATCATCAAACAGTACCAAATCATACTCTTTTGCCACATATTCACTCAGTCGATTTAGTGCTTTAAAAGTTTTGAGATATTTTTTATGGTTTTTATCGAGAACAAGTTGCTTCTCATCTGCAAAAAATACTAAAAAGTTATCCTCTTTATTGAATCCGAAATTATCTTCTATAGTATCTACTTTATAATTTTCTATTTTATTTTGTAATTTTTTCTCTAGGTATGGGTTGGCACCTTGTAGGGCTTTAAGTATCTGTTTTGCTTCTTCTACATAACTCTTGCGTTTGTCTTTGTTCCAAAAGAGTGGTGCTGGAGCAAGGTTTGTGATGCGATCTGCTAGTTTTACCATCTGCACACATTTTGGTTGTTCTTGAAGAGCTTTTAGGCTTCTGTTCATCTGCTCTTGTTTATTTGGTAAAGATGTGTTTTTTGTAAGAGCTTGTACTCCCCATACTACAGAGTCTATATGGGGTAAATCTACATTGTATTTATTTACTTCATAGGGTGTATCTTCATGCACATCGTGAAGTAAGGCACAAGCGATGGATAGATTTGCTTCATCATAAGAGATTTTATGCATACTGAGTGAGTTTATAATCTCATTTGCCACACTTACTATGTGAAATGCATAAGGCAGTCCCTCAGGTGTTTTTTGTTCACCATGAGCTTTAAGTGCAAAAGCAAGTGCATCTTTGTAGTTTTTTGTGGAGTAGAGTTCTTTTGGCATCTCTACATTTTGAGTTTTTTGCAACTTAAAAGTAGATTTTTTATTTTTAAGCACTACTATCTCATGTACCTCTTCTTCATGAGATTGAGGGTGGAGTAAATAGCTTTGTTTGAGTTCATTTTTATCTATATAGATTATCTCCAAATCTATATAAGCACCATTATCAAGTAATTTTGTATAAAAGTTTATCTCCTCTATACTCTCTACATCATCAAATCTTTTAGAGGGTTGTTTTACCTCTGTCCCAAAGACCAATGGCAATGCAACCCCACCAAACTCAAACCAACACCCATCATACATAGGACCAAAATGACAATTTTTTTCTATAGTAAATGATTTTTGTATATCATCTTTTATGTAGCAAAATTCTATGTATCTGCTTACTTCATACACAGCAACTATTTTACAGTTTTTTATATCACTTATATATCTGTTTCCTACCATATGTTTAAAAGTCCTTTTTTTGTTCTTGTGTTCATTAGTCATTTCTTATTTTACAATGGCTATACATCTCACTTAGTACCTCTTGATACTCTTTATCTTCACTATATTCTACCCATTTTTTAAGATTAAAATATTTATCATTAAAAAGTTGTTTTTTAATAGTGTAGTATTTTGCAGATTTGTACCTATAAAGTATAAGCCCTTTCTCACCAACAACAAAGAGTTCAAACGAATATGTAAATAGTTTGATAAAAGCACCAATACTCACAAAGAAATAAATAAGAAATAGACTATGTGTCATATCTATCATCCTACCATCATTCATATATTTGTATCGTGCAGGATGAAATAACTCCTGTGAATAATCATACATCAGATAGATTCCAAGTAAACAGATAAGTAAAAATACAAGCCTGTAAATAGTTAACTTTTGAAAATCTTTTTTTGTTGGAAGTTTAGAGATATAGTGAGGTTTTCCTATCTCACGAGGAAGTTTTATGTGAAGTTTTTTTAGGACTTTTGTGTCTAGCATGATTAAAAAATCCTTTTCAAGATTATTGTTAGGAATATATATAGTTACAAACTACTTTACGAGTATGACATTACCAAGTAGAACTTGGTAACGAGAAAAAAATTATTTTATAGCTCTAACACAACGGACATAGCCTTTAATAGACTTAGGAAACCAATATTTGTTACCATTATAAAAATCTATTCCAAAAGATTTACTAGAATCTGATGGCTTAACATCGACTGCCCAATAATTACTTTCTGCTAAGTTTTGAAGTCTTTTTTTATGTCTATATAAACTAGACAATTCAACTTTATTGGGAAGTCTCCATTCTTTAAAATTATTAAGATTAAGATGTTGACAATATTTTTTTGTACCTTCCCATTTTTTTCGTACAGTTTTTGTTTCATCATTATCCTGCCATATTAAGCCTGTTTTTTTATCTATAAAAACATCACCACCATAAACAAATATATTTATAATCAAAACAGATAAAATAATTTTTTTCATCTTACTCATACCCCTTATCTCTTAAATGCATACTTTTTTCCCACTCTCTATGTTCCTTTGCATAGTATTCACTCATATCTCTATCTGCATTTGCTTCTGAAAATCCTTGTTTTGAGACTTCTAATATTTTAGATGAGTATCTACTTATATCATCAAGTCTATCATTCATAGAACGCATAACTCTTTTAAAAGTTCTTACAAAATCTTTAAACTCTTCGGATTCTAAAAATCTTAGTGTCGCATCTGTATCGTTATACTCTTCTTGAAGTAAGTCATACATACGATTTGTTATCATTACATAACCAGCTTGTTTATCTCCATAGTATTCATTTCCTTGTCTCTCTATCTGTTTTGCTTTGATTAATAAAGCACGAGATTTTTTTTCATCATTTGAAAAAATCCCAAATATACCATTGAAAATATCTGCTAAAAAATTAGGCATTATACTTCTAAACCAAGCTGGAAGTGTATCTGTATACTTGTATTTTTCCAACTCTTTTGCAAGTTCATTTGCTTCTCTTACCTCTTTTGCCATAGGATAAGAGATTATAAAGGTATTGTAAGCAGAAATAGTATCAATATCTTTTGCTTCATCAAATGCAAGTTTGTGTATGTTAGCAATAGCTTCTTTTACTTGCGGTGCTTTTGGGTAAGTTTTTATGAACCATTCATAGGCTGCTATATTATTTTTATTCTTTACTAATTGATACATCTTTTTAATTATGCTTGTTGTTTCTTTTGAAGTAGGATATTTTTTTGTAAAGTCAACATTTAGCTTAATATCATCACTGTCTTTAATTTTGAAAAACTCTAACTTAGCCCTTCTATTCGTTTCTTTTTTGATTGCAAAACTTTTTTGGTTTTTAAAATAATCCTTATCATATGTTTTTTTACCTCTAACACACAAAACATAGGTATCAAAATATTTAATATGTACATTATGCATAGAATAAAAACCTGTTTCTTGATTTGGACTTCCTTTATGCTCATATGCTGTATACTTATTACCATTCAAATGAAAAAATTTTGATGAATTAGTTCTATAATAAATATTAGATTTAAAGTCTACTACACTAGGTAATTCGTCACCATGTGCCAATATTGATATATCTGGTAATCTCCAATCAGTTTTATTATTTAAATTTAAATTTTCACAATAATCTCTTGCTTCCTGTCTCTTTTTCTTAATTAAATCCTTTCTTCGTTCCATCCCGTGTTGTGACCATTCCCACCCTGGTATCAAATACTTATTTTTTGTCCATTCAATTCCTGAAAAATTATCAATTACTGTATTATCAGTAATTGTAAATCTTTTTGCATCAACATCATCTTCAATGGAGGCATATAAATTCCCCACAATGAATAAACTTAAAATTATTTTTTTAAACACACTTTCCCCTTTATCTTAGTAAACATATTCTATCTTTTCTATTTAAAAATAACTTGAAACAACTAAAACTATCATTCAATAATCTTCAACTGTGGTAACTTACCCTCTGTAGATATATAAACATAACTACCACTAAAAAGTATCTCCTCACACTCTAAGTTGAGTACCTTGTCTAAATCATCTGGAGCTATTTTAATATACCAAGCTTCATACTCATGCTCTTTAAATCTTAAGTTATCCATCCAACTTTCTTCTATCTTTCTATAGAGCCAGTCAGCTTGACAATCAGGACATTTGTAGAGTGTGAACTCATCTACATTTGAGATGTAAAGTTCTTTTACTTTTTGGAGTTTATATGTCTTGCAACAGTTATTATTTAAGTCCATTTGATTACCCTACCTTAAAGAGTCTATCGCTCTAGATATAAATATCTTCTGTATCTCTATACTTTTTAATACATTTTGCTTGCCATTTTTCTCTAAAACTTTATGCTTATAGTAACTATTTAGATTCATTTTTTGTATTTGCTCTGCGGTGCTGGACTCTATCTTCTTGTACATTTCATCATATAGTTTATATTTCTCTTTAAACAATTCTATAATACTTTTTCCATCTTTATCTTTATAGTTTTTATCTATACCAGCATGAAGCAGTAGCTTTATTTTTGATACAAAGTTAAAATCTAAAATCACATACAACAAAGGACTTTTACCATTAATAGGTTTCAGACTTACACCTCTTTTGAGTAACTCTTTTAGATAGTAATTTTCAAGTCTCCTAAGTGAAAAAAATAGCGGTGTTAAACCCCTTGGATCTGCTTGATTGATATCTGCACCCTTTTGTAACAATCTTTTAAATAGCTCTCTATCGTTTATAAAAATAGCAGTAGTAAGAGGGGTTAGATAGAGATCATGTTCTTTGAGATAATAGGTTTTGTTTATATCCCCATTTTCTACTGCTTTTTGTAGTTTTTGTGCAAGACTAAAATTATCTAAACCAACAAGAGATACCCCGAAAAGTATAACTGCAAAAAATATTTTTCTCATCATCCTACCCTACTCACACTCACCACCTCTTGTGTCTCCACACAAAATGCACTCAGAGTGTTATAGCCATGTTTTTTAATGTAGCACCCCGTATCTACATTAGCAA